>Ga0209309_10004675_pt1 | contig 11218 bp, 13 predicted proteins | sample COGITO_mtgs_1204_2_FD_184807 | JGI IMG/M metagenome (GOLD analysis project Ga0209309, IMG submission 184807) | Pelagic marine microbial communities from North Sea - COGITO_mtgs_120412 (SPAdes) (version 2) | ecosystem: Environmental > Aquatic > Marine > Epipelagic ...
TGTCACCCGCACGAATACTGGCGATGCAAAAACGCTGCGCACTTACATCCTGTCAGATGATTTTGAGTTGGCAGGCTTCAAGGGCCGCCCCCTGACCTATCGCGATTGGAACGGCCAGTTGCGCCAGCCTATCGCCATTGCGCACCCCCGCGCATTGGTGGCGCAGGCACCGCTTGAGGGGTTCCTGCATCAAGTCAACGAACTCGACACACTCGGGCTGGACCGCCCCGAAAGCAATTGTGAGGCATTTGAATGATCCGCTCAGCAACCGCCATTGGTTTTCTACTGGCGTCACCAGTCGCCGCCGGGGAAATCTGGGTAACCAACGAATACGACGACACCGTTTCGGTTATCTCGACCGAAACATTGGAGGTAATTCACACCTACCCCACTGGCGAGCGTCCGCGCGGTATCACGTTTTCCAAGGATTTCAGCGTTGTCTACATTTGCGCATCAGACAGTGACGCCGTGCAGGTGATGGACCCCAACACCGGTGAAATCCTGCATGACTTGCCGTCGGGTGAGGACCCCGAGCAATTCGTTCTGCACCCCAATGACCGCCACCTGTATATCGCGAACGAGGATGACGCGATTACCACCGTTGTTGACACCGTGACCCGTCAGGTCATCGCACAGATCAACGTCGGGGTTGAGCCTGAGGGGATGGCAATCTCACCCGATGGCACCATCGCGATCACCACATCCGAAACCACCAATATGGCGCATTGGATCGACACTGAAACGCAGGAGCTGTTCGCCAATACCCTCGTTGACAGTCGCCCCCGCCACGCAGAATTCGTGCAGGATGGGGCGCAGCTATGGGTCAGCTCGGAAATCGGCGGCACGATCACCGTCTTTGATACGTCCGATCAGACCGAGCTGGGCAAAATCAGCTTTGAGGTTCAGGGCGTTCACCCTGACCGCGTGCAGCCCGTCGGGTTCGAATTCGTGGATGATGAAACAATCGCCTTCGTCGCCCTTGGCCCCTCGAACCACATCGCTGTTGTGAATGCCGAAACCCTTGAGGTTGAGGACTACATTCTGGTCGGTCGCCGCGTGTGGCACATGGCGTTCAACGCAGACAAATCGCTGTTGTTCACCACGAACGGCGTATCGGGAGATGTCACAGTGATCGACGTGGCCTCCAGAACTGCCCTGAAATCCATCGACGTCGGCCGCTTTCCTTGGGGTGCCGCCTTCCGTCCAACTGAATCGGAAACACAATGACACATTTTGGTAAAGCATCGCTGATCGCGCTGCTGTGCACCCTCACATCCCCTGCTGTTTCACAAGAATACGGCGCAGCGGGAGTTCTATCTGGCAGCAACAAGGAAAACCTGCCGCCCATCATCCTGTCCTCGGGCGAGCCGATTTCCAGCGCCCCGTGGGTACTGAAATCCGGCACCTACTACGAATTTGAAATTCAGGGCGATGGCAGCCAGGAGCTTGGCCTATCAGGCCCCGAGTTTTTCCGCGCTATCTGGATCGATGAAATTGTCGTAGAGGGTTTGGAGATCCGCCCCCTTGGTCTGGACAGCATCGAATTCGATCGGGCCGGCGAAATGGAAATTGGCTTTATCGCGATCAAACCGGGCGCGTATTATATGAGCATTCCGGGAACCACCGGCGAAACCCAGCGCATTGAGATCACCATCGAATGACAGCGATCCGCATCGCGAACCTGAATTACACCTACGGTCCGAAAACAGCATTGAAGGATGTGAGTTTCGAGGTCGCCGCAGGTACGTTCTGCGCGTTGCTCGGTCCGAACGGAGCCGGAAAATCGACGCTTTTCAATTTACTAACGCGTCTGTTTTCCGCACCCGCGGGCCAGATTGAAATTGCGGGCCACGACCTCAAGCGAACACCGCGTCGGGCGCTGGCCCAGCTTGGCATCGTGTTCCAGCAATCAACTTTGGATTTAGACCTGACAGTGCGCCAAAACCTGTCATATTTCGCGGCACTACACGGACTGTCGGGAAAAACGCGCGAGGTCCGGATTGCCGGTGTCCTCGACAAACTGAACATTGCTGATCGTGCGCATGAAAAGGCCCGGACACTCAACGGCGGGCATCGCCGCCGGACTGAGATCGCGCGCGCGCTGCTGCACAATCCGGCTGTGTTGTTGCTGGATGAACCGACAGTCGGCCTTGATGCCGCGGCACGCGCTGCCATCACCGATCACGTGCATGGATTGGCCGAAGATGGAACCTGCGTTCTGTGGGCCACGCATCTGGCTGATGAGGTATGGCCCGATGATCGCCTGATTATCCTGGATCACGCACAGGTCATCGCAGATGGTTTGGCCAAGGATATCAGCGCAGATCAGCCCTTGCAGTCCGCATTCCTCTCACTGACACGGCCGCGCGAATGAGCGGGTATCTCACAGCCCTGATCGCAATCGTGACGCGCGAGGCGTTGCGGTTTGTACATCAGCGCGAACGCTTCATCGCGGCGCTTGTCCGGCCCTTGATCTGGCTGTTGGTCTTTGCGGCAGGGTTTCGCGCGGCGTTGGGCCTGTCCATTATTCCACCCTATCAAACCTATATTACTTACGAGACGTATATCGTTCCGGGCCTTTGCGGCATGGTCATGCTGTTCAACGGAATGCAGTCATCCCTCAGCCTGATTTATGATCGTGAAATGGGATCGATGAAGCTGCTCCTGACCAGCCCGCTGCCCCGCTGGTGGCTGTTGACGTGCAAGCTGCTGGGCGCAACCGCGATCTCGATCTTGCAGGTCTATGCGTTTCTGGCGATTGCCGCTGCGTTCGGGATTGTGATGCCAGCCTTCGGCTATGTTGCTGTTCTGCCCGCGCTGATCGTAGCTGGGCTGATGCTGGGATCACTAGGGTTGGTCCTGTCCAGCTTTATCAAGCAGCTGGAAAATTTCGCGGGGGTGATGAATTTTGTTATCTTCCCGATGTTCTTTTTGTCATCCGCGCTCTACCCGCTTTGGAAAATGGCGGAATCCTCCGAGCTGCTGTACGACATCTGCGCGCTGAACCCGTTCACCCATGCGGTCGAGCTGATCCGCTTTGCCTTGTATCTGGAGTTTAACGGACCGGCTCTGATGTGGACCGTATTGGCCACCGTTGTCTTTATGACCGGCGCATTATGGGGGTATAGCCCTGAAAACACGGGTATTCGCCGCAAGGGCTGATCGGGACTGTTGCATTAAACGATTTTATCTAAACGCAGAAACCAGCAACCTACCAGATTTCGTAGTAATCTTGATTAACGAGCCACATGTAGTGTGTACTTGTCGAAGTTCTGCTGTGATTTATGGCCTCAGAAGGTTAATGCAACAGTCCCCATTTTTCAAATTCCATCAGCATACAAGTGGTGAAGTCACGGGCGCGCTGTTCGATCAGATTGATGTCGGGCAGGCGGGAGCGATGGAAACTGACGCGGGTATTCAGCGGATCGACGCGCAGGCGTATCTCGCAAAGTAGAACGGGATTATAGCCTTCAGGTGCGCAACCCAAGATGGCGTCGGGGTCATTCAGATCACTACCGAGTATGAACAGGTCTCGCCTGCGGTAGCCGGTCATATGGTCAGGATAGGCGACGGCTCTCCAACGGTCGGAAAGGACCTCTCCGGTTGGTTCATATCCATGACCCGTGCGCATCGCCGTCCCATCCTCTCGGTGGACGAGTTCGCGAAACTCTCGATGTAGATGTCCGAAATCGTAACTTCCAATCCAAGAACTGAGTGACATGTGATCGACAGAATTGATATGAAATTGCATCGCTTTCGGCCCGCCTGCAGTCATCCGTAGAGGGTGCCCGGTATCCATCTCCAAGTTGAAACTCATGCCGTTCTCTGTCTCTACCGCCCAACCATCGCGGGGCGACGGACCTAGATAGCGGTACTCGCTCGGCCAGATCACCGGTTGCGGCCGCGGATCGGCGATAACCCCGCGCGCATAGAACGTTGAGGAGGGCAGCTCGCTGCGCACCAGCTCGCCATCGAAATAGGGGGAGCAGAGATCGGGCATGGGCAATTCCTGAGCTTGGCCTGTGAGGGGTGCCAGCAGACATGTGACAAGAGCGGCGATCCGGGTGAATATTCTGGTATCGTTGAACACCGTGATCCTCTCTCTGACCTGCACCGGTCGTTATCATCAGACGGTCATGCCACCCGTAGGTTATCGTCGTGCGGACCGGACATCTGGCTTTCTGCAGCATACCGATCCGGTGTCTACGTCACAATTCACACATATCCTGAAAATATCAGTTAATATTCAAATATATATATCTATTGAAAACAGCATGGTTAATGGAATATTGGCGCAATACCAAACGGCAAGGCAGATCAATGGAATTCCGGCAAGTACAATACTCCACTGATTTGCCAATCATTATTGAACAGGCAAGGATCGCTCATCTAGAAAGCAGATTGAGCTATATTGAATTCAGCCCTGAAAAAGTTGAAAAATCACTGCTTCGCGCATTGGCGCAACCGGATCGTTACGCAATCTTTATTGCTGAGCGAAAAGGCGCACCTGTCGGGTTCGCATCCGTATCCGTGGGGGAATATCACATCGGAACCGACGCACTGCTGGCCACGATCCACAACCTGAGCGTGATCAGAAGCGTGCGCGAAGGTCTGTCCGGCGGGCGTGCTGCGATTGGTCTGATGCGGGGGGCAAAGCTGGTGTGCGGCGCAGAACGTGTGCGAGATATCACTGCACGTAACCTCCGGCGTCGAGCTTGCCCGCGCCCACAAATTCGCCAAGCGCATGGGATTTGATTTTGTGGGGGGCAGTTATGTCCTGTGTGGCCTGAACGGGCAAACGGCCCAACCGACGTGACTTCAGCAATGGTCCGCCTTGCGAACTTTTTATGGAGAATACGATGAGCCACATGATTGATTTCCTGTCCGACCTCTTCGGATCACCTCGCTCCACAGCCGTCCTGCTTGCTAGCGTCAGCTGCCTCGGTCTGGTCGGGGCCTGCGCCACATCTTCAGACGAAGCGCCGCATTCGGTCTACGAAACGCTATCTCAGGATCGCACGCGCCTTGCTGCGTTGCGCGATGACCTGCTGGCTGGGCGCGACATTGCGGATAGGACTGGCTTCTGGATGCGTGGCACACCGGATGCCGATCACATTCTTGCTAAGCTCAAGGAAGATGGCGTACCGCCGGAACGGTCCTTCGACGCATACGTCCTGTTCCGCTCGCTCGCAGGGGAGGAGGCGTTCGTCCGCTTTGCATATGACGACTGCGTTCATTCGCCCTGCTCGAACCCAGCGGAGCGGATGTCGGCAATTGATGCAAATGCGTATCTCGCTTCGCTTTCGACCGGCGACGTCATCGCGGAACGCATCGTGGCTGGGGATGTGGACATCAACGTGCGTGGCGCAGTTCAGCTGCGCGCCATGATTCTCGCCAATCGCAGCGAGGAGGCCGACAGGTTCTGCCTACGGCTGTTAGAGGCGCCATCTAGCACAGCTGAACGGATGGTCGCCGAGCTCGAACAGGTGCCGCCGCCTTTTACCCGTGTGGAGCGAGCCATTTGTGAGATCCTTCCCACCGGCGTCATTCTGGAGACCAATTGATGTCTACAATCAACGTCAGCGAATTGCGCGAACTGGGACTGTTTCATTAACCTTCTGAGGCCATAAATCACAGCAGAACTTCGACAAGTACACACTACATGTGGATCGTTGATCAAGATTACTACGAAATCTGGTAGGTTGCTGGTTTCTGCGTTTAGATAAAATCGTTTAATGCAACAGTCTTCTCGTCAGAGACATCAAGCGCGCCAGCCAGAAGCAGCACTCGCCTAAAGAGAAGATTCGGATCGCGCTGGATGGCCTGCGTGGCGAAGACAGCACCGCTGGGCTGATCCCGAGCATGCGGATCACCTCCCACCGGTCGATGAGTTGAAGGTCAGGCTGTGGCTTGGTCATATGGGTCTCCTTGGCTTGTTTTGCCGACGACATATGCCAAGAATTTCAAGTCACACCCGGTTATCCACAGTTAACTGCAGAATCCGGTTTTTTCCCGTCCGGGTCTTCCAAAGGGGCAACGCACCCTTTGGTCTATGGGTTTCGAAAGGTCCGTTGCATTGATCTGGCCGCGGCGCGCCGAGAGCAGGAGGTGGAGTTTTCAACGCGGCTTCAGTGAAGAGGCTGACCACAAAGTCGACCTCGGGCGCGCTCCCGATCCCGCATCCCCGTACTGTCCCATGCGGATGGTGTGGAAGGCTTCGATACCAGCGAGAGGGGTTGATCCAGAACCCGCGCATAGGTCTCAGCGGGACTGTTGCATTAAACGATTTTATCTAAACGCAGAAACCAGCAACCTACCAGATTTCGTAGTAATCTTGATTAAAGAGCCACATGTAGTGTGTACTTGTCGAAGTTCTGCTGTGATTTATGGCCTCAGAAGGTTAATGCAACAGTCCCGGCTGATCCATCTACGACTAAGAGGCTACAGCTTTCCGGCCGTCACTATGGTAAGGTATCTGCATGAAACATCTCGTCCTTTCCCTGTTCGTTGTTGCATCCCCGGCTTTGGCCCAGGATTTCTCGCAATATGGCACCACCAATCCTGATGAGATGACGTGGCAACGGTATATTGAGCGTGCAGAGGATGGCGAAACCGGCATGGTGCTGTGCTCCATGGGGTATGCGCTAACCAAATCGGGCGATCACGCGTCGGCGCGCACGCTGCTGCTGAATTGCGCGGAGGATGGATACAGCGCTGCGATGACGTGGATGGGTCAATTGGATAACAACGGCCTAGGGGGCGATTATGACCCCGAGGCCGCTGCGGAATGGGACCGTCGTGCAGCGGCTCTTGGCGATCCGGTGGGTCAGTTCAACTACGGAATTGGCCTGATGCGCGGGCATGGCGTGCAACGTGATGAGGAACGAGGCCGCCAATTGGTTGATGAGGCTGCGGCAGGCGGCTTGCGCATCGCGCGGCGCTTGGCTGAGGCGGAATATGATCTGGATGCAATCACGCCTGACGCTGACAATTGGCGCTATGCGCCGCTGTTCTAGGCGACGTTCAGCACATCATTGGTGATCTGCGCCGGATTACCTGCAAGCGTCACGATCCGGTCCGCCAGTCGTCGGGCCTCGTCCTCAACGTGGGTCACAAGAACCGTTGTGACCTGATAAGCATCTCGCAGCTTTTCAAACAACTCCATCATCTCTCCCACCAGTCCGGGGTCGAGCGATACAAACGGTTCGTCCATCAGCAATAGATCGGGGCGAACAGCAAAGGCCCGCGCCAGCGACAGGCGCCGCTGCTGGCCCAGCGATAGCCGGTTGGGAAAGGTATCGCTGCGATCGCCCAGCCCCACATCTGCCAGAATTCTGTCAGCCTCACCTGCTGAAATCCCGGCAGTGATCGTGATATTGTCGCGCAGATTGCGCCAAGGCAGCAATGTTGGTTCCTGAAACACCATCCCGGTTTTACCGTTCACAGTGCAGGTGCCAGCGTAGGTTTTCTCCAGACCGGCGAATATCCGCAGCAGTGAGGATTTTCCGATGCCCGACGGCCCGACCAATGCCACCGTTTGGCCACGTGGAATCAGCAGATTGATATCCCGCAGGATCGTCTGACTGCCAAAGGAAAGAGATTGCAGGCGTAGCTCAAGGACGGGCGATCTCTCACCCGTCCCCGATTGCTTAAGCGCAGCATTGGCTTGCTGCACGATATTATCCACCGACGTTGTAGAAGGTACCAGAGGGCAAAGTTGTCGCCTCGCCCAGCAGATCCTCACCACCAAGCTCGTACATCAGCTCAAGCATCCGGCCGGCGGCGTCCTCATCAATCGGGCGATCAGCGGGGATGCCTGCACGGAACCCTGCCACCAGCGCCGCGAACTGCTCATCAGTATCTGCGTTCATTTTCGGACGCAGGCGATCCCACTCGGCATCATCACTGGCCAGCAAATCCTTGGCCGCGCGCGACGCTGCCGCCAAACCTGCCACAACTTCGGGATGCTCGTTCATAAACTCGCCCGTGACGACATATCCCAACAGCGGTGTCTCAGGATCTAGGCCCAGATCAATCGATGCGTCGGAGACGTTGAGCAACGTGCGCATTCCGCCCGCCTCCATCTTGGCTGCGAAGTGCCAAAAGTTGATTGCGGCTCCCAGATCTCCAGACATTGCTGTGCCAAAAATCAGCGGCGGTGCGCCGAAAACCTGCTCGGTTTCAGCAATCAGATCCATGCCGTAGTTCTTTTCCGCATAGGCCTGAAGGATCAGCCAGCTCTTATCCAAGGGACCGCCTGCGATCCCGATACGCTCCCCCGCCAGATCGGAGAGGTCCTGCGCCGGACTGTCGCCGGGAACCATGACACCGCCCACGGCCTTCGAATATGGAATGAACACGTAATCGCGGCCCGCTGCGCGCTGCCGCGCAACCCACAGCCAGTCGGACACGATCATGTCCGTTTCACCGCCCTGAAACGCGATTTGAGCGGCCGAGCTGCCGGCAACACCCTGAACCTCGAGCGAGAATCCATTCTCGGCGTCCAGCTCATGGTGCAATATCGTGTCCAGCTCCCAGTTCACCGTTCCGAATTGCAAAACAGACGCCCGCAATACCGGTGTGTCGGCATAGCTGACTGTTGCGATACACATCGCGGCCATCGCGCCGCCGATTCTTGCTATACTTGTCATTCGTAGCTCCCCTATTTGCCCAGCAGACTAGCAGGTGCACGGGGGGCGGAAATACGACCAAAGGTGCAGTTACTCGATCACGAGGTAGGGTAACCAATGTCCGGCAGGATCGCTTTCGTGCAAGTCAGCCGGATTTAGCGGGCGTAGTTCCCCCGCCGGAGGTGGCACGGACAACAGGTCCATATCCATCTCACGCAGCGTGCCCGTCAGCACCCCGCCGTCCTGTGACAAGCTGTAATAGACACCGTTCCACATGTTTATCCCGTAGTCGCCGCTACCCTTCCACACAAACAACAGATCATATTCCAAATCAGTCAGTCCGCCCGAGATGTCGCGCTCGATTTCATATGGATAGGGGACGTGGCACCACGTCTTTTCTGGCCCGTCCAGACATTTAAATGGCCGCATCGACAGGAAATGATCGGCAAAATGCGTGGGGTCCATCGCGATGTCATAGGTTCCGTCCGGCGCAATTTCGACCGTCGCAATGGGCAGCCGACCACCGGCCTCATCCTGCAAATACACGTTGCGCGTTTGCGCAGTTGCCCCCGTGCCAAGCACGCAAATGGCTATCGTCATCAACCGTCTGAACATCGCAGGCCCCCGAATTTGTAGCATGCCGTTCAGCTATTAGGCCGCGCCAGAACCGGACCGGTCAAGCTGCTGAGGGTCGTATGACCAAGGTTCTATATCCAAAACTCCCTGCTGTGGCGAATATTGGTCAGTGACAAACGCCGCACTGAGCCGGCGCAAAGATTTCGATAAAAAATGGGAGGAGACACTATGAATCGGTTCGCACTAACCGTGGCTGCCGCTATTGCAACTGCCGGTATGGCAAATGCGCAAGTCACCGAGGAAATGCTGCTGAATGACGCAGCATCCACTGGAGACATCCTGACGAACGGTATGGGACGCGACTTGCAGCGCCACTCACCGCTCGACATTCTCAACCGCGATAACATCGAAAATCTGGTTCCTGCATGGGCGTTCTCGCTTGGTGGTGAAAAGCAGCGTGGTCAGGAAACCCAGCCGATCGTTTATGATGGCATCATGTATATCACTGGCTCGTACAGCCGCATCTATGCGATCGACGTGCGTACCGGTCGCGAATTGTGGCAGTACGACGCCCGCCTGCCCGAGGGCATTCTGCCCTGCTGTGACGTGGTAAACCGTGGCGCCGCGATCTATGGCGACAACGTTTATTTCGGCACATTGGATGCACGGATCGTCGCGCTGAACCGCATGACAGGCGACGTGGTCTGGAACAAGCAGATCGCAGATTACCGCGCTGGTTATAGCTATACCGCTGCGCCGCTGATCGTGAACGGTCTGATCATCACCGGCAACTCCGGCGGTGAATTCGGTATCGTGGGTGAGGTTCAGGCGCGTGACGCCGAAACCGGTGATATGGTTTGGACACGTCCCGTAATCGAAGGCCACATGGGCACGCTGAACGGCGAAGAAAGCACTATGACAGGTGAGCTAAACGCGACCTGGCCGGGTGACATGTGGAAAACAGGCGGCGGTGCAACGTGGCTTGGCGGCTCCTATGACGCGGATACCGACACGCTGGTGTTTGGTACAGGCAACCCTGCCCCGTGGAACAGCCACCTGCGCGATGCCGGCACCCCGACCGAGGGCAATATTGGTGACAACCTGTACGCGGCCTCGCGTCTGGGAATCGATCCTGCCACCGGTGAGATCAAGTGGCACTTCCAAACCACGCCCCGCGAAGGTTGGGACTATGACGGCGTGAACGAAGTTGTCTCCTACACCGATCGCGACGGTAATGACCGCTATGCGACAGCGGATCGCAACGGCTACTTCTACGTTCTGAACCGCGAAGATGGCGCATTTGTTTCGGCAACTCCGTTCGTCAAGGACATCACGTGGGCAAACGGCATCGACGATACCGGACGTCCAATCTTTAACGAAGATGGTCGCCCCGGAAACCCAGCCGAGGCAGCCGACGGTGCCCGCGGTGAAGTTGTGTTTGCGTCGCCATCTTTCCTTGGCGGCAAGAACTGGATGCCAATGGCACACTCGCCTTCGACCGGCCTGTTTTATGTGCCGTCGAACGAGTGGGGCATGGATATCTGGAACGAGCCAATCACCTATCGTCAGGGTGCGGCGTATCTCGGCTCCGGGTTTACGATCAAGCCGAACTACGAGGACCACATCGGTAGCCTCAAGGCGATTGACCCCGACACGGGTGAACTGGTCTGGGAATTCCAGAACCCTGCTCCGCTTTGGGGTGGTGTGATGACAACGGCCGGTGGCCTTGTGTTCACCGGAACGCCTGAGGGTGAGTTCATCGCCTTTGATGACATGACGGGTGAAACGCTTTGGTCCTTCCAGACCGGCTCCGGTATCGTTGGTCAACCCGTCACGTGGGAGCAGGACGGCGAGCAATTCGTCACCGTCATCTCCGGCTGGGGCGGCGCAGTTCCGCTTTGGGGTGGTGAGGTCGCACAGACCGTCAACTACCTGAACCAGGGTGGCTTGCTGTGGACATTCCGTCTGCCACAACAGTTCGCCGAAAACTAATCTCCCGTAGTTCAACGACT
>Ga0209309_10004676_pt1 | contig 11215 bp, 7 predicted proteins | sample COGITO_mtgs_1204_2_FD_184807 | JGI IMG/M metagenome (GOLD analysis project Ga0209309, IMG submission 184807) | Pelagic marine microbial communities from North Sea - COGITO_mtgs_120412 (SPAdes) (version 2) | ecosystem: Environmental > Aquatic > Marine > Epipelagic ...
ATATGATTTCGGTACAAGTGGTAAGTCGTATAGTGTTTCGGCTACATCATCAAGTATTGAATTAACTCAATCAACAAATAGTAATCAACGAAAATTCACACCAAGTTCTGTATCTGCAGATAGTGGAACTGCATCTATTATATTAACTGATAACAATACAGGTCAAACTTTTCCAAAAACTTATACATTTAGTAAATCTAAAAAAGGTGCACCTGTAACAACGATTGCAGCATCACCACAATCACAAACAATTACAAGTGGTAGTGGAGGTATAGGAACACCAGCAGATATAACAATAACAGTAAATGAGGGTGGTAATGATTACACACATACAACTGGTACGGTAGGTGAAGAAGAATTTAAAATTACTGGTGTCACAAATGGTACTGATAATACTGATGGAACAATTTCACCAGATACTCCAACAAGTTCAACTCCTGTTGTTGGTGATGTAACTATTAGTTACACCAATTCAGAGGGAACTGCATTTACAAGTAAAACAATTCCATTTGATGTAGGTGTTGCAGGATTAGGAGATACTGGCCCAAAAGGTGATACAGGAGACCCTGGTGGACAAGGAGATGCTGGTTTAAGAACTGCACAAGGTATGGTACATTACAGCATTACATCTTCTACTGCACCAACTGGTCCTGATACTTCTACTGATTCTTTTAATTTCAGTACTGGTGTTATGAGTAATATGACAAGTGATTGGCAAATGGGTACACCTACTTATGAATCTGGAAACTCAAATAAATATTGGTACGCAACTTTTAGTTCAGTAGAAAATTCATCTGGTGCAGGTATTGCAACTGGTACTAATAACTCATTTGGTACAGTAACACAAGCAATTGGATTTAGTGGATTGGTTTCATTTACTGCAACAGATACAATTGGTGATGGTACTGATAATTTATCTTTTGGTGTTGCTGGTTCAACATTAATTAATGGTGATAATATTTCAACAGGTCGAATTATATCTACAAATTATGTAACTGGTTCTGGTGATGGATTTACAAATACTGGTACAGAATTTAATTTAGATGAAGGATTAATTGCATCGAAAAATATTAATATTTTACCAAATGGTGATGCAAAGTTTAAAGGAGATTTGACAGGTGCAAGTGGTACATTCTCTGGTACAGTTCAAGTTGGAGGAACTAGTTTAACTAGTACTAACACATTAAATGCTAATACTACTGCAGGTGATGTTGGTTTAGGTAGTGTATTAGACCAAGCACAGACTACAACATTTAGACAAAATGGAATACCTACCGCAACGGCAGCTGGAGATATTTGGATAGATACAAACGATAATAATAAAATGTATGTAGCTACAAGTGCTGGTGATAACCAAGTTACTGCAGGTGAATGGGAACTTTCAAATGTTAATAAATCAGCTATTGGATTAAGTAATGTAGATAATCAATCTGCAAATACAATACAAGCTGGAACAACTGCAGCCGATGTTGGTTTACCAAATTTAGATAATACTAATTTTGATTCTACCGGAAGTATTATAGGTGGTGCTATTGGTGGAGTAACAATAGCGGCTACTAAACTATATCAAGGAACAGGTACTTGGGCTAATTCCAATACAGGATTTTACTTAGATAATGGAGCTAATTTTTCTCTACAAGATAAATTGGCCTTTAATGGAAATACAGGAGATTTAGCAATATCAGGTTCTATATTTGCAGAATCGGGTACATTTGCAGGAGATGTAGCAGGAGCAACTATTAGTGTTCCAGTATCATCACCAAAATTTACAGTTACATCAGCTGGTATTCTCTCAGCACAAACCGCAAGTATTGAAGGAACAATAACTGCAACAGGTGGTAGAATTGGTGAATTTGATATAGCAGGTTCAAAGTTGAGTGGTAAAGGAGAATATATGGTTTTAGATGCATCCGAAACTCCAAATATTTATTTTTATTCTGGTAGTGGAGCTGGTTATACAACAATTGTAAAATTATCATCCGCTGATGCTTTAACTCCTATTGAACTTAGTACTGCACCAGCAATGGGTGGAAGTTTACAACCAGGCGGTACTTCATATACAGGTGCAACTAATACTGATACAGAATCTACCTCAGGTACAACATTTGCAACTACAACACAAAATCCTACTCATTTATATGATGAAGTTAGTCCAACTTCAACTTACAGATTTCCATCGAGTGGTAACTTGACATCTGACCATGTGGGACTAGAAATGACAGTTAATGCAGTTTTAAATAGAAAAGACCCAGGAACTCAAACATTTGTTTACTCTGTTGGTGAAGCACTAAGTGGTAACGTATCATTTTTATCAAATGCTGCAACAGTTGGTTTAAGAATGAAAAGAAATTCAACTTCAACACAGGTAGCATTTGGTCAAAGTTCTTTTACAGACTTTGCTCTTTTAGGTTCAGGTCAAGTTGGTAAACTAGGAACTGAATTTCAAGGTGGTACAAATAATAATTCAGGAACTGATGAAAAAACAATAAATTATACCTACACAATTGTTTCAGCTGATGTTGGAACATTTTTCATATTTGATACCTATATTAAATCAGGTGTTTCCCAACTATCAGTTTCAGGTTTTGGAAGTTCACTTGATACCACATATAGAGCACCTGATATTGATGAGATGACTGTTACTGTTCCAACAGGAACCGATATACAACCATTTACAGAAATGTCTAAAGGTGGATTCCAAGTAGTATCTGATGCAGACCCAACGAATTTGAAATCTGTAAAAATACCAGCAGATAAAAATGCAGGTAATACACTTATAGTTTCTGGTTCAATTGAGGCTTCGGGTAATATTACTGCATTTGCATCATCGGATGAAAGGTTAAAAGAAAATATAATTACAATACCGAATTCTTTAGATAAAGTAAAGAGTTTGAATGGAGTATTATTTAATTGGAAAGATGGATATGAAAAAGTTCATGCATATGGAACTTTAAGAGATGTTGGTGTGATTGCACAAGATGTTCAAAAAATATTACCTGAAATTGTAAAAGAAAATGTTCACAATCGTTATCTTGGAGTAAGGTATGAAAAACTGACTCCACTTTTATTAGAAGCGGTCAAAGAACTAAGTAAAAAAGTAGAAGATTTAGAAAACAAATTAAAAGATAAAGAATAATGGCACTACCAAGTTCAGGTCCAATATCAATGTCAATGGTTAATATTGAAATCGGTGATGATTTTAATCAAGGAGTTAGCTTTCAATCAATCGCGACTGATTTTAATTTGAGTGCACCAAATTATGGTGATAGCAAACTTGGTTTAGGTCTTAATGAATTGTATGGACTATCACCATCTTTAACTGCTGTTTTTTCTGATTTTTCTGTATCATCATTTACTGTTAATTCACAAGATGGTTTAATTACAAGTCAACCACAGGCACAAGCTGGTTCTGACCCATTAGTATCATTAACGATAGATTATGTAGGAGACCCATTTTCTCTTGTACTTGCAAACACAACAAGAACCGCTGATATTGATTTAACAGTTCCTGCAGAATCTGTCAATGGAAATCCATATGTAAACCAAGGAAATACATTATCTGGTCAAGTTACTTCTACACAAGCTCCTTATGAATTTGAATTTGATGATTGGACGGGTGGTATCGGTAGTATAAATCCAAATACAGGTATAGTTTCTTTTGTTAATGGTAATGATAGTAATGCACCATCAGTAGTAACGAGTAATACAAGTTTTACTAAAGTTTCTAGTTCACCAGGTGCAGGAGAATATCTTCCAAGTGCAACATCATTTGGTGTATTAAGTTCCCAAACAACACGAACTATTACTTTTACATTAGGAGTACCAGGAGGTAATCAAAATGGCAGTGGCGGAGCATATGGAAACCAAGGAACAACAATTACAGGTACAGATAGTATAACACAATACCCAACCGAAACAATATCAACTACTCAAGATAGTAATCCATTAGTTTGGACAAATAGTCAAAATATTTTAAATAAAAAAGATATTTCAATTGATGTAGGAGGTGGAAATGGAACACCTTCTTGGTCTGCAATTGTTCTTGATGGACATACAAGTGGTAGTGGTGGGGTTGCAACTACTAATTTCGCAATAACAACAACCCAATCATCATCAACAAGTGGTTCTTTCTCAGCAGGTGCTAGTGGAGATGATGTTCTATATGTATATCCTATAAAACCAAATACAGGATTTTTACCAGTATCCGATAGAGTTAGTATATCATTAGGTAGTGGGGGAATAAGTCCTGTTGAAATTTTACTACAACAAGATGGAAATGTTATATTTACAACAGCACCAGTACCAGCTGGTGGTTCAACTATTGATGTAACATATAGAGGGAACGGAACAGTTGAAAGTGGAGATAATACAATTGTATTAACAACGAATCCATCTCCTGATGAAATAGATTATATTGGTAGTATCACAGGTTCTTCAGCATTCCTAATAGATGGTGGAACGGCTGATGTTACAGGAACAGGAAATAAAACATTTACATTAACAACACCAGCAAATACAGGTGCTGGAAGAACTGCAACATTTAATATAGATGCAACAACTGCGGGTGTAAGTGGTGTATTAAAAACATATAACTTAAAACAAAAAGCAGCATTAGCAACAGGAAATATAAAATATAATTCTGCAGTTCAATCTATATCAATAGGAACATTTGGAACTACATTTACAGTTACAAATTCTAGTGGTAACCCATCTCCTGCTTTCTTGGATATGAGAGTTGTGGGAGCTAATTATGCAGTTAATTACCAAGCATCAATTGTAACTACAACCAATGCAGGATTATCTTCAACTTTTGATTCTTCGGGTCTGGGTAGTGGATTAGCATTTTTTAATGGTACGGCTAGTACTGATGGAACAGGAAGTACTCAATTTTATGTTAACATGAAAACAAATAGTAATTCAGGAGATAACACATTCACTTTAACATTTACTTTTGATGATGAAACAACTGCAACAGATACTTCAATAGACTTTACAGTTGAAGGAACCGGTGGAGGAGGCGGTGGAAGTGGACCTGGTGGTGGTGGTGGTGGAGCTCCACCTCCTGGCGGTGGTGAAGAATAAAATGCTTAAAAAAGATAAAAATAATTAGGATATATGAAATAATTTTCGTATATTTACATAGTAAAGTTATAGAAAAATGCCAATATTAAAAAACGAAGAAAAAGATTCAATTAAATCTAGTTTACTAAATCATTTACTACATTGTAATGATGAAGTAGATACAGATAAATTAGTTGAAATAGTTAATAATTTTATTTTCGATAATAATGAAAAATATTTTAAAAAAGGATATTCGGAAAAAACATCTATAAAAATATTAGTTACTACTGGATGTGGTAATACAATTGAAGGTGGTGCAGATATATGGACTAATCATTTTATACAAAATGTATGGAAACAATTACCACGAAGAAAAAACTGGAAATTATTAATTGATTCTAAAAGACCAAGTAACTTTGACCCATCATCCTTACCAGAAGATTTAGAATGGCATTTTCATTATGATGACCCTTCTATAACAGAAGATTTATTGGCAGAATGTTCAGAAATAAATTATTTACATTCTCATTATCACAAGAGAGAACATATATGGAAATGGGAAAGTAAATTTAAAAATATATTTGTACATGCATATCCAACTGAAATGGAAGAAGTTTTACAAAAAACACCTGAATTAAAAAGATTACAATTTAACACTAAAGTAGATTCTTTTTTTTATAATGAATTTTTACAATCATTCAAAAAAAGAATATGGGTTGGAAATAACCCATCAAAGTTATTTGATGATTTTCCAAATTACACTTATTCAATACCTAACTTTTATCAATTTAAACATAATTTAGATTTAGATAATAAAAATATTGATAATGGTAAACTGGCATTTGCATCAAGAGGAGAAACTAGAAAATGCATGCATTGGATGCATGGATATAAAGGATATATTCTATCATCAAAGTATGATTATCAAAACTTAAAAGATTCAACATCTTATTCTTTTCCAAATATAAAATTTTATCAATGGAATCCTGATATACATAATACATTTATGAAAAAAGATTTTGGTATATTTCATGGAGCTTACTTTAAAGAACCATTTGGGTATTCTATATTTCAAGCAATAGATTATGGTAAACTCCCAATCATACATACAGATTGGGCAAAAGATGTTGATTACAAATACAGAGCATCAACTAAGAATGAATTTGATAAATGCATAAAAAGGATATTGTCTGATTCTGATGAAATTAGATATACAGAGTTTGCTAAACTTAAAACTTATATGATATCATTTGATAATTTAGAATCTTGGATAAAGGATGTGTTAAAAGTTTTTAAATAATAAAATTATATATACTTATATACAAAAGGTATTATATCTTCATATAATAAATTAAATGTTAATATTCGATTTAGATTACATAAGACAACATTTAACAAACAATCAAGAAAAAAAAGTTGATACAAATGGTAATGAGTTTATAGAACTTAGTAAAGTTCCTTATCGTTGGACTCATGGAGCAACCGATTTATCTTTAGGAGATGGTTTGTTAGTATATTCCATCATACACTATATGAGAGCAAAAGTATGTGTATGTTTAGGAAGTGGTGGTGGATTTATTCCAAGAATAATGACACAGGCAAGAATTGATTTACATGATTCACAAATATTTGAAGGTAATCGAGATTACAATTGGGGAGAGATTGGAGCAACTTACTTAGTAGATGCTTCTAATGGAGTTGGTGGTAATACTGATTGGGTTAATGAGGATTCCTTTTTTAGAAAAACATTTTTTCCAAGAGTAATATTAGAAACAACTGAAAATGCATATTACAACTTTTTCGTTAAAGAAGATATTAAAATTGATTATTTACATATAGATGCTGGACATACTTACAAAGATGTAAAACAAGATTTTGATTTATATTCTAAACTACTTTCACCAAATGGTATCATTTCAATACACGATACAGATGAATCATTTGAAAAAGAATTAATAATTACAGATGAAATAAAAAAAGATGACCATCAAGAAATAACAAATGGCCCATCAAAGTTAGTAAAAGAACTGAGTGATGATAGTGATTGGGAAATTTTTAACTTTTTCAATAATGGTATATTTAAAACTAAACCAGCATCAACAGGTTTAACAATTCTTCAGAGATGCAAAAAATAAACTTGGTTACTGTTGTTGGTCACAATACAACACTTCTACCACATATGATAAATCACTACAAAGATATTGTAGATGAAATTTATGTAGTAGTTTATAGACAAAACGTATTAGATGGTATTTTGGAAGATGTTCTTAATTTAGGCATTAAACCATACAAAGTAGTTACAGAACCAAAATTTAATTGGGAAAGAGTAACAGAACTTTATAACGAAGTTAAACAAACCAAACCCAATGAATGGTGGGTGGTTTCGGATGATGATGAACTTCATGTTTATTCAAATTCATTAAGAGAGCTTATTACAGAATGTGATGAGAATGGATGGGAATTTATAACAGGAGGTTTTCTCGATAGGATAGGAGAGAATGGAGAGTTTCCTTTGGTAACAAAAGAAACAAATATTTGGAAATCGTTTCCACTTGCAGGATTTTTTAGATATCCTATGAGTGGAGCGATGCCAAACAAATGTTGTGTAATGAAAGGCTCTGTTGATGTAACACCAGGCCAACACTTTGCAGTAATCGGTGATACTGATACTTGGAGAGAACGAGGATGGAATCATCCTAAAAGATATCCAATTGAAAAAGGACTTATTCAAGTTCATCATTTTAAATGGGATTCAACTGTTCTTGAAAGATTAAAAGAAGTATCCGAAACAAAAAAAGATTATTCCTTTTGGAAGGAATACAAAAAAATGTACAGAGGAATTCAGATTAACGATTGGAAAATCGATATAAATAATCCTGAATTTATGTTTGAAAAAATGGAAGATAATTCTTACTTTGATTATACAAAGTGGAATGAACTTTCAAATGTTATAGTAAAAATATGATAGATAAGTTAGCAATTATCGTTCCTTATAGAGATAGACAAGAACACTTAGATGTATTTGTTCCTCATATGCACGAATTCCTAAAAGATAAGGGAATTGATTACACTATTTTTATTGCAGAACAAACCGATGAAAGACCTTTCAACTATGGTAAACTATGTAATGTGGTTACTAAGGAAGTTGGTGAGGAATATACTTACTTTGCTTTTCATGATGTAGATATGTTACCAATGAATGATGAATGTGATTATGGGTATCCTGATTCACCTACTCACTTGGCAACTAATGTTGAGGCACATGATAACAAGTTACCTTATCCACAATACTTTGGTGGAGTAGTTTTAATCAGTAGAGAAGATTTTGAAAATGCAAATGGATATTCAAATGAATATTGGGGATACGGATATCAGGATTTAGATTTACTTTATAGATTACAACGAAGTGGTGCATATCTTGAAAAGTATTATGATTTAAATAATGTTTATTCTAATTATGATGAGTTAGATGTTTTACCATATAGAATTGAAAATGTAAAATTAGCATCAGATAATAAAATACAAAAAATAAATTACAATAATTTTGATAAAGAAACTAAGATATATGGAAGTTTAAATCCACTTACAAAGAAATTAGTAAAAGGTTCTTTTAGTATTTCATTTAGATTCAAAGATGATACAGAAAGAAAGGATTTAAAAAATCTTTTTTCTTTTGAGGGATGTGATACCGGTTTATTTTTATCAAAGGGTAATGAGCTAATAGGTCAGATATGGAATATTAAAGAAAAACATAATGAAATTATTTCATCTTATGCACGAGATAGATGGAATCATTGTGTTTTAAACTTTGATAATAAGAATAAAACTTTAGAACTTTATATAAACAATAAACAAAATAAAATAGAATTAAATAAATCTTTTGAAATTTATGATTACGAAAATCATTGCATAAAAATATCTGATGATAATTCTACAATTAAAATATCAGAAATTTTAGTTTATAATGATGTTTTAAACTCAGAATGTGTTTCTTTACTTTATTTAAATGGTAATAATGTTCTTGATGATATACAAAACAAATATGGATTACTTCCATCAATAAAACTAAATTATAATTCAATTTATAAAAATGATATTTTACTTGATAATGGATTAAATCACAATCATTTAAAAGTTTTTGGTAATTTAAATGTAAATAATGAAACAGATACACCGAATGAAATTCATTTACCCACTAGATTAGATGGTGAGTATAATTCATTAGTGCATGAGGGAGATACTGATATTATAAAAAAATATTATTCATATGACCCTGATATAAATGAAAATTCAGATATTTTCTTTCATGATATAATACCAAATAAATTAGATTATAAATCAATAGGGTTATCAACTTTAAAATACTCTATATTAGATATACAAAATAAAAAAGAATATGAACTTGTTAGAATTGTTACATAACGAAAAGGTAGTTAGGCTATTAGAAAAAATAGATACAGACCTAAAAGATATTACTGAACCAGGAATGAAAAGTAATTCTATATTTTTAAAAATCATTATGATTGTTGAATCTTTATTAAAAAAGTCAAAACATCCTAATTCTCATATTGGTGAATATTTTGAAAGATATTGGGATAATCAAACAAATATCGATGATATAAATGAAGAAATAAAACAAAGTGATGTTACAGTGTCTAAACTTTCATATGATATGGATATGAGAAAAGTAGAAATAGAAGAATTAGAATGGAAGTTAAATGAGTTAAAAGGTAAAATGGATTTTGATAAAGGAGAGATTGCATCCATTAAGGGTAAACTTGAAGGAATGAACTGGGAACCAACAAAATTAAAAGATTTTATAAACGAACCATCATTTAAAATTGATGAAAAAGGCCACGAGGGGTGGTTATTTGAAAAATTAAAAAAAGAATTAGTAGAAAATAATAAATTAAATTACAATTATGGCAGAGACAAACAAAAATAAGAGTCTTGAAGAAAGAGGAGTAAAGGCTCTTGAATCAATTGGTAAATCAATTGGTGAAATTAACGATTGGGTATATGACTTAGATGCTGATATGTGGCAAGAAAGGTTAGAATGGTATCTAAACGAATTCTATCAAATCGCAAAAACAAAAACAGTAGGAACAACAAATAGACCAGAAAGAGGTAGTGAAAGAAACCAAGAGAACACAGAAACTCAAGGAGAAGAAAGTAAATCATAAACTTGGTATAATAGTTCCATATAGAGATAGAGAACAACAACTAAAAAGGTTCTTATCTCATATGAAAGATTATATTAAGGATATTGATTACGAAATCTTCATCATTGAACAAGCAGATAATAAGCCTTTTAATAGAGGTAAACTTCTGAATGCAGGATATAAGTATGCCTTAGATAAAGGGTGTGATTATTTTGTATTTCATGATGTTGATATGTTGCCTGAAGATGTAGATTATTCATATTCAGATAAACCTCTACATTTAGCAACACACTTACAAGAACACGATTACGAAACCACATTCTTTGATTACTTCGGTGGAGTAACCATGTTTACCAAAGAAGATTTTAAAACTATCAATGGATTTTCTAATGAATATTGGGGTTGGGGATTTGAAGATGATGACTTACTGGTTAGATGTGTACAATCTGATTTAGAAATAGATAAAGAATCATTTGGTTTTGGAGATATTAAAACCTTTGAATCATTTCAGTTTGATGGGGATAAATCTTATATTTCACTTAAGGGTAAAAATAAACAATTACTAGAAGATGAGTTTACTATATCGGTTATGGTAAAACCACAAGGTGTTATTATTAATCAAAATAAAGAATATGATAACTTTCCTATTTTTTCTATACCAGGTCATAATATTGGATTATTTTACAATTCATTTAGAAGATTCTTTTGCCAAACATATGATGAAAGTAAAAAACCATATTCAACTACAACTGAAATACTAGGAGAAAGTTGGTCTCATCTTACAATGAAATATGAAATTCCAACAATGTTAAATGGTTCAAGTACATGGAGAGTTTCTTTTTATTTAAATGGTGATTTAGTAGATGTTATTGATATGGAAAAAGAAATACTACAATTATCCTCTGATGAAATATTTATTGGGGCATCTAATGGTGATAAAACAAACGATGAATACTTTAAGGGGTTGATTAGTAATATTGAAATATTTGATA
>Ga0209309_10004678_pt1 | contig 11215 bp, 10 predicted proteins | sample COGITO_mtgs_1204_2_FD_184807 | JGI IMG/M metagenome (GOLD analysis project Ga0209309, IMG submission 184807) | Pelagic marine microbial communities from North Sea - COGITO_mtgs_120412 (SPAdes) (version 2) | ecosystem: Environmental > Aquatic > Marine > Epipelagic ...
GCAATGCCTGTGACGTGACCATATGTATCCAAGGTGATGTCTTGGATGTATGTACGACCAGAGCCATTAACTGATGCTTGAGATGATGTATCAGCGTGATTGATTGTGACTGTACCAGATGTACCGCCACCCGTGATACCGCTACCTGCTGTTACACCTGTGATGTCACCGATGTTAGTTGTGTAACCAGCACCGTTGGTTAGCTGATTGTTGTTAGTGATATAGTTAGCATTAGTAGCGCCTGTATATCCAAGGTCAGCCAAAGACAAGGTGCGTGTTGCTACAGTAGCGTTAGCATCAGTTACGTGACCTAAAGTATCTGTTGTGACGTTGAAGTCCAAGTCAGAGATAACAGTAGCGCCAGTTAAAGCACCAGTATCTACAGATATATCATCACCTGGATGTGTTGGGTGTGAATAGACAGTGTTTACATAGTTACCTGAGTGAATGTTAGTAGCACCTTGGTCGGTTGTCCAGTCAATGTGCTCGTTAGCCACAAAGCCAGAAAGACTATCATGGTTAAAGTCACCAGATGTGTAAGTAGTATCTGTGAAGACAGCACCTGCAGGAACATCTGTAAGAACCTGTGAGTCATCTACTTTATTAGCCAGAGCGTTAGTCACAGTAGTAGAGAAGTTAGCATCATCTCCGAGAGCAGCTGCCAACTCATTTAAAGTATTTAGAGCGGCGGGGGAACTGTCTACTAAGTTAGCGATCGCCGTATCAGTATAGCCTGTGTAGTAGCTACCGTGTTGCCCATCTAAGAGGTCTGCATCTAAGCCAGAGCCAGAGCCGTCGTTGCCAGCGTGCCATACTTTGTTACCGTTGTAGGTAAACGTGGTTGTACCAAGCGAAAGGATATTGGTGTACGATATCGTGTTTCCAGCCGTGCCAGAGGGGGCATGGTCTATCCTCCACAGAGCGCTCGTAGGCTGCGTAACGTCTAGTATCTCATAGCGTGCCGACTGCTCGTTGCTTACTTGGTATGTAGGGTTAACGCCTTTACTTGCGTTCCAACGCATTTGTACTCGGCCTGAACCGTCTTGTACCCCCATGTGGAACGAGGCTGTACCACCATGTATCTCAATTACATCAGATTCGCCTGTTAGCCTTGGAGTACCTGTTGTACCAACAGCCAACATATTGACCGCCTTAACATCACCCGTAAGTGAAGGTGCTGCCAAAGGTGCTTTTGCATCTAACGCAGTCTGCAAGCCATCTACATTAGAGATAACGTGATTGTGACTATCGTCAGCTACAGTAACACTCAGGGTAGCACTGCCAAGGTTAGTAAGTGTAGCACTACCAGACGCATCACCAGAAAGTGTTAGCGTGGGGTCTGGCTTGTTTGTAGTGTTAGTCCAATCTAGGTAGTAGCTACCGTGTTCACCGTCTACCGTATCAGCATCTAAGCCACTACCCGACCCATCGTTTCCTGCGTTCCATACTACATTTCCGCCAGCATAAAAGCTACCCGCATTTACACGAGAGTTAGCTGTAGACTTAAACGCAGTGTCAGAGTTAAAGTTCCATGCGTTTGCACCGTCATCGTGCCATACGTGATCTACGTTTGTGCTAGTGCTATAATTGGATACCCATGCACCGCTTGCTAAAGCGTTAGAGAGAGTGCCGCTGGCGTCATACCTAGCAAAAGAAGAGCTACTAATGCCGTCTAGCAAGTCAGCATCTAGCCCAGAGCCAGAGCCATCTACTGTTTTGATCTTAGTGAGTACATCAGCAGCAGTGTAAGATGAGCTAGCTAGCTTTGCATCAAGAGCAGTCTGCAAGCCATCTACGTTAGAGATAACGTGATTGTGACTATCGTCAGCTACAGTGACAGTAAGTGTGGCGTTAGCAGAGCCATCCCAAGAGACAGACCCTGATGCGTCACCAGAGAGTGACAGGGTACGAGCAGTGGTCCACTTAGGCGCATCAGTCACACTAAAAGTAGTACCCGTAAGGTTTAAACCTGATCCTGAACTATAAGTAGTATTTGTGTTAACAACGGTTTCTGTGGCGCTTGTGATACCTGTGATGTGTCCATTAGAATCAAGAGTAATATCTTGAATGTACGTACGTCCAGTATTATTTACGCTGGAAGCAGCAGTAATACTTGGGTGAGCAGTCAAGTAAGAACCTAAGTCACTAATTTGAGACTCTGTGATAGACAAAGCCGCTTCATGTCCAGTAACATCAGCTTCAGTTACAGTATAGTCTGTGATATACCCAGGACCGTTGGTGAACTCATTCAAGTTGCTATAGGTCGTATTGACATAGTTACCACTGTGAATGTTTGTAGCACCTTGGTCAGCTGTCCAATCGATGTGTTCGTTAGCTACAAAACCTGCAAGATTATCGTGGTTAACAGTAACCGCAACTTCACCACCCGCACTAATGCTTACACCAGTACCAGCAGTAAGCGCAGCAACAACGTTAGCTGTGTCTGTTACATCCGCACTTGCTTCAATACCGTTAAGTTTAGTATGATCAGCATCTGTAAATACATTACTATCTGTAGCTGCTTCTACTGCCGCTCTGATTTCAGCGTTAGTTTGATCGCCAGTTGCTCCTGCTTCAATACCGCCAAGTTTAGTATGATCAGCATCAGTAAAGACGTTACTGTCTGTAGCAGACTCTACAAGAGTGCGTATCTCAGCAGCAGTTTGATCGGCTGTTGCAGAGGCTTCAACTCCATCAAGTTTAGTTTTATCAGCTGCAGACATCGTACCTGCTGCAGAAGTAGTTGCCGCTGTACCTGCAATAGTTAAACTATTACCTGAATCGTTATAAGTTGCGCTTACACCTGTTGTTCCAGTTATTAAACTTGCAACAACATCTTGAATAGACTCTGTTGTAGCCGCTGTTGGATTCCATTGAGTACCGTCATAAACTTTAAGTGAACCACCGCCTGTGCTAAAATACAAGGCACCTGTTACAAGAGCATCACCGTCATTATCAACGGTTGGATCTGAAGACTTTTCACCAAGGTAACGGTCATCAAAGCTATCTAAGGCTGCTTCTGCTGCTGTTTGGGCAGTCTGAGCAGCAGTAGCACTGGTAGAAGCATTAGTGGCTGAAGTTGCGGCTCCTGAAGCTGAAGTAGCTGCGTTGGTCTCTGAAGTAGAAGCCGCAGAAGCACTACTAGCTGACGCTGTAGCGCTGTTACCCGCGTTAGTTTCAGAAGTTGCCGCATTAGTCTCAGAAGTAGAGGCTGCAGAAGCACTGCTTGCCGAAGCTGTAGCGCTATTGCTAGAATTTGTTTCAGAAGTTGCCGCATTGGTAGCGCTGGTAGCCGCGTTGGTCTCACTGGTAGCCGCAGTAGAAGCGGAAGTAGAGGCTTCAGAAGCCTTAGTTGTTGCTGTAGAAGCTGAGGCAGCTGCGTTAGTAGCAGAGGTGGCAGCTTCCCCGGCCTTAGTTGTAGCCGTTCCAGCGTCAGTCGATGCAGATGAAGCAGAGCTTGCAGCATTAGTTTCACTGGTAGCAGCGTTTGTTTCAGCAGTTTCAGCCGCAGTTTGCGCAGTTTCAGCAGCAGCTTGTGCTGTTTCGGCATTAGTCTCCGCAGTTTCAGAAGCGCCCTGCGCATTAACACTAGCCACCTTAGATGCTTCACTAGCAGTGGCTGATGTAGCAGCATTAGTTTCACTGGCAGCAGCGTTAGTTTCTGATGTAGCAGCATTAGTTTCACTGGTAGCAGCGTTAGTTTCTGATGTAGCAGCGTTAGTGGCTGATGTAGATGCTTCTCCAGCTTTAGTTGTCGCTATGCCAGCCTGCGTTGAGGCTGTAGATGCACTTGCAGCGGCATTAGTTTCCGATGTTTCTGCATTGGTTTCCGCTGTTTCAGCAGCAGCTTGTGCTGTTTCCGCATTGGTTTCAGCTGTTTCAGCAGCAGCCTGTGCTGTTTCAGCATTGGTCTCTGCTGTTTGTGCGGCTGTAGCACTGTTAGCTGAGTTAGTAGCACTGGTGGCTGCATTGGTTTCACTTGTAGAAGCAGCGGAAGCACTACTTGCAGAATTAGTTTCTGAAGTAGCAGCGCTAGTAGCACTATTAGCCGCATTAGAAGCACTCGTTGAAGCTGCACCTGCAGAGTTACTTGCATTAGTAGCACTTGTAGCCGCTGCTGTAGCGCTGTTAGAGGCTGCAACACTAGGTGCTTCCCATGAACTACCATTATAAAACTTAATAGCATTACTACTACTATTGTAGTACATGGCACCTTCTACTAAGGCGTTTCCATCATTATCAACACTTGGATCAGAACTTTTAGTTCCTAAAAATTTATCATCAAAGTTATCAAATACTAATTCAGTCGCAGCTTGCGCTGTTTGAGCTGCAGTAGCACTGTTATTAGCTGAAGTAGCAGAGTTACTAGCATTGGCTTCCGATGTAGCTGCATTAGTCTCTGAAGTAGCCGCATTAGTAGCTGAAGTTGCAGCATTAGTTTCGCTAGTAGATGCTGCAGAAGCAGAACTAGCCGCCGCTGTTGCAGAGTTAGCTGAGTTAGTAGCGGAAGTAGCCGCCGCAGTAGCACTATTACCTGCGTTTGTTTCGGCTGTCTCCGCATTAGTTTCTGCAGTCTCTGCAGCTGTTTGAGCAGCTTGAGCCGCTGTTTTAGCTGTATCAGAAGCAGTAGCAGAATTTGCAGAGTTAGTTTCTGAAGTAGCTGCTGCTGTCGCAGAGTTTGCTGCATTAGTTTCTGAAGTAGCTGCATTAGTGGCAGATGTTGCAGCTGCCGTAGCAGAATTGCCAGCATTTGTTTCGCTAGTAGCAGCATTAGTTTCGCTTGTCGATGCTGCACTTTCAGAGTTACTTGCATTAGTTGCTGAAGTATCCGCTGCTGTGGCTGATGTAGCAGCATTAGTTTCACTGGTAGCAGCGTTAGTTGCTGATGTAGCAGCGTTAGTTTCACTTGCAGCAGCGTTAGTTGCTGATGTAGCAGCGTTAGTTTCACTGTCTGCAGCATTTGTTTCCGAAGTGCCTGCATTATTTTCACTAACAAGAGCAGCAGCTGCACTTACAGAAGCTTCCCCTGCTTTGGTTGTTGAGATTCCTGCTTGAGTAGCTGCAGTTACTGCGCTTGTTGCCGCATTAGTTTCAGAGGAGCTTGCATTATTTTCACTAACAAGAGCAGCAGCTGCAGAGTTAGCTGCATTTGTTTCTGATACTTCAGCGTCATCTTCAGAAGACTGAGCATCTGCTGCCGAAGAAGCAGCGGCAGAAGCACTTGCAGCCGCATTTGTTTCTGATGTAGAAGCGTTAGTTTCTGATGTAGCGGCATTAGTTGCGCTTGTACTTGCATTTGTCTCAGCTGTTTCAGCATTTGTTTCAGCTGTTTCAGCATTTGTTTCAGCTGTTTCAGCATTTGTTTCTGCTAACTCTGCCGCTATTTTAGAAGCAAGAGCGGCTTCCGCAGAGTTAGCAGCAGCTAAAGCATTTGCAGAAGATTCACTTGTAGAAGTTATTGAGCCTTCATTTGAGTCAAAAGCTCCTCCACCATCAACTGGTTCAATTATAGTTTCTGAGTCTCTAAATCCCATAGTATCCTCCTAGAGTAAACCACTATACGCGAATGACATTGAGAGATTACCACCCTTGTTCCTTCGTGTTATTTCTTCTTTATTCAATCCTGATATTTCTTGATCAAAAAGAACCATATATTTTTGGATCTCTTCAGTATCATTTAAATAAATAGATACTTCTAACAATGCTCCAAATAGAATAACTCTTTCATTCTCATCTCTTAACCAATTAGTAGCTAGGTCACCTACCCAATAATTTGCGTCTTGTGCAAGTCTCGCGTCAAATGCTGATTCTGTTTTATCTGCAGCGGCTGAATAAGTTGTAGCTACCCCACCAATATCTAAAGTACCCAACCCAGATTTCCAGTTATTATAAGTACCTGAGTAGGTTGCATTGAGTGCAGGTAGTCTGCGATAATAATGCAACTCTATAGAATCTCCACGACTAAAATTACCATGTAGTTTTATAACATTTCCAACTCTAGTGTAGAAATGATAATCCCTAGAGCTACTAAGGCCATCATTGAATGTTCTTACATCTACCCTTTCATTGTAAACAATCCCTGGGTTTTTAGTAGCAGTGTCTGCATTTCTAATATATATAATTTCAATCATATCAGTAGGGGAAGTTATGGACAATACTTGACCACCACCCCAAAAAGAACTTGGAGATATGTCTGGAGTAACGCCAGAAACCCCTGCTGCAGTCAGTTCATCTTGAGTACCATTAACATCATAAATTTTAGTTATCTCTAGAGGCGGCACACGTAGTGTTCTATAAGCCTTATCTGCTGCGTAATCTAAACAACGTGTCACCACTGAGTCAGGCAAAACAGAAACATCTCTGTTTGCCCAGGATCTAATCAACCCTGAGTTATCACCAGTGAAGTCACCAGATCCTACAAATTCTACGTATGTTGCCATCTTAAATCTCCTTAATAAGACATGAGGTGGGGGTAGTTTTGCTTGAATATAATCATGAATTTAGCCATCATGTCTTTATCCTTCATCGTTGCCGAATCATGCAAATCAATACCCCACTTATTTTTTATTTCAATGGCTACGATATCAGGGACTGTAGCGAACTTTTTAAACCCTAAGTCTTTTTTATTAAACCCACTGTCCGAAAGATCACGATCCTTTTTAGCCTGCTCTAGGAAAGGTTTCTCATCCTGGTATACTTGCCAGTTGCTAGACCCATCCTCATCGCATTGGATAGTACCTTTAATAGTACTGTTCTCTGTGCTAGGTATTACATCCCAACGTGCCATGTCCTCTTCCTCTTATTAAGTTGCTATTTCTACAAATCGACCAGACTTACCAATGTAACCCAGGGTTGGGGTAACGATAGTCACGTTGCCTGTAGAGTGTATGAAAAATGCTTTATCTACTTGATACCCACCGGCTGAGGATGCGGATGTTGTCCAAGCGCATCGATCTGCTGGGAGATGCAGTACATCTCCAACTAAGTTATTACCAAGTGTATTTGCTGGGATTGTCCCTTTGATTACCATCATGTTCTATACCTCCTAATAGAATAAAAATAGGGAAGGAGAAATAATCTCCCTCCCCTTATTATAGTTACTCTAGACCGTAAACCGCGCCACAGCCTTTTGGATTTTTAACTTCCAAAGACCATTCCTCGATAAACATGCCAACAGTTGAGTCACCTTTCTGACCAACTTCAACTTCCTGCATTGGGCGCAATGTCGCCATTGCAAACCACTGTGGATCATAGATCAATGCGGCAGAGTCTGCAGCGTCGAACTGTGTTGTGGTTGCGTCAGTAGTTGTGTGGGCAAGGCCCATGATGTAGTTTGGAACTACCATCAAGTCACCAAAGTCTGACATGTAAACGTCTACCGACTGGCGGAGCTTACCATCTTCGTCGATGTTACGACGAACGCCTGTGTCATTAACCATAAGGTCAGAGAAATCACGGCGAAGTTTTGGAGAAACCATGATACGAGTAGCTGAACCACCACTCTCATAGATCTTCTGCATAACTGCATCAATGTCTGTAAGAGCCAAAGCAGCTTTAGCACCACCAGCGGCAACTGTGATAACTTCAGTACCAGCATTAGCTGTTGAGGGTGCAGTAAAGTCACCTTTAAATACACAAGTATCACCACTGTTTACAAACGACTGATAACCACCAGTCTGACGAGCGCCAGAAGTAGTCTGCTTGTTGTATGTGTTTACAATGTCAAACTCCATATCACGGCGCATTTCTGTGCCACGCTTTTTCAGCTGATATGCATACTCATCAGCAACACCAGCCTGATCGATTGCACGGCGGCTACCTGATACAGAAATTGTTTTGCTGTTGATTTGTGTGTAGTTACCCAAACGGGTACGCATTGCACCAACAGTTGTAGAAGCTGCACCATCACCGGAAGCAGGTGTAGAACCAGCTGCCAAGAAGTCTGCGCCTTCAGCTACACGAGAGTTACCTGGAGCTGTGAGCTCGTCGGTTTGCCATTCGTGATAGATGTTGGTTGCTTTAGATTTACCGATTGAAGACAAGAAAGGGGTCTCATCACGTGTGATCATCGAAATGAAATTCGCTAGATCCTCACGGTTTGAAACGTCTTTACCAGTGCCTGTTGCTCCACGAGCTGTGGCGATATTACGCCCACCTGTAGTTGCCATTTTATTAATCCTCCTAGGATATTATTTAGTTAGAGAGTTGGAGGCGTATTGGCGAAGGAATTCCATTTGGTCATCTTTAGATGCACCTTCTTTAAATGCACGGGCCTTCACCATTTTTTCTTTATCAGCTGCTTTTTTATTAGCAGCCGCTGGTTTCTTAGTCGGAACCTTCTTAGTTGGAATATCTTTACGCTTTGCAGCGCCTTTCGTAATTCCATTCTTTAATCTGCGATAGTCATCAATGAATTTTACAACATTGGGGTCCATAACCGAATTTAAAAGTTCGTCTGCAATACCATTCTCAAGAGCAAAGTCTCGAATTTCAACTGCAACCTTTTCATTAAAGTCAGGGATCATCTGTGGGATTACCTCTTGGAAGTGTTGCATTTGGGATGCAAACTTCTCTTCCTGAAGTTTTGTTCTCTGTTGTTCAACATTCTTTAAAAGATTCTCACGAGTACTACGTGCAGCCCAGTATTTCTGCTGTGCTTGTTCACGTTGATCCTTGAGATCACTTAGTTCATAAGTGTCCCCACTATCCCTAGCTTCTTTAATCTTGGCTTCAACATCATGGTATTCCTTAGCCAGTTTTTGTTCGTCCATTGTTAGCATTGCATTAGTAGCATCTGACATCTTTGTGATTTCAGATAGCTTAGCAACACGTTCTTCATCAATGGCTTTACGCGCCTCTCCGAGTTCACGACCCTTTTTAGAGAGTGAAGCATCTGTCTGATAGCCTTTAAGCAGATCAGCAAATGAGACTTCCATTTCCTCCCCGTCAATTTTGACAGAGACTTTTGCATCTAAGTCTAGATCATCAACAGTAAACACAGTAGCTTCTTGGGTAGGGGCTTCCGCGCCATCCTCATCTTCTGTCTCTTCTGTATCTTCCTCAGACTCTTCATCGCTAACGGCGGCATCTGCTACATCTGGGTCTTCCTCAGCAGTTGCTTCCGGATCCTCGTACTCGATCTCCTCTTCTGGTAGCGGCACATCATCATCCCGAAGAAATTCGGTATTAGATAGTACGGCATCTAGGAGTTCTTGTTCGCTTGGACCAGCAGAACTGGGAACATCATCCATTGCGGGTAGAGATTCATTTTGTTCTGACATGTTATATTATCCTTCTTTTTTAGCCGCAGGCTTGGTTGCCTTTGGTACGGATGTTTCTTGCTTAGAGGTGTATCGATCTAATAGACCGTACATAGCTCCAAGTTGATTGCAATTCAGTTTAGCTTTACCTGGAGATCGCATAGAGTCGTACTCTAACAGGTTAATCATATTTTTAATATTAGCTATCAACTGCTCGTAATCGATATTATTCATTGTGCGTTGTCCTCAATGTATGGTACGTTTTTTCCGTATGTTTCAAAGTTAATCAACTTCTGTTTAACATCTCCCAGCGCAAGGGCTGAGTTATATATGAACTCACGTGTTTTAACTTCGTGTGGATCTGTGCCCAACCAGGCAGTAAAGTATTGCACCAGCAACTCCCCATAGGCTTCATTGAAGAAACCTTCCCGTTGTTGAGAAGAAAATTGCGCACGTACAAGTGCTTCCTTCGCTATCAGATCCGGATGTGTATTTCCTTTCAGCATCTTCTCTGCTGCAACTTTATACTTTTCCATCTTGTTTCCTTATTGGTTATAATTATTTAGACCTATACTTAGAGGTCTTAGCGGCTATCTTTTTAGGTTGAGCAACGTATTGCTTACCCTGTTTAGTACCCTTACGTTTAGCCGCACCCTTACGTTTAGCTGCACTTGTAGCAGAGTATTCCTTTGAGGTCAGGGAGTCCCTAGCCTTTTTTGGGAGGTAACGTTCTCCTGTAGCCCCTTTACCTTGAGTGGAGTTCTTGCCACTCTTAGTGCCCCACTTCTCACCAGTCCACTTGTCTAAGCTTGTTTGGGATTTTTTCTTAGGCACGATAACCACCTCCAGCTTTCTTGTACTCCCTAGCTAACAGTTGTGCCTTACGTGCAGACCATTGACCTGCACTACCACCCTTAGATCCAGACTTGATTTTGTTAAATAGGTTTTTACGCATTGTTGGTTTAGTGTAGTTACCTGCTTCATTAACAGTTGATTTTTTCTTTGGCATTAAGCAGGTTCTCCATTATACTTTAACCCAGCGCAGCTAGGGTTTATGTTTGCATGGCTGTACTTATTCTTAATCTTTATTGATTCCCAACGCAGTTAGGGTTTATGTTTGCATGGCTGTACTTATTCTTAATCTTTATTGATTCATTTAAAACGGCTACCTGACACTCTTCTTCCGTAATGAATATGTATGGGCTAGTGATAACGTTACAATGTTCAGCTAGAGAACTCATACAGATTAGTATTACACCTAAATACCCAACCACTACCATTTTTCTTTATCTGCCCAATATGCAGCAGACATCTTACCCTTTGAGATATTCTTCCCATGACGGGCTTTAAAGCTTGCACGTTTGGCTTTCATCTTATCAGACTCACCAGACTTAGGGGCACCAGCTGTTGATGCACCTTGTTCTCCAAAACGGATTGTCTTTATCTTATCACCTTCTTTTGCAACCACCACGTGTGATTTAGTAGGGTGTGATGGGGTACGCTTAGGTTTGTTGTAACCTGACACCCCAGCATTAGCTAATCTTGAATCTTTTTTCTTTGGCATTCTAATCCCCTATTTACCATTTCCCCTGCTGTTTACCAATCAGATAAAGAACAACTCCCAATCCAAAAATTCCAGCCAGTACTATTACCCCACCAAAGAGCCAAGTGGTTAGGGCTTGTTTTAGTTCTGCACGTCGATAGGCAGTCTTCTTGCGTTGAGCGCGTACTTTGCGAAGCGTGTCTTTATATTCTTCAAGACCATCCATCCCATAAGTAAACTGCACCAGCGTCTCAATCTTGCGTTGAGCGCGTACTTTGCGAAGCGTGTCTTTATATTCTTCAAGACCATCCATCCCATAAGTAAACTGCACCAGCGTCTCAACTTCCTTCCTCATAGCCTGCATCTTCTTGTGTGCTGAGAACGCATCAATCGCTTGCTGTTCAGCTGAACC
>Ga0209309_10004680_pt1 | contig 11212 bp, 9 predicted proteins | sample COGITO_mtgs_1204_2_FD_184807 | JGI IMG/M metagenome (GOLD analysis project Ga0209309, IMG submission 184807) | Pelagic marine microbial communities from North Sea - COGITO_mtgs_120412 (SPAdes) (version 2) | ecosystem: Environmental > Aquatic > Marine > Epipelagic ...
TATCGGTATCTGGTGCTCCATCAAGGGTTACCTTGGTAAAATAATCTTTTAACGCTCCTACACTGGGGTCGATTCCGATAGCGTTGTCATTAAGAATTACCAATATATTTGTGTTGGCAATACCTGCATGGTTTAAGGCTTCAAATGCCATTCCGCTTGCTATGGAAGCATCGCCCACCACTGCAATATGTTGTTTTTTTGTTTCTCCTTTAATTTGTGAAGCAATGGCCATTCCCAACGTCGCAGAAATTGATGTACTACTGTGTCCCACGCCAAAAGCGTCGTATTTGCTTTCACTTAATTTTGGAAAGCCAGAAATACCCTTGAATTTTCTATTGGTATGAAAAGTATTTTTCCTGCCAGTAAGAATTTTATGTCCGTAGGCTTGGTGACCAACATCCCACACCAAAATATCATCTGGCGTATTAAAAACGTAATGAAGCGCTATAGTTAGTTCAATTACACCTAAACTGGCTCCTAAATGTCCTTCCTTGGTTGCAACGATATTGATAATAAAGTCGCGCAGTTCTTTGGCAACTTGCGGTAATTTTTCTTGTGAAAGGTTCCGCAGGTCGTCGGGAAATTGAATACTATCTAATATCTTTTTCGGCACATAGCAAAGATACATTTTGATATTGTACTTTTGATTATTCTATAAAAGATACTGATGGATTTATTAAAACTGTACGACGATACTTATTTTATGAAACGCGCCTTAATGGAAGCTGAGGCAGCTTTTGAAAAGGATGAAATTCCTATTGGTGCTGTAATTGTTGTTAACAATCAAATAATTGCCCGAGCCCATAACCTTACTGAAACCCTTACTGATGTAACTGCCCATGCCGAAATGCAAGCAATCACTGCTGCAGCAAATTATTTAGGGGGGAAGTATTTGAAAGATTGTACGTTATATGTAACTATTGAACCCTGCCAAATGTGCGCCGGAGCTTTGTATTGGAGTCAAATTGATAAAATAGTGTATGGAGCAAGGGACGAGCAACGGGGGTGCATCAACATGAAAACCAAATTACATCCAAAAACCAACATAACTGGAGGGGTTTTGGAAGAAGAGGCTTCACAGTTATTAAAAAAGTTCTTTATCGAAAAACGAAACATGAACTAATAAAAAACCCTCCATTTTGTGGAGGGTTTTCATAAAATCTTTAAAAGTATATCACTTATTCGTGAATAAGACGCACTTGACCTGCGGTCATTCCTTTTCTTCCTTCTTCTTCAACATATTCTACTTTGTCACCTTCGTTTAGAGCTTCGCCGTTAAGGCCGGTCACGTGTACAAAAATGTCTTTTCCGGTTTCGTCGTTTGTGATAAAACCGTACCCTTTAGATTCGTTAAAAAATTTTACTGTTCCTTCCATTGTAATAAAAAAATAAATTAATAATACATCAAAGGTACTATTATTTTAGGCTGAAACGTTAAAAAGATGCAAAAAAAGTTAAAAAACAGACTGATTTATATCTTTTTGTCTTTTCCCTTTTCCTTCATTTTATCAAGGTTTTCTTTAGTGAGCATATAGTCTTTAAAACTTCTTTTCCGCCATCTATGATAGATAAAAAGAGGCATCCAAACAAAGAATAATCCTACTATTGAGAGTCCGATGCAAAGCTCTCCCGTGCTGTAATCTTCTGCACGAATGTAAAAGCCATAACATCCGCAGGCTACAATTGCAATAAATACTATAATTAAAACAGTTCGCATTAGTTTCTTGAAAAATCGATTAATTTTCTTCTATAAGCTGTCAATAACCTTGATTTTGAAACAAAACCATAATAGACACCTTGAGATTCTACTGGAAGATTCCAAGCCCCGGTGTCTTGAAATTTCTGCATCACACTGGTCATTCTGTCTTTTTCAAAGTTAATAATTGCCGGAGGATTTTGCATAAGTTCGCGGGCGGTTACTTCATTGTAAAGCGATTGGTTGAACATGATGGGGCGTAAGTCGTCCAAAAGGAGAATACCTTCCAGTTTATCTGTTTTTCTATTGACTACAGGGTAGATGTTTCGTTTTGATTTTACTACGGCATTGTCAATGATCTCGCCTAATTTCATATCACTATAAACCTTAATAAAACTGCGCTCTACAACGGTTTCTATATCCATTAATGTGAGAACCGCGTGATCTTTGTTGTGTGTTATTAGTTCTCCTTTTCGGCCCAATTCCATAGCATACACAGAATGTGGTATAAAGCTTTTGGTTATTGCAAAAGAGATGGTTGAGGTTATCATTAATGGGATGAAGAGTTCGTACCCACCGGTCATTTCGGCAATAAGGAATATAGCTGTTAATGGCGCATGTAAAACACCGGCCATAAGGCCAGTCATACCTACAAGGGTGAAGTTGCTTTCAGAAACGTGTGTGGAAAACCACCCACTATTATTGAGGGCTTTTGCCAAAGCATTACCCAAAATACTTCCCATAAACAAGGTAGGAGCAAAAATACCACCAACGCCGCCAGCTCCAAACGTAAGCGCGCTGGCAATAATCTTGAACAGTACCAAGCCTACTAACAAGGCTATTACTACCCATACGTTGGAAAGTTCTAGGTTAAAAAAGTTGTTTTCCAGAGCAGCACTGGGGTTACCCTGAATTAAATTGTTCATAATATCATATCCTTCTCCGTACAGGGGAGGAATAAAATAGACTAAAATACCTAAGCCAATACCCCCGATTAATAAGCGTTTTATAGGAGAATTGATTCTTTCGAAGAAATCCTGAAAAAAAGCATATGTTTTTGTAAAATAAATAGAAGCAAAAGCACCTACAACCCCTAATAACATATAAAAGGGAAGATCCTGTAACACAAATTTATCTTCAATATTAAAAGGTAATAATATTTCATTTCCGAAGAAAAAATAAGAAGTAATAACGCCCGACAGCGAAGCTAATAATAAAGGGAGTAAAGAGGCTAACGTAAGGTCGAGGCTAAACACTTCAATAGCAAAAATAATTGCGGCAATGGGCGCTTTAAAAATTGAAGCCATGGCTCCCGCTCCAGCACATCCTATAAGCAAAGTTCGAGTTGATTGGTTTAAATGCAACAACCGCGATAGGTTTGAGCTTAAAGCAGCACCCGTAGCTACTGTTGGGCCTTCCAAACCTACGGAACCTCCAAAACCAACGGTAATGGGTGCGGTTAAAATACTTCCTACCATCTGAAACCGTTTGAGTATTCCTTTTCGTTTTGAAATAGCAAAAAGGGTAGAAGGTATCCCATGGTTTACTTTATGCCGAATTATAAACTTCATTACAAGGTAGGTAAGCCCCAGCCCAATAATAGGAAATATAAAATAGAAAGCGGTATGATAATATTGCACAAAACTGCCTTCTAAAAGAAGCTGTATAAAATGCGTTAAGTTTTTTATCACCACAGCACCAACCCCAGCCATAAAACCAATTACTATACTAAGGATGTATATAAATTGCTTATGCGAAATATATTTTAACCGCCATTTTAAAAAGCGTTTTAAAGGGGTTTGTTTTGACATTTCTGTTCTAATTTGGCTTTTAGGTTATTTAAATCTTCCGTGTATATTTGGCGTATCGTTTCTACATAATGACGATTGTTAAAATAGCCTTCTTTAAAATCTTTGGTAGCAGCCATTAATAGTTTTGTAGCTTCTTCGCATTTATTCTTTTTACTATAAATTAATGCTTTATAGTATTTGCCATCTGCTGTTTTATTTTTACTGTAGAAAATAAAGCTGTCAAAATCTTTTAAAGATTTGTCAAAGGTATCATTTTCATAATAGGCAATGCCACGATATAAAAAAGCTGTTGGTTCTACCCAATCTTCTCCATATTCTTCGGTTTCTGTTTGTATGTTTTTACTGAAATAGGCTATCGAATTTTCATAATCGTTTAATCCTAAATAAGCAATACCGCGCCAATAATCTACGCTATGGCCTTGTGGAGCATCTATAAAATCTGGTGTTAACGTGTCGCTAGCGTTAAAATCGGCGATGGCTTTTTTGTAATCACGGTAAAACCATAAATAATTGTAACCTCGGTACGGTTGCCAAATAACAGGGTCGCAGGCGACAGCTTTGTCTATCTGTGCTTTCCATTTATTGGGCATTCCTCTTTTTAAATACGCTACGGAGAGTTCGCGAACGGCATCACAGTTATTGGGGTCTATTTCAATAGCTTTTGCTATTCGGGTCATACTTTTTTGCGAGCCTTGAAAAAGATGACTTCCGTCTTTAAGGACTTTTTCTGAACGGTTTATGCGTTCTTGTTTAGAAAGGGTTGAATAGTCATTACTGTCAGCACATGAAAACAATAATATTAGACAAAATAAACTAAGGCAATATTTCAAGTAATTCCCCATTTTCAATTTTATAAAGTACATACATATAATGATTGTAGGCGTTACCGTCTTGGTCTTTTACATACCCTACCTGCCAGTTTTCCTTTCTAACGGTCAGTTTTAATAATTGCTGAACCATCGTATCATTTAAATCTGTTGGCTGCAAATCTGGGTTTAGCTCATTGATTTCTACATTTCCAGTTTCTCCTTTACAATTTATATGAAAGCGAAACACTAAGAAACCTGAATCTGTATAACTGTCATTTGTATAATGGTCTCGAATATATTTTTTAAAAGCATATTTACTTCCGTTATAAATTTTAGGCTGTGAACTGGAATGGATCCCAGCGAGTATTTCATCGCAAAGGTCAAAATCCTCAGTCAGTACTGCATTTTCTGTATTAATATATCCAATATGGTGTGGATACTCTTCTTCATCAATTGGAAACTTTCCTTCATACTCATAATACAAATAGCCTACCAAAGCAACAACTATAATTACAAGTGCTGCGAGCACAATTCCTAAAACCTTAAAAAACTTTTTCCAGTTCATTTTTACTGTTGCGGCTTGGTAGTAAGTTGCAGGTTTAGTTCTTTTAGTTGCTCTTTATCAATGGCTGCCGGAGCATCAATCATAACATCGCGCCCTGAGTTATTTTTAGGAAAGGCTATAAAATCGCGAATGGTTTCTTGTCCTCCTAAAATGGCTACCAATCTGTCTAAACCAAAAGCAATACCCCCATGCGGAGGCGCGCCATATTGAAATGCATCCATTAAAAATCCGAACTGAGCTTTCGCTTCTTCAGGGGTAAACCCTAAATAATCAAACATTTTAGATTGTGTTTCTTTATCGTGAATTCGAATAGAACCTCCGCCAATTTCGTTTCCATTTAACACCAAATCATATGCATTGGCCTTTACGGCGCCGAGATTGGTTTTTAATAATTCCATTTGCCCAGGTTTTGGCGATGTAAATGGGTGGTGCATGGCATGGTAACGATTGGTTTGTTCATCCCATTCCAATAACGGGAAATCGATTACCCATAATGGCGCAAATTCGTCTGCTTTTCTAAGTTCTAATCGCTCAGCCATTTCCATGCGTAACGCACTTAATTGGGGTCGGGTTTTGTGGGTTTCACCAGAAAGCACGCAGATTAAATCGCCTGCTTTTGCTCCCGTAGCTTCTGCCCATTTAGCCAAGTCGTCTTGATCGTAAAATTTATCTACGGAAGATTTATAGCTTCCGTCGTCATTACAACGAACGTAAACCATTCCCATTGCGCCTACTTGTGGTCGCTTTACCCAATCGATTAATTTATCGATTTCTTTTCTAGAATAGCTATTTCCACCGGGAACGGCAATTCCGGCTACTAATTCAGCTGAATTAAATACCTTGAAATCTTTGTGCTGTGCTACAGCATTTAGTTCGCCAAACTCCATCCCAAAACGGATATCAGGTTTGTCGTTTCCGTAGCGGCGCATGGCTTCATCATAAGTCATTCTTGGGAAGTCACCAATTTCAACCTTGTTGATTTCTTTTAATAAGTGGCGTGTTAACCCTTCAAATGTATTCAAAATGTCTTCTTGTTCTACAAAGGCCATTTCGCAGTCAATTTGCGTAAATTCTGGTTGGCGATCGGCGCGAAGGTCTTCATCGCGGAAACATTTTACAATCTGAAAATATTTGTCCATTCCACCAATCATAAGTAATTGCTTAAAGGTTTGTGGCGATTGTGGCAAGGCATAAAATTGCCCTTCGTTCATTCGGCTAGGCACCACAAAATCACGAGCACCTTCGGGTGTAGATTTAATAAGGTACGGTGTTTCAACTTCAATAAAATCTTTTTCTGAAAGGAAATTTCGCACGGCCATCGTTACTTTATGGCGAAAAACCAGGTTGTTACGCACGGGTTTTCTACGAATGTCAAGATAGCGATATTTCATTCGAAGATCTTCGCCACCATCGGTTTTGTCTTCAATTGTAAAAGGTGGCGTTAAAGAGGCGTTTAAAACGGTAATTTCAGAAACCAATATTTCCACATCGCCAGTTGGGATGTTTGGGTTTTTGGATTCCCGTTCTATTACGGTTCCAGTAACTTGGATAACGAATTCCCTTCCTAGCTTTGAAGCTTTATCCATCACTTCTTTCGGGGTGCGTTCTTCATCAAAAATCAATTGGGTTATCCCGTAGCGGTCCCGTAAATCTACCCAGACCATAAATCCTTTATCACGGATTTTCTGTACCCAACCCGATAAGGTTACTTGGGTATTGTTATTTTTTGCTCTTAACTCGCCGTTATTGTGCGTTTTATACATATTCAGAAATATTGAAGTGCAAATTTAAGAAGATAAAGAAACTTGAGGAGATTTATCGAATAATATTTAAAATCAATTTATTGGTTAATAATAATGTATATAAATAAGTAGATGCATGATAATTTGTTTAGAAATGTTTAGTAAATTCGAGGTATTAACAATAAAAACAACAAAATCATGAAACAAAACAAATCTAGTTACAGGTATTTCCTGTTCTTATTTTTACTATTTCCGTTTTTTGCTTTTTCGCAAACAACCTTAACGGGAACCGTTAATAATGAAAATGGCGGAACTGTGCCTTTTGTCAATGTAATAGAGAAAGGGACGAGTAATGGAACAACAACTGATGTGGATGGTAATTTTACCATTGAGGTTAGTGAGTTGCCAGTTATCTTGGAGTTCTCCTCATTAGGATTTGAAACCCAAGAGTTCAGGGCAATCAACAGAAACCCCATCAATGTAACCTTGGGCGAATCTGCTCAAGCATTAGAAGAAGTGGTAATAACAGGTTTAGCAACATCTGTTAAGCGTACAAATTCTGCAAATGCTGTGGCTTCTATTTCTGCTGAAAAACTAACAGGAACAACGCCACCACCAACGTTAGACGGAGCTTTATATGGTAAATTTGCAGGAGCTGTTGTAAATTCTAATTCAGGAGCTCCAGGGGGAGGAATTTCTGTTAAGCTTAGGGGTGCAACTTCTTTACAGGGTAACGTACAACCATTATATATAATTGATGGGGTTTATGTGGATAATTCATCTATTGCGGGAGGATTAAATGTTGTATCAGCAGCAGCCGGGCAAGGAAATGCATCAAATCAAGATAATCCTTCAAATCGTATTGCCGATATTAACCCAGAAGATATAGCTAATATTGAGATCCTAAAAGGAGCCTCAGCGGCAGCTATTTATGGTTCTAGAGCGGCAGCCGGTGTGATAATTATTACTACAAAACGTGGTAAAGCAGGAGAAACAAAGTTTAGATTTTCGCAATCTACAGGATGGAATGATGTGATTAAGCTGTTAGGAACACGTGATTATACCGAGGAAAGAGTACTAAATACTTTTGGCGAAAATGCATTAGCAAATTACATTGCTGCACGAAATACAGGAAAGCTTGTAGATTATGAAGAGGAAATATTTGGAGAGAATGGAATTGTAAGCATTACTAACTTTAGTATGAGTGGAGGTAGTGAAAAAACGAAATTTTATGCTGGGGTTACGCATAACAACGAAAAAGGAATTGTGCTAAATTCAGGATATGAAAAAACGTCATTACGGTTAAATTTAGACCATAAACCTACTGATTTTTTAAAATTTACGTTAAGCTCTAATTATATTTATTCATCTTCTGATCGAGGATTTTTTAATAATGATAATACGGGAACAACGATAGGAGTTGCACTTACGGCAACTAGGCCTTGGGATCAATTGTTTCCGAATGAAGATGGCATTTATCCCGACCATCCAAATAATAGTTCAAACCCATTGCAAACCAGAGATTTGGTCACTAATAATGAAACGAACAATAGAATTATTGTAGGAGGATCAGCCAATTTAGATATTTACAAAGCAGATAATTCAAACCTTGAACTTATCCTTAGAGGAGGGCTTGATTTTTATGGATTACAAACGAGAGCCATTTTTCCAAAACAATTACAGTTTCAAAAAATATCAAACGGTGGTTTAAACGGAGTATCCTCACAAGGCGATGTTCAAAATAAAAACTATAATCTTTCTGCTTTTTTAGTACATAACTATTTTACAGATAGCGATATAAATTTTACAACTCAAGCAGGTTTAACACGTGAGTATTTTGACCAAAATATAGAATTGATTACAGCAACTGGACTTGTTGCTTCTGAAACCAATGTGGATCAAGCAGCCAATACCGGAGTAAACCAAACAAGATTGTTGCAGGAAGATTCTGGATTTTTTGTGCAAGAAGAAGTTAATTTTAAAGACATGGTGATTGCTACTGTTGGTGTTCGTGGAGATAAATCTTCGAACAATGGTGATGCCAATCAACTATTTTATTATCCTAAGGCATCGCTAGCACTTAATTTAAGTGAGTTCGGTTTTTGGAACGAAGGTTCTGCTTGGAACCAATTTAAACTTCGAGTTGCTTATGGAGAAGCAGGTAACTTTCCACCTTTTGGTGCTTTATTTACATCCTATAACGCTTTTTCAACTGATGGTATATTAGGGATTAGCTTAATAGGAATAAGAGGAGATGGAAATTTAAAATCGGAACGCCAAAAGGAATTAGAGTTTGGTGCCGACCTAAGTTTCTTTGATGGTCGCATAAATTTTTCTGGAACTTATTACATCAAATCTATTGATGATTTAATTTTACAAGCAAACCTAGAGCCTTCTACTGGTTTTACCTCACAATTTGTAAATGCGGGGAGTTTAGAAAATAGGGGTATAGAACTTTCATTAAATACAATACCTGTTACTACGGATGATTTTCAATGGAATTTCGACGTGAATTTCTTTAAAAACACATCTGAAGTTACTCGCTTAGACGTGGAACCATTTAATATTGGAGGTTTTGGCCCTGCTTTGGGTAGTTTTAGAATTGAAGAAGGTTCTAGTGCAACTCAAATTATTGGTGTAGGTCCTAACCCTGGAGAAAATGGGTTCCAGAAATTTGGAGATGCTGAACCTGATTTTCAAATGGGCTTTAGTAATAACCTACGATATAAAGCCGTTTCATTATCTTTTTTATGGCAGTGGAAAAATGGAGGAGAAAATATAAATCTTACTCCATTATTAACTGACTTGAATGGAACGAGCCATGATTATGATGATGTAACTTTAGACCCATCAGGACAACTTCCAAATGGTCAATACCGACCAAGTCAAATTGGCGTTAATGCAGGGGTTTTTGTAGAAGATGCTTCGTATGTTCGTTTACGTGAAGTAGGATTATATTATACGCTATCTAAAAAAGTATTATCTGGCGTTATTGGTGGAAACATAGACTCTATTAAGTTCGGGATTTCCGGTACGAACCTATTAAATTTCTTTGATTATAACAGTTATGATCCAGAAGTTTCAAACTTTGGTGGAGGAACTATATTTACAGGAGTTGAAGTAACACCATTCCCTTCTTCAAAAAGATATTTATTTAATGTATCTGTTAACTTTTAAAAATAAAAAAATTATGAAAATATATATATATAAAATTTTATTCTTTACTTCGGTAGTCGCAACTTTGGCTTCATGCGAAGTACAAGAATTTAATGACCTTAACAATGCGGAAGTAGATGCTTTCGAAGAGAACTTAACGCGTGGAGATCTTCAAGATTTAGTTGGAGGGATCTTTTATAGTTCAAGAGTCAATATAGGGACTTACCTTGATGATTGCGGTGTAGTAGGAAGAGAATACTGGAGGTTTTCAGGCTCAGACCCGCGTTTTACATCAGATTTATTAGGCGGAGCTAATTCAGGATTAGACAATAATACTTTTTATATCACGAATCCTTGGGCATCTAGATATAGAACAATTAAAAATGCTAATTTAATTCTTGGGTTTTTAAATAATCAAGATCTTTCAGCACAATTTACAGATGCTGAAGTTTCAGCAACCAGAGGGCTTTTAAAAACATATATTGGATATGAGCTCCTTTTAAACCTAAATTTAACTGATGAAAATGGAATCCGGGTGGATGTGGCAGATGAAAATAACTTAGGGCCATTTGTATCCAAAGATCAAGCTTTAGTAGGAATTCTGGCTTACCTTCAAGATGGGGCTAATGATTTGGCAAATGGTAGCGATGCGTTTCCATTTATTATGCCATCAGGGTTTACTGGATTTAATGCACCGGATACTTTTTTACAAGCTAATAAAGCCATTTCAGCTAGAGTTGCCGCTTATCAAAAAGATTTTAATGCAGTATTATCATTTTTAGATGATTCATTTTTAAATTTAGATCCGAATGATCTAAACACGGGTGTTTATTATAACTTTAGTGAAGATCAAACAGGCTTGGTCAACCCACTGTTCATCTCTGTAAATGGTACCTCTGCCGCACAAGCACGAATTGTTGAGCCTAATTTTGTGTCAGATTCACTAACTGGAGATAATAGATTAAATAAAATAGTTCAATTAAGCGAACCAATAACTTTGGATAACTTAACAGGAGACCACATTGTTTTTAGATACCCTGACAACGATGTTGATATTCCTATAATTCGAAATGAAGAATTGATTCTTTTATATGCTGAAGCAAATATTACAATTAATCCAGCAGAGGCAGTTAATGCTATAAATATTATAAGGAATAGTGCAGATTTAGAGCCTTATACAGGACCGACTGATACAGAGTCTTTGACAGATGAAATGTTGCTTCAAAGAAGATATTCTCTTTTTGCAGAAGGACATCGATGGATTGATATGCGAAGGTATAATAGATTAGACGAACTACCTTTAGCAAGACCAGACGATGACGTATTCTCTCAATTTCCAATTCCATTAACAGAGAATCAATAATTATAACATAAATTATAAACAAAAAACCCTTTCCAAGTCGGAAAGGGTTTTTTAATACTAGACAAATTCT
>Ga0209309_10004686_pt1 | contig 11203 bp, 10 predicted proteins | sample COGITO_mtgs_1204_2_FD_184807 | JGI IMG/M metagenome (GOLD analysis project Ga0209309, IMG submission 184807) | Pelagic marine microbial communities from North Sea - COGITO_mtgs_120412 (SPAdes) (version 2) | ecosystem: Environmental > Aquatic > Marine > Epipelagic ...
AACAAGGTTATTGTTGAAGTTCACCTCGTTTCTAATTCTATTAGGCTCATCTGCATCAACTTTATTGTAACCAATTCCCCATGTTAAATTATTTTTTGGGTTCCATTGGTGTTCCCCAGTTAATTGGTTTACCCATAGTCTGGTTTGTTTGGTGTTTTGATCTCTTATAAATTGTGAAAGATCCTCGGCAGGTTCGGTTTCTTCAAAAATACTGGCTTCACCATTTCTACCTCCTTCAAAAACCTCATCTGTAAGTTTGTTAATGAATAAACTGGTAGCTTTTACCTCATTGTTTTCATCTATTTGATAGGAAGCATTTAATAAGCCGGTTGTATTCACACTTTTTGCAAATGTTTCGGCATCTGTAATAGAATCGTTTATAAAGTTGGCTCTAAATTCTCTAAATACACCTTGTCTATGTTCAAAAGAAACATCTTGAGAACCGGTAAAAAGTACTTTAAGATTATCTCCAAATTTTTTGCCCGCGGTTACCAAATATTGATAATTCAATGGAATATCGGCAGTTTGTGTATTCCAAGTTTGCTGCGTAAGTGCAGCCCTAGTCCCAAGGTTACGAGAATAAAAACCGAAATCTACATTGTCGTAATTAGGCGATAATTTAAAGTCACTGCCTTTTCCAATTGCATTGGTATTGAAACCAACTTTTACACCTGCACTTAGTTCCTGGATTCCTAACAGCTCTCTGCTACTAATGTCTATGGTCCCAGAGGCCTCATCGGCTGAGTTTTGTGCAGCATAGGTTTTGCTTATGCTTACACTTTGAAGAATATTGGTAGAGAACAATTGAAGATCTATATTTTTACGCTCTACATCATCTGAAGGGATCGGTAATCCATTCATGGTCGTATTTAAATACCTATCGCCCAGCCCACGTACAAAAATAGCTCCGGAAGCTTCACTGCTGGTTACTCCAGATATTTTTGTAGTTGCCGTAGCAGCATCGGAAACCCCCATTTTGGTTAATTCTTGAGCCCCGATGCTTTCTTTTATCTCTATGGCTTTTTTCTGTTCCAGTAATAAGGCTACTTGTGAATCTCTTCTAGAGACGGTTTTAATGACAACTTCATCTAAAGAAGCTGCGCTAGAACCTAAAGCGGTATTTATTTCGGTTACTTTTCCCGCAACAACTGTAACATTTGGCACTTCTAAAGTTTCGTATCCTACAAAACTGAAAATAACCGTATAATTTCCAGGATTTAAATTATCTATTGCATATAGTCCATCTATATCTGTAGTAGTTCCAAGATTGAAACCTTTGATAATTACATTAGCGAATGGGAGTGTTTCCCCACTGATTTCCTTATCCATCAATTTACCGGCTATAGAGCCTTTTTTGGTTTCTTGAGCTTGAGAAAAACTGCTAATTAATAAGGTGATAACTAGTAAAAAATTCTTCATGGTATTAGTTTATATCAACGATACAAAGTAACAGAGCGCTTCCAAGATCAAGCTTACCTAAACTTTACCATTGCGTTAATGTGGACTGTTTTAATGTTATCTTATTGTTTAGAAGTGGCGAGTTAAAAAAGCTTCGAAATTTTAAAGTTTAGGGCTATAGCCATTGGCTTTATTGATGTAAAGAGGATTTTAAAATCCATAGCCATTGTTATCTAACTGTTACCAATAGGGATTGGGATGAAACTATGGGAGATTAATTTTATCTTTACCTATATAATTACAATGAATATTTTCAATTCTTATGAAGAAAAAAAATATAACCATTTTATTAGTTGATGATGAACCAGATATTTTGGAAATCGTTGGTTATAATCTTTCTGCGGAAGGCTATAATGTAATTACTGCTGAAAATGGTTTGGAAGCTGTGAAAATCGCCAAGAAAAAAAAGCCCCATCTAATCATCTTAGATGTGATGATGCCAGAAATGGATGGGATAGAGGCTTGTGAGCAAATTCGAAAAATACCAGAATTAGCCGATACTATGATAACCTTCTTAACTGCTCGGGGAGAAGATTATTCTCAAATGGCTGGTTTTGATGCTGGTGCCGATGATTATATAACAAAACCTATTAAGCCGAAAGTATTAGTGAGTAAAGTAAATGCCTTGCTAAGAAGGTTCAAGGAAAATGAATCCTCATCTAATATTGTTAAAATTGGAAATCTAATTATTAATAGAGATGAGTATAAGATTATTAATAATGAAGAGGAGATTATCTTGCCAAGAAAAGAATTTGAATTACTTTCACTACTAGCCTCCAAACCTGGTAAAGTGTTTAAAAGAGAAGAGATCTTAGATAATGTTTGGGGCAACGATGTAGTTGTAGGCGGTAGAACGATAGATGTACATATTCGGAAACTACGAGAAAAGATTGGAGACGAAAGTTTTAAAACAGTAAAAGGTGTGGGTTATAAGTTTGTAATTTAATGGCTAAAAGTTTTAAACGTTCATATAAATTTTCTTTCAAGACCTCTTTGTACATTTCTGTAGTTCTAACCTGCGTTGTAGGCACTTTTGGCTTACTTACTTCTGGATTCCTATTGTGGCCAACCTTGGGTTTTGCGTTCGTCTGTTTTTTGACCTCTTTTATTATTATTCAGTATAGAGTAGAACATTTCATTTATAAGCGAATAAAGAATATCTACGATAATGTAGCGCTCTTGGACGCAAGCACTTTAGATCCAAGCCAAATCACTACAGATATGGCAACACTAACCAAGGAAGTTGAAAGATTTGCTGAAGGTAAAAAATTGGAGATCGAGACTTTACAAATTAGGGAAAACTACAGGAAAGAATTTATGGGAAATGTTTCCCATGAGCTTAAAACGCCATTATTTACCGTTCAAGGTTATATTCTCACCTTGTTGGATGGCGCCATGAAGGATAAAACGGTGCGTAAAAAATATCTGCAACGAGCAAGTAAAGGAGTGGAAAGGCTTGTTTATATAGTAAAAGATTTGGATATGATCACTAAATTGGAAACTGGTGGTCTTCATTTAAATAAAGAGGATTTTAATATAGTCGAATTAATACAGAATGTGTTTGATCTTTTGGAGATGAAATCTGCCAAAAAAAATATTTCCCTTGTTTTTGACCAGCCCTATGATCCTATTATGGTATATGCAGATATGGATAAAATGCAACAAGTATTATCTAATTTGGTAGTTAACTCTATTAAATATGGTAAAAAAGACGGCACTACTGAAATTAGTATAGAAAACTTAATAAAGAACAAAGTGATAATTAGGGTCTCAGATAATGGGGAAGGAATAGAAAAAGTGAATATTCCACGACTGTTCGAACGTTTTTTCAGAGTAGATAAAAGCGGATCCAGAAAAGAAGGCGGTTCGGGATTGGGACTATCTATTGTAAAGCATATTCTGGAAGCTCATAATGAGAAAATCTATGTAGAAAGTGTGTATGGTGTAAGCAGTGAATTTTCATTTACCTTGGAAAAGGCCAAAAACAGAACTAAAACTGGGGGCAGGAAAATCAAATCTTAAGCCGCTTGTGTTTTCTAAATTTTTCAGTTTTTTCAAAGAAAATTCATTTTGATGGCAACTGCCAACAAAACCATTTTCAGTAAGTTTTTTTGCTAAATACTCTTGTTCTGGTTGCCCAGGAGTAGGAATTAAAAATGCCTTTTTCTCCAGTTTTGCAATGTCCATTACACTTGTATAGCCAGATCTGCATATTATAGCATTGCTATTGTTTAATGCTTCTTCCAATTCTTTTCCAAGAAGGCAATTGTATATTCTAAGCTTCCCAATTGTTTCAAATTTTGATTCTTTTTCAATTACACCTCGAATAAATAAAACGGGAGAGGAATAGTTTTCAAATTCTTTTAGAAGTATTTTTTCTAAAAATCCTCGCTGAGGTTCGGGGCCAGATAGTATAATTGCATATTTATATTTTATAGGAAGCTGCAGTTTTGAAAACCTACTTAAGGGCCCAATATATTTTATTGGAAATGGATATTTATCTAGATGTCCCATTTCTCCACTTAAATTGGGCATTTCTTCAAAATCTGGCACCCAACATTCATTAAATTTTGAAATCAATTTTCGCTGAATTTTACTGCTTATAATAGTCGATGAACCTGAAAGCACCTTCAACTGATGAGTTATAAAAACTGATGGTATTTTTTTGCTTCTGACACCCCATCTATTGTCAGATATTATCCCTGAGATATTATGTAGATCAATTAGTTCTTCAGTTACCTTTTTCTCCTTTTTAATTGCAGCTAAAATATTTGGAGTTTGTACTAGAAGTTTTAATTTGAAAAAAACTTCTTTTTTTGAATAGCTGATATTATATTTGGGTAAAGCATGAGCTTCTAAATCCGGAAATTCCTTCCGAAGTAATTCTAATGCACCTCCATCTGAAGCAAGTATAGGTTCGAAATTTTGCCGAATTAGTTCATTGATAATGGGGATGCATCTGGTGGCATGACCAAGACCCCAATTTAAAGGAGCAACTAAAATTCGCTTTTTCGCCATGATCAAATATAGTCATCCCACTATTGAAATAATAAACGGATATCGATTATTAAAAATATCCATAACACATGGAAATCTAATAATGACTTTCTGAGCTATTTTAGCTAATTTTGCTAAAATATTCAACTACACGTGGGCAGTAAGAACAAACTCAAGAGATTTAGGGAAAATGAAAGTTTCAGTAATGTTGTGCAGCCTTCTCGGGAAGAGATTGTAGACCAAATCTTTCCTCTCAAAGGGAATTGGAATAAAGAATTTTTCAAAAATAAAAATCCTATAGTATTGGAATTAGGTTGCGGGAAAGGGGAGTATAGTGTTGCTATGGCACAAGCCAATCCAGACAAGAATTTTATTGGGATAGATATTAAAGGTGCCCGTTTTTGGAGAGGAGCAAAGACTGCTGTAGAAGAAGAGCTAAAAAATGTCGGATTTATCCGAACTCAAATTGAACTTATTGACTTGCTTTTTGCAGAAAATGAAGTAGATGAAATTTGGATCACTTTTCCCGATCCACAAATAAAGTACAAGCGTACTAAGCATAGATTAACCAATTCAGAATTTCTTCAGAAATACAAACACATTTTAAAACCTGAAGGTTTGGTAAATTTAAAAACCGACAGTGAATTTATGCATGGATATACCTTGGGGCTGCTTCACGGTGAGGGTCACGAAGTTTTACATGCCAATCATGATGTGTATAAAAATGTTTATTCCCCAAAAGAGGTTGTAGGAATCCAAACTTTCTATGAAAAACAGTATCTTGAGCAAGGAAAACCAATAACCTATATTCAATTTAAGATAAAGTAGCAATTTGGAGGAAACAAAAATTTTCCTAATTACATATTTTGCAGCACTGTTAGGAGTAGTGCCCCCGGGATTAGTAAATATGACCGTTGCAAAAACTTGTGTAGAATATGGTAAGAAAAATGGGCTCTATGTCGCAATTGGCGCATCTATAATTGTATTCTTCCAAGCATTAGTTGCTATTCTTCTTGCAAAATATATCTTCGACAATCCATTTGTAAGAAACATCCTATTAAGAACAGGCTTAGTGATATTTATATTTTTGATGATTTATTTTTATGTCAAAGCACGCAGCGATTCTCACATGAAAACACATTCTAAAAAGGCTAATTCTAATAGTGTTTTTAAAGGAATGTTAGTGGCAGTTTTAAATGTGTTTCCAATTCCTTTTTTTGTAGCCATTGCAGCGGCTTTAAATGTGGGGGGAGGAATTAGTTATCATTGGTCATATCTGTTGGTATTTGTTCTTGCTGCTTCTTTAGGGACTTTTACTACCTTGTATTTTTATGTTTTTTCTTTTTGGAAAATTGAAGATAAGACAGCAGCTTTTGCAAAGTATTCTAATTATTTTATGGCAGGCCTAATGTTGGTACTCGTAATAATTACTTTAGTTCGTATTTTTTACTATTAAAATGATTCTAGAATTAAATTTTTTCGAAAAAGTTTACGAAGTAGTTAAAAAAATTCCATCAGGAAGAGTAACATCTTATGGTGCAATCGCTAGATTTATAGGTGCTGCAAAAAGCGCCAGAATGGTTGGCTGGGCAATGAACAAAGCCCATGACCTGGAAGATGTCCCTGCTCAAAGAGTGGTAAATAGATTGGGGTTACTTACAGGGAAACATCACTTTGGAGGCACAAATGCTATGCAACAGTTGTTGGAAAGTGAAGGTTTAGTGATTAAAGAGAACCAAATTCAAAATTTCGAAAAAGTTTTCTGGGATCCAAATAAGGAATTGGAAAGGCCTCTTTAAAATATTGAAAAGCAGATCCATAATTTTCACTTATTCTACAATCAATCAATTATTGCGGAATACTTCGTTTTCTTTGGGAAACCCTTTATATTTGCATTTTAGAATCAATCTATATAAGAGGTTGAAAATGAAATAAATTCAGATGAAATTAGAAAGAAAAGATATACTCGCAGCTTTAGAAACCATTTCTGTTTCTGGTGAAGGAAAGAACATGGTAGAAAGTGGTGCAGTAAAAAATGTGATGACTTTTGGAGATGAGGTAGTGGTAGATTTGGTAATGACCACTCCTGCCATGCATATCAAAAAAAGGGCAGAAGCAGATATAATCAAAGTTATTCAAGAGAAGGTTTTCGATAAAGCTATCGTAAAGGTCAATATTAAAGTAGAAGCTCCAGAAAAACCTACTATTAAAGGAAAGGCTATTCCTGGAATCAAAAATATTATCGCTGTTGCTTCTGGAAAAGGTGGTGTTGGAAAATCTACAGTGACTGCAAATCTAGCCGTTTCTTTGGCTAAAATGGGTTTTAAAGTAGGTTTGTTAGATGCAGATATTTACGGGCCTTCTATGCCAATTATGTTAGATGTAGAGGCAGAAAGACCTTTATCCGTAAATGTAGATGGTAAGTCTAAAATGAAGCCAGTAGAAAGCTACGGCGTTAAATTATTATCTATCGGGTTCTTTACAAAACCAGATCAGGCAGTAGTTTGGCGTGGGCCAATGGCAGCTAAGGCATTGAATCAAATGATTTTTGATGCAGCTTGGGGAGAATTGGATTTTATGTTGATAGATCTTCCGCCGGGAACTGGTGACATACATTTATCCATCATGCAATCACTTCCTATCACAGGAGCAGTTATTGTAAGTACCCCACAAAACGTGGCACTTGCCGATGCTAAAAAAGGAGTTGCGATGTTTCAACAAGAAAGTATCAATGTTCCAGTATTGGGAATTATAGAAAATATGGCATATTTTACTCCAGATGAACTTCCTGAAAATAAGTATTATATTTTCGGAAAAGAAGGAGCAAGAAATCTTGCGACCGATCTTGGAGTTCCATTTTTAGGAGAAATTCCATTAGTGCAGAGTATTCGTGAAGCTGGAGATTTAGGTAGACCGGCAGCTTTGCAAACAGCTACTGCCTTGGAAAGTTCTTTTGAAGAATTAACCAGAAATGTGGTTCAAGAAACTGTTAATAGAAATACAAGCTTGCCTCCAACCGAAGCTATTAAAATAACTACGATGGCTGGATGTAGTGCTGTTAAAGGAAAATAAATGACAACTGAAGAAATCAGAATTAATGTAGAAAAAGCCCTGCAAGAAATTAGACCTTTTTTGCAAAGTGATGGTGGGGATATCTCTTTGGTGTCTATAGAAGACGATCGCCTTGTAAAAGTTCAATTAGAAGGAGCTTGTGTTGGTTGCCACGTTAACCAGATGACATTAAAATCTGGTGTGGAAATGACCATTAAAAAATATGCACCGCAAATTGAAAAAGTGGTAAATATTGAAAGGTAAGCGAAATTTTACCCACTTATCTTTTATTGCAAATTGAAAAAGAATGATTAAAACAGATATTTTAATAATCGGTGCCGGACCCACAGGTTTGTTTGCCGTTTTCGAAGCCGGACTGCTTAAACTTAAATGTCATTTAATAGATGCATTGCCTATTCCCGGAGGACAGTGTGCCGAGATCTACCCAAAAAAGCCAATTTATGATATTCCCGGTTTTCCGGAAGTATTGGCAGGAGATCTTGTAGATAACCTTATGGAACAAATTAAGCCATTTAGTCCTGGATTTACTTTAGGAGATCGAGCTGAGACGCTTGATAAACTTGAGGATGGAACATTTTTGGTCACTTCTTCCAGAGGAGTTAAGCATAATGCGCCTGTAGTTGTAATTGCAGGTGGCTTAGGGAGTTTTGAGCCTAGGAAACCACCTATCCCTTCCATATCTAATTTTGAAGACAAAGGCGTTTCCTATATTATTCGGGATCCAGAAGTTTATAGAGATAAATCTGTAGTAATTGCTGGTGGAGGAGATTCAGCTTTAGACTGGTCAATTTTTCTGTCTAATATTGCAAAGGAAGTTTCTTTAGTTCATAGAAGAAGAGATTTTAGAGGCGCGTTGGATTCCGTAGAAAAAGTTGAGGAATTATCTAAGATTGGAAAAATCAATTTGATAACTGATGCTGAAGTGGTAGATCTTCAAGGAGATAATCACTTAGATGCTGTTGTTATCCGCCATAAAGGTAACGCTGCAGAAGAGGAGGTAAAACCTACAGATCATTTTATTCCTTTATTTGGACTTTCTCCAAAACTAGGTCCAATAGGTGATTGGGGATTAGAAATAGAGAAAAATGCAATCAAGGTTGATAATACATACGATTATCAAACTAATATTCCTGGAGTCTATGCTATTGGAGATGTAAATACGTATCCCGGAAAATTAAAACTGATTCTTTGTGGTTTCCATGAAGCGGCTATAATGTGCCAGAGTGCCTATCAACGAATTAACCCAGATAAAAAGTATGTTATGAAATATACAACTGTAAGTGGGGTGAGCGGATTTGATGGTTCTAAAAAGGAAGCAAAACGAGAAGTTGTTAAAAGTATAAATTAAGGATTCCAGTTTTTCTGAAATATGTCTGATATTAAAATTACCATTATAGATAGGGAGGGTGAAGCTCATAATGTAGAAGCACCCACAGATATGAATATGAATCTGATGGAGATCGTGCGGATGCATGAATTGGCTCCGGAAGGCACAATCGGCATTTGCGGTGGAATGGCTATGTGTGCGTCTTGCCAATGTTATGTATTAAGTCATGAACATTTACTTCCTGAAAAGAGCTACGAAGAAGAAGACATGCTAGATCAAGCTTTTTTCGTAGAAGACAATAGTAGATTAGGTTGTCAAATCAATATAACTCCAGAACTTGAAGGGATGGAAGTGAAACTTGCACCGGAATCCACTTAACTATCTTATTTTTCACTAAAGACTAAATTCTAATTTTATTATATCTTGCAGTTAATGGATATATTAAATGAAATGAAGGTGGTTTTAGTTAGCCTATTTCTAACGGCATGTTTTACTCTACAAGGGCAAGAAATTGCTCCTTACTTCACAAATTATCTGAAAACAGAATATAAAGGGGAAAATTCAAATTGGGATATCACTCAACATCCCGATGGAACCATTTATGTTGCAAACAATAAAAATCTCCTAGCTTTTAATGGGGATTATTGGGCTAAGCATACTTTGCCTTCTAAAGGTATATTTAGGTCCGTAAACGTTATAAACGATACTTTATATTCCGGTTCATACCATCAATTTGGTTATTGGCTTAAAAATGTCAAAAATGAACTTCAGTATACTTCTATAAGTGATTCACTTGATGAAAGCATTTTTAATAATGATGAAATTTGGAAAATAATCCCGTTCGGTGAGCAGATTTTATTTCAGTCCTTCAATAAAATTTATAGATATAACACCCGAACCAAGAAAATTAATGTACTCCCTCTAGGCAACATTTCCGCTGTATATACTTTCTTAATTCATGATAAATTATATGTAGGCACCAAAAATAACGGTATTTACAAAATAGAAAATGACAGTATTATCCCACTAAGCTGGAGTAAACCGTTAAAAAATTATAGTGTTCAAAGTATAGTTGACTATAAAGATGGGCTATTAATAGCAACTCAAATTAATGGAGTCTATTATTACAAAGATTCTGTTTTAAAAAAATGGCCTTTTTCTTCTTTCGACGAAATGGAATACCTAGAAATTAATAATTTAAAGATTGTAGATGACTTGGTATGTGTTGGTACTATTAATAATGGATTAATGGTTTACAATTCAGAAGGTGTATTAAAACATGTCTATAATAAAAAAAGTGGACTAGCGAACAACACCGTATTGAGGCAGTTTTTAGATAATCAGAATAATTTATGGCTTGCTCTGGATAATGGCCTATCTAAAATATTCCTTAATAAAGATGTTTATGCGTATAATGATAATTCGGGTTTATTAGGAACTGTTTATAGTGTGGCAAACGATGGTAAAGATCTTTTTGTGGGATCTAACCATGGGGTATTCTTATTAAAAAATTCACAGTTAAATTTTTTAAAAGGATCTAATGGACAGGTATGGGATCTAACTAAGGTAGGGAATGAAATTATCTGTGGACATAATAATGGAACCTACAGTATTAAGAACAATGAATTCAGCCTAATAAGTGACACAAACGGCGGGATGGATTTTGTAAATATTTCCGGAACTAACTATTATTTACAATCCAATTACTCTGGAATTACTAGATATAATAAAGTAAACGGAACTTGGAAGACATTTAGATTCAAAAATTTGGATTTTCCCGTAAGAGGAATATATTTTGATGAAGACCAAAATTTGTGGGTTGATGCCGCTCATAAAGGGGTTTTTAAATATAAAATTTCCGATGACTTCAAGGAATTAAAACTTCTGAAAAGTTTTAAGAATACTAATGTTCCCTATGAAATGTTTGCTCTTGGCTCACAAATATTTCTAACAAGAAAAAATAAAATATTTAGGTATGATCCATTACATGATATATTGGTTAGGGACTCCATATTAGAAAAAAAATCACACCCGTTTACAAGTATATCTGGTATTAATAAAGAATTACTGGTAATAAAAACTGCAAGTTCACTCCGAATTAATTCCAAAACAGGTGATAATTTATATAATTTTAATGAGGAACTAATTAATAGTAGAATAGTTAAAAATTCTCCTAGCGCTAAAAAAATAGATAATTCGCTATTTTTATTTTTGGACGATGGCTTTTTAAAAATTAATCCATCGATCTCTCAAAAAAAGAACGATTTAACCAACCTGTCTTTGGAAGCAGTTAAGGTAAATGGTAATTCGATGCCTCTTAATGCTTCTATTAATATTCCGTTCAGAAAG
>Ga0209309_10004687_pt1 | contig 11203 bp, 10 predicted proteins | sample COGITO_mtgs_1204_2_FD_184807 | JGI IMG/M metagenome (GOLD analysis project Ga0209309, IMG submission 184807) | Pelagic marine microbial communities from North Sea - COGITO_mtgs_120412 (SPAdes) (version 2) | ecosystem: Environmental > Aquatic > Marine > Epipelagic ...
AGCGAGGTCGGGGGTATTGTCTTCACACCACTCAATAATATCATGATCGGTCATGTCACGACGGAGTCCCTCCTCAATAAATTCAATAATTTCTTCGGTCATATCCATTTTTTTGATTTACTTTTTACTCTATTCACGTCAACTTAGGTTGAATTTTGAGACCGGGATGTTGCATCACTTTCCCATCGACCGCTTTCATTGCCTGGTTTATCTGACCCATGTTTATCATTTTCATATATCTAACCTGGTTCTTTCCCGCCTTACCTTTTAAGCTGTTTACGACACGTTGTTTAGCCCGCTTTTTCTTTTGCTCTATAGCGAACTTTGCCTGATTTGCATACGCCTTTCGCGCTCCCGCTACATTTCCTACTGCATTTTTCTTGGCTTGTGTAATTTGCCCAGCCTTGAGTAGGCTATTACCCGCCATACGCATGGGACGAATTACTTTACGGGTTGTAATGTTCTTAAGAGAAGGTTGTTTTGCACGTTTAAAAGTCATGTTAAATGTGGCACTGGGAAGCTTTGTCATGTTCTTCGGCACGTTCTTATTAAACCCTAGAGGGTTATTATACGTCTTAAATTTTTGTCCAGCTTTCTTCATATTATTGGGTTGTTGTTTCAGAATCCTATTCGCATGCGTGTTTGTAGCCTCTTTTATTTGCTTCTCTATTCTCGCAGCGTTCAATATCGCGGCATTTTGATTAGTACCCTTTGTAGAATCATACTTCTTACTGCTGAACGGACGCATAACTTGTCTTTTCAAACTTTGCAATTGTTGCCATCCGTACCCAGTTCGGAGATTCGTACTTTCGTGCTTGAGCAGTGTCTTTTTGAGTTCGAATTTGTCGTCAAACATCTTTTTTAATTTTGCACGCTTTACAGCCGTATCACCTTCCTTGTCCACCCTATTTAACCAACCACTTTCATACTTCGCGAAGGCCTCATTTTTAACGCGCTTACCATTGAAATCGGGAATCGTCTGACCAGCCATCACATTTTTACCCGAAATGTGTTTTTTCAGAATATCTTGACCCATGCTACTACCACCCACACTCTTACGCACTTGTGCACCCTTTACCGCAGCTTGAATTTTAGTCGCAGCATTCTTCTCGCGTTTCAATTCATTTAAACGCATATTTAACATCTTATCGTAACCTTGAATCGTTCTCATATTCTTCGCGGTTTTGGCTTGTAGAAGCAGGGTGTTAACTTCTTGTCGCGTCGGAAACAGACCGGCTTTATTCGCCCCATTCACTTTCATTCTATAAGCGTTGCGCGCGTTATCGACTTCATTATTAGTCGCCTTTTTTATAGCTCCCGCTACTAGTTTTGACACGGCCTGTTGTTGGTTTTTATTTTCTATCATTTTTCTCACCTCCCTAAATTTGTCACGATTCTGGTTTGTATATGATGCAACTAACATGTTCATCAATCTCTGCTTTTCATTTTTAGGTAGTTTCGAATTGCTTTCCAGTTTAGTTTTTAATGGTTTATATTCTGCAAATTTAACCTTTATGAGCCTACCCCTTACTTTCGCTTGAATTTTAGTCGCCACCTTATTCATAGCGAGTTTGTTACGCGTCGCCTTCATTCGAGCGATCATGTTTTCCTTCTCTTTTTTCGCATTTTCCTCCGCGGCGGTTCTTTCCGCTTTTCTTTTACCTCGACCCTGTTCTTGCATCTCTCTTCGCTGTTTCGCGGCGGCTTGTTTCTTTTCTAACGCGATACGTCGAGTATTCTCCATGTGAATCTTAGTCATGCTATTTAATTCGGCTTTAATTTTAATATTATCTGTACCAAGATTCAAGTGTTTTGTAATAAACGCCTGTTTCTTTGCCGGCCAGGTTTTGCTTCCTAATTTATCATTGAAACTATTCACGAGTACCCTAACCCTCTTTTCTCTCTGCCCCTTATCCACGGCTTCTTTTATTTTTGCAGCCTTATTCGCCGCAGCCTTATTAGCCGCAGCCTTATTCGCCTTCTCACGTGCCAGACGATTCGCGTTTTCTTTCGCCCTCTTCTCTGTGATGATCGTCTTCATCTTGTTAAGCCTCTCTCGCAACCGCGCCTTCGCCTTGGACGCGTTCTGTGCATTTTTTATGCTTTTTATTACACTACCCTTCTGTTGCTCTCGTTTCTCTTGATTCGCCTTAGCTTTCGCGGCAGCTGCCTCTCTCTGTTTCCTTTTTGTCTCCTGTTTCTCTTGACGCGTCTTTACAGCAGCTTCCATATCGGCTTTTTTCTTTGCATTTTGGTTCGCCTTTTTGACCGTTCCCGTCGCTTTTATTTGATTCGGTAGTTTACCGGCCAATCCACCGTTTGCTAAATCGTTCACGGTTAATCCATTTATGATGATTGAGAAAGGTCGTCTAGGACCGATACCGTTAGGTGTGAGACCATTGGGTGCGAGATTTTGTAACACTCTTTGCTCCCTCGCCAAATTTGTGAGTTCCCTCTTCTTGTTGGCTAATTTACTCGCATTTTTCGATTTTGTAAGTTCGTTTTGTGCCGCCTTCACTGCCGTCCGTGCCGCCTCGAGATTTGCTTTGGCTTGTATTTGTACATTCTTTGATTGCGACGATGCGCTATCAAGATTCTTTTTCGCCTGTCCCAGTTCCTTTCTCGCCGCATTTCTCGTTTCGACAACTTTCTTTATATTCTGTACAAGAGCATTCTTTCTTTTTTTGTATTTTTCAGATTGTTCTTTGTATTTTTTAGATTGTATTTGTGCTTGATTTCTATTGGTTTCAGCCTTCTTAGCATTCTCTTGTGCGTTTTTGATATTTTGAGCATTTTTCTTTCTTTGATTCTGGGTAAATTCATTTTCGAGTTCACGTACCGCTTTCGCGAGTTCGGGAATCTTACCCGCATTAATGATAGTTTGGTTCTGTTGCCCATTTTTTTTACGTTCCTCTTGTCCCCTGTTAAATTTTGTGGTTAGATTGGTAATCATCGTATTCAACCTCGGACGTTGATTCGAGTTCAGAGGATGCCGATTTTTAGCATTTTGTACCATCTTATTAAACGAAGCTTGTCTTTTCTGCAAATAGGCATTCTTCTGCTTCGCCACCTCGTTCGCACTCCCGGCCGCTTTCGCACTAGTTATCGCCGCCTTGTGGGCTGCTTCGTTTTTATTAGCCTTTATCTTATGTAATTCTGAAGCTATTTGCGCTAATCCACCCCGAATAATAATACCCTTCTGATTATTAGTACGATTCGCATTGGGGGTTTCGCGAGCTTTTTGGGCATTCGTAAACCTCTGTTGGAATGCACTTTTCTGAGTAAGGTTAATATACTTATTAAACTGCGTTAAAAGGTTATCAAACTTTTGCTTGCGTTTCTCATTTCTCTTCTTTTGTGCCTCCGCCGCTGCCTCCTTCGCTGCCTCAGTTCTTGCATTCGCAATATTCCCCTCGGCCTTGAGCTCAGCAGCTTTTTTTGCAACTTTTGCCGCTTCATTTTTAGTACGTTGGATTGCACTTGCGCGTTCATTGTTGCGTACCGTTTTTGCGGCATCGGCGGCCACTTTAATATCTCTTTCAATATTTCCCTTCTGTCCAATATTCATTTCGTTAATCCTATTCTTGAATCTACTTTCTTCATCCGTGTTATTTAATCTCGCGCGAGCCACCTGGACATGTAAATTAGATCGCAACTCCATGAGTTCTTTAAGTTTCCTAATTCGGTTATTGTTTGTAGGACTGGGTGTAGGTGTATTAGGTTTATTAGGACTGGGTGTAGGTGTATTAGGTTTATTAGGACTGGGTGTAGGTGTAGGTGTATTGGGTTTCTTACGAAGCTCTTCTTCGAGGTTCTTAATCTTTTTGTTCGCGGCATTTATACGGTTTTGTAAATTCTTACGATTACCGTTCGAAAACTGGTTACTAAATGCAGTCTTCACGGCCGCGAGTTCGTTCTCCAACTTTTTGCGATCCGCGTGTAGCTCCGTATTCACTTTCGACGCCGCTGCAATTTCTTCATCTTTCTTTTTAAGGAATTCCCGGGAACCGAATTTATCATTACTAAGTAAATCTCTATCGTTTCTAAAACTTTCTATTTTTTTCAATCTTCCACGGGCTCCCATTATCCTTCCGGCGTTCGTCGCGGTGGGATCCCCCTCCATTTCCTTTATCAGTTCACTCAATAAACCTTCATCCGGGAAGTTCTTCAATCCCGCCGTTTTACGGGATAATTTAGACAACTTCTTGGTCTCTATCTTCTTCTTGAGAGAATCTACCTTAAGTTTGGCGTCGTTTCGAATCCTCTTTGCCATACTGGTTATGGCTGTCTGTGCAGCGGCTTTGATCTTTTCTTGAGCCTTAATCTTTCCATCAACCACGCTAATCTTTCTCTGAATTTCCTTAATCTTAGCGGGATCACCGCCCGCTTTCATCTCATTAAGTTCCTTCTTCAGCTTATCACGGTTTCTCACGGCATTGTTCAATGATGTGACACGTGTACGTAACCGTCTTCGCAAATTGGCGGTGCGCACATTCATTTCACCTGTATGTAACTTCTCCTTAGCGAGTTCCCGACGAGCCTGAGCCGCCTCATTAGCCTTTTTACGCGAATTACTCGCACGTTTATTCAGCTCGACCTCTAACAGGTGTTTATTGTTCTGCATTCTAGTCACGTCGTTTATAGCCTGACGCTTTTCGCGCTCAGCTTCGGAAATCATGTTTTTGGCCAACTTAGCTTCTCTTAAACGTAATCGAGACTGCACCGTTTTCTGATGCGAAACCTGTCTTTGTGTATTACGTTTCATCTGCGCCAACTTCATCTCTGTGTTAAGTTTGTTCGTGGACGTGTTCTTGCTACCCCCAAAAATCCGACCAAAAAATCCGGGTTTCTTTCCATTAGGTTCGCGCCGATTAGGTTCGCGACGATTAGGTTCACGGCGGTTAGGTTCGCGGCGGTTTTTACTGAAATCCTTGATACGGTCCTTATGTCTATTCCGTATGGTATTTTTCATAGACTTGGGACGATTTCCATTAGGTTTCACAGCGTTACCATTAGGTTTCACAGCGTTACCGTTTGGTCTGCCGCCATTGTTTCGCCTCGCACTATTAATATTAGCACGGTCCTGATTCTCGTTATTCCGATTCTCGTTATTACGATTCTCGTTATTACGATTCTCGTTTTGAACATTGTTCCGATTCTCATTGACGAAAAAGTTTTCAGATTTCGGGGCGGAGACTGCTCTAGACCCCGGTAAGAGTATAGGCTCACGTACACTCGTGCTCGCTAATCGTCGACCAATAGCATCCTTTAAATCGGCTATAGTTTTGTCGATATTCACAAGTCCAACCTTCTTGGCGAGTCTTTTCGCGTCTGCAGAAGTTGTATTGGATTTATAAAGCGTTTCATAATCCTTTTGGGTAAGCGGCGACTTAGAATCCAAAAGAAAACGCTTATCTCTCGTAAGCACGAGAGGAGGCATGGGCAAATTCCCCTTCTTAGCCTCTCGAGTAATATCACACATCCGCTCACGGGACACGTTGACTGCGTGCCCTGTGTGAAGCTTAATCAGTTTCCTGATATTCTTTGTTTTGGCATCAGGATCACAAACGTCCATCTTGTTATAATCACATAAAATAATATAACAGATGGGATTACTGGTTAAAACCGTGTAAAAACATACGTAATTTATCATCATAAGACATATTGAATTTAAAGATATTGAAATCACTCGTGTTCACGTGTATAGTTTTGTATTTAGTTGGATCGTATGCATTGATCCTAAAATCGATTACACGATTCATAAATGCGCCTATGTACTCCGTGAACGTCGTTATCTTTTCTATATAACGTGGCTCGTTATGTAAAATAAACGATATAATCTTATGATGTGGTTTATTAAAAAAAGGTTCTAACGGCATAATATCTTTCGTGCCTCCGTCTAAATACATACTCCCCTTGTACGATTTAGTGGCTGCTATGAAAGGTATAGATATACTCATGCATATGGCATCTATCACGTGCATATCGGGATGTGAATCTACTGAAAAATATTCAGTTCTCCCCCTGTTTAGATTAAACGCTGCTATGTATAACTTTTTACTCAAGTCTGAAAACGTGGGATTGCATCCATACATCTTTTCTATAGCATTACGAACAGCCTCAACATCTATGAGTCCATAATTTTTTAAAAGTGATCGTAATTTGTACTTTGCAAGTCCCTCGATATCCAGACTCATTAACTTTTCAAATGCATCATCTAAAGATACTTCCATGGCTAAAAACGTGCCTATTAAAGCGCCAGCTGATGCACCGGAGATCTCTTTTATATTTTTTAATTCATTTTCATATTTTTTTAACCGGCCCATGAAAGCAAAAAGACCCATAGACGCTGGGCCTATCACAAGATATTCCATGTCGCATCACTTAATAGAACTTAGGAAATTGCTTTCGTAAAAGAGCGAACGCAACCGCGAAAACGATTGTGTGAACCAGGATCGCGGTCTGGGAAGTCTTTCCAGACATGAACTTACCGGGAGGGATGGTAAGAAGCATACCCGGGCTGAGAGCCATGAAGAGCGCGGTGGTCACGAGGAGGTCGTTCTGGGTAAGAACGAGGCCCATGGACTTAGCGATGAGAGAGTACACCAGGAAGAACACGAGACCATGGAAAAGCACGGACATCTTGTCGGTGCTGACATTCTTGAACGAGAGCTTCATACCGTTGGTCTTAAGAAGCATACCAGGGCTGAGCGCAAGAAAAAGAACAGAGGGGATGGCTACCTTCTGGGAGGTAAGTAGGGGAAGCATTTAATATATACACATAATATTTTTCGCGAACGACAGGAAATGGTCAAATGATACACCTTTCATCATTTGCTCACGAATACCATTCTCTCGAATAATCCTGACCAGGTTCTTCCATACATGAATCAGGCGTTCCTCATACCACATTGTTTGCTCCTGGTATTCCCATGTAGTTCTTCCAATCGTATCATGTTCAAGATAGCAAAATTCAACAAAATCGCAGAACTGGCCTGAATGCTGAATATGTGCATCATAGAGTAAGGTATTCATGGTATTCCACATATGATGAAGTTCTTCTGAGTATTCAAGTTCCCAATCTTCTATCGTATGTTCATAGTCGCTATCACAATTTTCATTATCACTTTCATATTCGGGGTCGTTTCCTGTAGTCGCCTCGTAGACGTACTGATTCCAAACCATTATTCAGAAGTCTTCTTTCTGAGTCCAGTTACGGAGATAGTAGATGTTTCTTTTGTTGGTAAACTCTCGACGATTACCTTTAAGGCAGTTTCCGCCTGTTGATCGTTTCCGTCGAAGAATACGTTAAGTCCTTCCCTGATGGTGTCTTTATTAAGACCAACTTTTCGAATGCTTTTCTTGACCGTGATTTTACCAGTTTTGGTATTGATGACGTCGAGACCGTTATCTACCATCAGTTTTTTGATGTGTAACTTAAGTGCCTTTTCTGCTTGAGAAAGGACTTTAATATCGGATCTTGCTTCTTTAATCTGCTGATTAAGTTCAACCAGTTTAGAGACGCTGTTCGTGAGATCGTCGGCTTGAATGTTAGACATATACTAAATAAAGACTAATTACCTTTAAGTTGTTTTAGATTAAGGCACGCTGCATGGTGTCGGGGGCAATGGTAGAGTTATTCCACGTGAACGGCTCCTTGGGATTAGGGGGCTCGGCGCGAAGGGACTGGTTAGCGTTGCGAAGGGCGCCGCCAGTAGTCTCGGGGATACCGATCTGGTTACGGGGCTCGAGGAAGCTCTGGCCAGCCAGGATATCTTCGGGAGCGAACTCACCGAACTCCTCCTGAGAAGCCACCTCACGCGGAAGAAGAGAGGAAGCGAGACCGGTACCCGCGCGCATCTCACAAGAATCGGCAGCCATGGGCTGGGGGCCTGGGGCATCACCGGCACTGGCGCTGGTGATGGGGGCGTAAGACCTCTCCTTAACGGAGTATGTGGAAGTCTTACCAGTCCTCTTGAGGAGGACGATGATAATAACGCCGACAACGAAAGCAAATAAGACGCGACCGTAGGGAACCCTGTTCAAGCGTTTAGTAAGAGACATCTTTTATATACTGTTAACAAATTTTTTTTATTGATCATCCTCGAACATATATTCATCGGGATAAGTTTCATCGAAAGTCTCCTGATCAGGTTCATCGGGCTTGGCGAGCCTGACTTGAACAACATTCCAGGCTGGACCGAATGCTTTCTTGGCAAACCAAAGTCCAGAAAATTCGAGAACGAGGGAGCATGTGGCGTCGGGTTGAATCTCGTCAAAATCGACGGCCTCCTTATCGGCGGAAAAAACCTTGCTGTTAGAAATACGCTCTGCTGAGATAGTGTCGTCCCTGATGTAAGCGGATTTGATAGTCTTGTCAGCAAGCTTTCGACCAAACCAGGCCTCGCAATTTTCGATAGCATTCTGAATATTAACCTCATGAAGCTCGTCGATTTTCGTAAAGTCGGCAGGTTCAAAGCTTAGGTCGTCACCGGTCTTCTCTACAATCTTGACATCGTTAAGCTGAATAAACTTACGCTTACGCTCGTCTGTGAATGCGCGAACATGGTAAAGGCCGTCTTCACCCTTGGCGACAGTATCGTAAATCATTATGTAAGATATACGTATCATTTCTTTAAACCTATGAAAGGTATAGCAGCTGAACGTTCGAGAAGAGGTTTTGGAACCCAACCATCTCTTCTAGGCCTAAATCCGTATAACGTATTCTGGACATTTAAGTTTTTAGGAATGGGTTGTGCATTTATAGGCCGGAGTGCGAATTCATTCCTGACGTATGCGTTGTTATTCTCACGCTTCCACTTGAGATTTTTTAGATTGAAACGCTGATTCCCATTTGAACGCTCGTATCCTTCTATCACAGCTTTTCTGGATACGGGGTTTAATCCGTGTACCATTTTCTTGGAAAGGCGTTCCTTTGACGGCTCTGTCGTAAACTTTTTGTACTTGTAAGGATTTACCTTCATCGCCTTCTGAATAGATATATTCTTACGCCTGGGTGCTTGCTTTGTCACGTATATTCTCTTGAGTTTTGGTTGTATACGCCTAATCACGGAATCTATGCTATCCGCGAGTTTGATTTTCTTGTCAAATAATCTCGCCAATCGTATAAGTCGCTGTCTATCTTTTTCTTTCTTCTCTGGACGAAGTTTTAAGGTGTGCATGAGGTATATATCCTCTATCAAAAACTCTTTACTGGCGACGTATACCTTTTTGTTTACTATCATCTTGTTTGTATTGACGTTCCTGTACGTCACACCTTTTTTCAGAGTACGGACCACATCGTATCCAAACTCACGGGGTCTCATGAAAGGTATATCAAGTAATCCCCCTAACGTGACATTTTCAATCTTATTATTTTCGGGAGAGAAGAAACGGATATTCAGATCGAGTGCAAATAATTCGACATCTATGAATATATCACCCACACCCGGCTTGTTATTGGCGCGGGTCTTTTTCTTCTTGATGAGAGTGTATCGTCTCGTCACGAATGGACCACCTTGTTTGAATCCCAAACCCAAGTATTTAATGAGTTTCTTATCCATGGACATAATACGGGTCTTGATACGCGCGTTTAACTTTTGTGCAATTTTACCAAGCTTATCCCATAGTATGAGTTTTATGGCCTGTAATTTACCAAAATACTTTGCATCATAGTAAATACGCGGAACGAACTTAGCATCTATATCACTCGTCACAATGCGTTCATTATAAGGCATATACATATTGAACGCTTCTCCACCACTGATCACTAAATCACCCATATTTTTCATATACTCACTAATTTCACCTATAGTATTGAGTATGATATCTCTACACGCATCGGTGACGAAGACGTATACAAATTTTTCCAGTGATTTCTTCGAGTGTGTGCTATGTAAGCGACTTCTAAACTTTCCCAAATCCCTCGCTGCATTACGTTCAAAATACTTTTTCAGTTTGGCGTCTCTGAAAAGTAAATTTTCGTGTCTGAACTGATCGATGACCTGTTTAGAATATAATTTGATGTCCATTAATATAGATCAACATTTTTTATACACGAATAGATCATCTGCTGATGATATCAACACACTTAAAGACGAACTGCATATGTAATGTATAATGTCTACTGAAACCGCGTGCAACCCCAACGAATGCCTTACCGAGATTACCGCTCTCCGTAATGAACTTAAGTCGCTCACCAAGATTGTCAGAAAGATCAAGGCTAAGCTCGACGATCCTAACGGAGAGAAGTCCGCCAAGCGTGCTAAGAACAACGGTTTCAACCGTGAGCAAAAGATTTCCGAGGAGCTCCGTACTTTCCTGGGACTTCCCGAGGGTCAGCTCGTCTCTCGCAGCACCGTAACTAAGTCTATTAACGAGTACGTGAAGGCCAACGGTCTCAAGCATCCCGATAACGGTCGTATTCTCGTTCTCGACCAGAAGCTTCGCGATCTTCTTAAGCCCCCCGCCGACGTTCAGGTTACTTTCCTTAACCTCCAGAAGTTCCTCAGCCCTCATTATACCAAGGTCGAGGCGTAAATCATACTTAAAAATAAAAACCACATAATATAATAACAATGATAATCGACAGGGCATCTGCCGAGAACCTTGTTGGTACAAAAATATCAAACATAGATTTGTACCAAAAAGCTTTTACCCATAAAAGTGCGCTAAAAGAGGATGAAACGTTAAACGGATCGTTTGAGACGCTCGAGTTTATTGGAGATTCTGTTTTAGGGTTCGTAATTACCAAATTTTTATATGATAAATATGAAAATCGTCAAGAGGGATTTCTAACAAAAGCTCGCACGAAGCTTGTACGCGGAGAAACACTGGCTGAAATTGCATCCAAACTCGAACTGTATAAATGGATTCGAATGGATGAAAAGGGTATGCGAAATCAATGGATTCACAATCCAAAGATTTTAGAAGATGTATTCGAGGCACTCGTCGGCGCTATATACATGGATATGGGTCTATTGCACGCGAAAGAGTTTATATTGCGTATCTACAACGATTCCTCGTTTGTGAATATGCAATCAATCATGGTTGACGATAATTTCAAGGATCATCTCATGAGATATTGCCAATCAAATAGTCTCAGTCTCCCTGTATACTCAATAACCGCACACGAAAACGGAATTTTTCACATTAACGTATTTGTGGATGGTATATGTATGGGATACGGATCTGAAAAATAAAA
>Ga0209309_10004694_pt1 | contig 11194 bp, 2 predicted proteins | sample COGITO_mtgs_1204_2_FD_184807 | JGI IMG/M metagenome (GOLD analysis project Ga0209309, IMG submission 184807) | Pelagic marine microbial communities from North Sea - COGITO_mtgs_120412 (SPAdes) (version 2) | ecosystem: Environmental > Aquatic > Marine > Epipelagic ...
ACACGGCTGCGCACGCGCTTCAGGGGCGCAGAGCGCGAGGATGTCTTGCTCCGGGACGCCGAGCCTCGCGAGCGCCTCGACCGCCTCGATCGCGTGCGGCGCCGCGGCCTGTTCCTCGCCGAGACGTGTCCAATTAGTACGGAGGGATGGATGAGACGTGTCCACTTTGTACGGGAGGGGGGGGGGGGGGGGGGGGGGCGCCGCGGCCTGTCCAGGGAGCAGGCCGCCGACCCGCGCTCAGCCTAAAGGCTCGCCGCAGGCCGGCGCGGCGCGGGCGCGGGCGGGGCGGCGCCATGGCGGCCTTGTAGCTGGTGATGGCGTCAAGGTCGCAGCCCATGCGCTGGAGCAGTCTGCCGAGGGCCATGTGCACCTCCGCGGGGCGCGCGTGCGCAGGGATCTCCGCCAGCACGCTCAGCTGCGCCGCGAAGTTGCCCTCGCGCGCGTGGCACTCGCCGATACGGCTCCTGCACGCGCCCCACGCGTTAGGCGCGCGCGCAGCCGCCTGGAACGTCCGCGGTGGGGGGGCGTGCCTGAGTTCCACGACGATTGGAGCGTCGGCGGCGGCGCCGAGAAGGTCAAGGGCGTTCTGGGCGGGGTGCGGCGACGGCTGGATCAGCGGCAGACGGGCAGCCATGGCAAGGTTGGGCGGGGCGTGCCTGGAATGCGTTGCGTGCGCGCTTGTGCTCGCCGTTCCCGAGGAGGGCACTGCCGAGGGTGGCATGCGCATCGGGGTCTTGCTGGTTCGCGGAGACCAACAGGGACGCGAGCTGTGCTGCGGATGGGAAGAGCCGCTGTTCGTTGAGTGCCTTGCATTGCAAAAGCAGCTGTGCCGCACCGCTGGCGTCCATCCTGACCACCCCCTGGCTCGTCGCCCCTGGGGCCCTGCGCGGAGCCGGGGTGCACTTCAGGAGATGTCCCCACCCGGGCGCCCAGCAGTCGCCGGGCCCCGCCACGGGTCCTCCGCAGCGCTGTCAGCACTGACGTCTCGCCCGAATCCGGAGACGACAAAGGGGTTGGAAGTCGGGCATGAACGCGCTCGCGTGGCAGGTAGGGCACCTCTCGAGGCTGCGGGTAGCTTGCTCGCGGCTCCGCTTCGTCGGGCTGAGACGACCCGAGCCGTGGGCGGGTGAAGCTATGATCGACTACGGGCCGGCTGAACTCCGGAACACCGCCGCGCGTGACTCTACAACCGGATCTTGCGCGGTGGTACACGCGATGTTTGCCAGATGCACACTGCGACACTACTGATCGCTGGACACGGTTTTTGAATTCTGTTTCTTTTTTTGGGGTTTGACTAGATAGTAGGGAAATTTCTGCAGGAAATCTACCACAGTCACATGTTGTCTCCGATCTTCCGCACCCTCATCCTCATCCTCATGCTCTCGACGCTCTCGTCCCTTGCGTCGCCACTGTTGTTCCTCGCTCCGTCCAATCCTTCTGCACCTGCTGACTCCCTCAGGCTTCGTGGCGGGGTCTTTGAAGGAATAGGCCTCTGCAACGAAGACTGCGAGTGCCAAGCGTGTATACTGAACACAAAAGAGGCACCACCGCCGGTCTTGCTTCCAGACCAAGGGAATGATCCAATTGACTATGGTGAAGGCGCTGATTGTGCACGGGATGAAAACAATCCTGCGGCGAGCGGCACTACAACGAAATGAGACGCATCTCGCTTCGACCCTGGATTCGCTGCAAGGCTATCGCACTGGAGCGCCGCGGCGGGGCATATGGCCCGAACTTGACATATCATATGTACAGACTCTGAAAATTACTAGTTCCGTTCCGCGCACTCGAGTGCGGCGGAGCTCCTCTCACAAACTGCAGCTCGCACTTGGTGACCCTGTACCAGACCACTGCGCTCACACGTTCGCTATCGTGTCCCCATCTTCGTCCTTGCCAACCGCGCCATTAGCGGTGCCCTTGTCCTTTCCTCTCCAGAAAGGCACCAGCGAGGCAAAGCGCGACGACAGGCCCTTGCCACCCTCCCCCTCAGCCACCACCAACGCGCCCGCCTCCGCGCCGTCCTCCGCGTGACCGTTGGCCTCGGCCCCGTTGGCCTCCGCCTTCTTGCCCTTCTTCTTGGAGCCCTTTGCCGCTGCCTCCTCGATGAGCGATACCGGCTTCTGGCCGTGTTTGCGCACGTGCGACTTGAGCTTCACGCGAAGCGCGTTGGGCCCCTTCTCCTGCTCGAGTCGGCGTTCGTCCGCCTGCACGCGGTCCTTGAGGAACTTCGGCTGGCGGTGCGAAACGTTGCCCTTCTGCGAGCGGTACTGCGCCGCGACGGCCTTGCTCAGCTCACGCGACGCGCCCTCCAGGTCCGGCTCGAGCCCGATCTCGACCGGCGGGTGCAGCACCGAATGCGGGATGCGCGTCCCGGCGTGTACGAGGTCTGCCACGCGCTCCGGCGACGTCCAGAGCGCGAGGGAGTCGCTCGCACCCTCCTCGCTGAGCTTGGACTTGAAGGTCTCGAGGCGCTGGAAGGTCTTGAGGACGGTCGCATCCACCGGCGACGTGTCGGATTTGGTCTCGAACTTGCTGGTCGTGATGAACGCCGAGATCGACGCCGCCGGCAGCTTCGCGAGGTCCGCCTGCCGTTGGAAGTGCTCCTTCTTGAACGCGATGTCGGCGCTGCCCTTGGCGCGCGCCGCCTCCGCCGCCGCGAGGCGCTTGCGGTACGCGATCTCCTCGTCGGGCCGTCGCACAACCTAAAAAGTTAACAAACCACTTTTAAAACACAGCAGATTGGTCGTCCAGTAGTCCCGCGCCGCTGCGCCTCAGCGCCGGCCGCCGCGTGGCGCGGGGCTTCGCGGGGCTTCGCGGGGCCTCGCAGGGCCTCGCGGGTCCGGGGGGAGGAGGCTCACCGAGTCGTCGTAGTGGTCCTCGAATTTGACCAGCGCGTCCTCGCCCACCTCCTCCAGCGTCGGCTTGGGCAGCCGGTGCAGTACCTGGCCGCACCGCACGCGGTGAGCGCGCGCCAGCGCGCGAGGACCAAGGGGGGGGAGAAGGGCGTTGGGCGGATGGATTGGCGGAGGGAGGAGCGGGAGGGAGGGCGCGGGGGGCGGGGCGTACCGAGAACTCGACCATCTTCTCGCCCTGGAGGCTCTGGCGGCGCTTGAGCAAGGCGAGCGCTGCCATGACGCCGCAGCCGACGAACCCGGCGGCGATGGTGGGCACGCCGACCCAGAGGAACCACTGCAACACCTCGTCCATCGGCTGCGCCGGCACGGGCAGCTGGAAGTCGCAAAACACCTCGCGCCCAGGGGCCTGCTGGTCCGCCTGCAGCGAGGTGGCGAACCCGGGGTCGCACTCGCACGAGAGCGGGCCCGCCTCGGCGCTGACGCAGCTCCCGTGCCCGCTGCAGTGCACCGCCTGCACCGCGTCGCCCGCGGCGGCCACCTGGTCTGAGCGCGTGCACCAGCGGTGGCACATGACGCCGTACCACGGGCAGACCGTGAGCTTCGTGCCGGCCGGGGCGCCGTCCTTGGCCTCCGGCGCGTCCTCCTCGATGAGCCCGACGCGGTCGGCGCAGCAGAGGCACGCGAGCCCCCCCGAGCAGGAGCCGTGCTGCGAGCAGGTCTTGTCGAGCAGCACGCCGTCAACGACGGCGTTGGGGTTCCCGTCGCAGCCCGAGCACGTCGAGTTGTCGCCCTCGCACACGTCGCACGAGTCGTACTCGGCGGTCCCGAGCGGACGCCCCTTGCAGTCGACGGGCGTGTTGGCCGCCGCAAAGTACGAAAGGTGGCTCGTGAAGCACTCGAGGAAGAAGAAGCACTCCCACACCGTCCCATTCTGCACGCACATCTCCTTTGTCGCCGCCGCGCCCGTCACCTGCCGCAGCCCGTCGTTGCCCCACTGCCGCGCGGCCTCGTCCCATCGCAGGCACGCCGCCACGCGGCCCTTCTTCTTTGGCGTTGTGACCCCCTCCGTCTTGAGCGCCATCGCTACCTCGCGCCGGATCGGCACGCGCAGCACCGCCTCGCTCAGGATCTCCACGGAGTCCACCACGCGGCTCGGCAGCTGCGTGATCTCAGCCGTCGAGCGCGACGCGCGCACCGTCAGGATCTGCGTGTCCGACAGCATCGTCTTGGCGTCGTAGCTCTCGAACGGGTTTCCGAGCACCGTCCCGAGCTGCAGGTCGTACGCCGCGCTCGACAGTGCCCCCACGTCCGCGGGCAGCCGCACCGAGAACTTGAACTCCGTGTTGGTCCGCATGCCCGCGACCCCGTCGCACTGCTCGTCGACGCAGCACGTCCCCGACAGCGCGCAGCACGCGGCCGCGTCCTCCGCGGCCATGCACGGCTCACGCGCGAAGCGGTCGTCGAGCGAGCCGCCGCGCGAGCCGATGTCCGCTGCGGCCACCACCTCGGTGAGCACGTCAAACGACACGCCCGAGCGCCGCACCGGCCGCACGCCCGCCGCGGAGTTGGCGACCGCGAGCGCCGACGCGGTCTCGTCCAGCGACTCGAGCAGCTCCAGCGTCGCCTGGTAGCCCCCCTCCACCGCCAGCAGCTCCGCGTGCTGCCGCCGCGCGTCGCCCGCCCACCACCCCGGCGGCTCGAACCCCGCGAGCGCGCGCAGAAGCCGCGCGCCGTGCGCCGCGTCGCTCCGCATCACCGCGCCGCCGGCGCCGCCGGCGCCGGCGCTGCCTGAGGCGACGCCGTACACGCGGAACAGCAGGTCGATTCCCCCCGTCAGCTTCTCCGACAGCGCGTCTGCCTCGGGCACGTACAGTCCCTCGGCCGCGCCGGGCGCGCGGAATCCCGCGAGCACGCTGCCGGCGATGTCCGCCACGAAGCGCTTCACGTTTTCCGCGCCCGCCTGCGAGAGCTGCGTGCCGTCGCCGGCCACGGCTAGCACGGCACCTGCGGCTGAGACCGCCGCGTCCGTGCTTTGTTCGCCGTCGTACCACGCGGTGTCGAGATATGCGAGCAGCTGCGTGCGCAGCGCCGCCGCGTCGGCCGGCGCCAGCCCCGCGAGCGAGTTCACCGTCGCGGCGGCCGTGGCGACGGACGTCATGAGCGCGGACGGCGCGCCGGTGAGTGCCGCGAGCGAGGTAGTGACGAAGCTGCTCACGGCGGCGGAGTCGACCTCGCCAACGGACACTAGGCTCTCGAAGAGCGTCACGTTCATCGCGCCGCCGGGGTCTGACACCTGCAGCACGATCGTGTGGTTCCCGGGCGGGAGCGTGACGACGACGACGGGGAGCAGCGTGCGCGGCGCGAGGGACACCTGACACGCCGCGCTGCCGCAGCCGGCGGGGCGGTACGCGAAGGCATAGAAGAGGCGCAGCGTCTCGTCCTCCAGGTCCTGCCACGCGCGCGCCGCGAGCGTGAACTCCGTCTGGAGCGCGACGCCCGTGAGCGGCGAGACAGAGAAGGTGCCGAAGCGCGGCGGGCGGTTGAAGCGGATGCGGAGCTCGGAGCGCGCCGTCTGCCCGGAGGCCGAGGTGACTTCGAAGCCGATCACGAAGGCGGCCGCGCCGGAGAACACGCCCGGGCGGATCGAAAGCACCGACGTGCACTTGTCCGCGCCGCACGACAGGCTCGTCTCCTCGACGATGCCGGGGGCCACCACCTGCATCTTGGTCTGCATGTTGGCAGGGTTGCACCAGTCGTGCGCCCCCTGGCACGAGACCGTCTGCGAGCCGCCCATGCTCCAGCGCACGGAGCGGAATGCCGCCGAGCGGCATACCTCGCCGCGCAGCAGCAGCGCGTTCGACGACTGCGCCACGAAGATAGTGAGGGGCGCGTCTGAGTCCTCTGAAAACGCCACCTCCGCCGACACGACCGGTACCGGCGCGCGCGTGGTCACGACCTGTACCGCCGCCGTCGCCGACGGCGCGCCGGGCTCCGGTGGGCACACCGTGCGGGCGTTGCTGGGGTTGGCCGCCACGCACGAGTAGCGCAGCGCGGTGACGACGACAGAGAACTGGTACGCGCGGGGCTCTGGCGGCAGGCGGGCGTGGTCGATCGTCAGGACGGCGCCGTCAACGGTGTAGAAGTTGCCGCCCGCCGCCTCGACGCACGGCATCAAGCCCTGCTGCAGCGCGTCCGCGCGGTAGTGGCATGCCCACGCGTAGGCGATCCCCGCCGTGCTGCGGGCGTCGCCGGGCGCGAAGTCGCGGCTGCGCGAGGCAGAGGCGTCGACCCGTAGGCTCCGCGCGGCGCAGGCGCCACCCTGCTCCGCCGGCGCGCTAGCGTTCAGCAGCGCGAGCTCGCGGTCGCCGCCGCCGATGATCGCCTCGGGCGCCGCAGGCAGGACCGCGACGGTGCGCTCTGCCGAGGACGAGAGCCCGAGCATGGAGACCGTGCACGACACGCGGTACACGCGCCCCGGCACCAGCGCGTACGCAGGCAGCAGCAGCTTCGCGGCGGACAGGAGCGCGCCGGGCACCGTAACGGCCGCGCCGGTGGCGGCATCGGCGAGGGCCCACGCGTACACCAGCGGCGCCGTCGCAAACTGGGCGTCCTGGCCGGCGCCGCCGCAGGACGCGGGGCGCACCGCGGCCGCGTAGGCCTCAAGCGGCTGGAAGGGGCGGATGGTCCCGGCCTGGAGCGAGACGGCGACGCCGGGCGCTGTGCCGTTGAGCTTCACAAATGCGTGCTCGGCGTAGCCGCGCCCGCCCGCCCAGTTGGTCAGGTCAAGCCGCACGCGGTACGCCCCGGGGGGGAAGAATACTTCCCAGTCGGCCGCGCTCGTCGCGCCCCTCTCCAGGCGCAGCACCAGACTGTCGCCCGCGGCCACGGACTCGCGCAGGCCCGTGCCGGCGTACCCCGGCGCGGAGCCGCCCTCGATGAGAGTCCAGTTGACCACCGCGAAGCGGCGCCCGGCCTGCCCGGAGGAGAGCGAGCCGTCGAGCACGAGCGCGTCGCAGCTCGCGAGCACGCTCGGGCCTTGCACCGACACGCTCGGGCGCGGGAACGGCGAGGCGAAGCGCAGGATCTTGGAGTTCCCGGGCGTCGCCGCGAGCAGCACGTGCAGGTCGTCCGACGCGTCGGGCGAGACCGAGAGCGGCAGCCACTTGAGCGCGGCCGTCGAGGTCACGGCGTGCTTGAGGACGAAGCGCCCTGAGGACGGCGCCACGCCCGCAGGGAGGTAGCACGTCTCGTTGGACGCGGCGCACTGGCCCGCCCCGGCGGCCGTTGCGTACCGCGTCCACTGGTAGAGCGTCGACTGCGTGGTGGGCCCGAAGCGGTTGCGCCGCGAGGCCACCCACAGGTACTGCTTGGTGACCGCCTCTCCGGCGGGGCCTGCAGCGGTGCGGCTGAAGGCGCGCATGCTGCCAGCGCCGGTGGTGCTGAACGACTGGTGGCGCTCGTAGGTCCCGGTCGTGTAGTTGACCCTGTAAAGCACCGAGTCCTGCTCGTAACCGTTGGGCTCGCACCCCGAGAAGTGGTTGGCAACCGCCACGAACTGCTGCCCCTCGATCGCCAAGGGCTCTGCGTGCAGCGCGCCCGCGCCGGGGAATTGCATGAAGGGCGCCGCGGGCTGCTCCGGGACGATTTCCTCGGGGAACACCGACCACTCGGACCCGGGCGAGTGCGCCGGGCAGTCAGCGTCGGCCGTGCACGGCTGGAGCGCGCGGTCGCCCGCGTCGCACTTGCAGCCCGCCCGCCCCGCGCACGGCGCGAAGACGCCGACCGCCAGCTGCAGCGAGCACTTGCCCGTCGACGACACGACCGTCCCGAGCTGCGCGCGGCGCACCGTGAGGTGCCCCGGGCGGCGGCACGGCGCGAACGCCAGCCCCGAGTCCGGGCCCAACTCGCAGCAGCCGCCCGGGCCGTCGTCCACGGGCGCGAAGGTTGTGCAGCCGCTGGCAGGCGGGGCCTGCGAGAAGTCGTCGTTGATGCGGTGGCACGGCGTCAGGTCGCACAGCCCGAGGTCCCCGGTGCAGTTGGTGCACACCGGACGCATGCAGCGGAACCCGGTAAACACCGCCGCGTACTGCGCCCGCGAGACGGTGCGCAGCGGCGCCTCCCCGCCCGTCGCCGCCGGCGCGGCGGCGGGGACGAACTCGCACGGCAGCAGCGCGGCGCCGCACGCGCCGGACGCCGCGTAGACTTCCAGGTCTCCGTACGAGTGCCCGAGCACAAGCTCGAGTCGCCCGTCGCCGTCGACGTCCAGCAGCGCGGGCGAAGCGCGCTCGCCGGACACGTTCATGGACTGCAGCGTCACCGTAATCCCACCAGGCGACGCGCCTGCGGCGGCCTCGGTGTAGTTGACCGCGGCGCCGCCCGCCGGCGCGACCGCGAGGTGCACCACGAGGAAGCCGTCGCCGCCCCCCACCAGCAGGTCCGGCCGCCCGTCGCCGTCGAGATCCGCCACAGCGGGCGCCGCGAAGCTGCCGGCGCCGCGCCGCACGAGCGGCGGCTCAACACTCGCGTTGCGCCCGGCGAGCGCGATGAGGAGGCTGCCGTCCGCGGCGCCGACGACGAGGTCGAGCGCGCCGTCGCCGTTGAGGTCGCCAAGGGCGGGGCTCGCCGCGGCGCCGACCGCGGCGTCGACGAAGGGCCGCGCGGCGCCGAGCAGCTCGCGGAAGTCCAGCGGCAGTGCGGTGCCGTTGGAACCATTCATCGGCAGGCTCGCGTTGCTCGCGTTGCCCGGGGCGTTGCGGAAGAAGCGCAGCGAGCCGTCCGCCTCTCCGACCACGAGGTCTGCCCGCCCGTCGCCGTCAAAGTCGCCGAACGCCGGCGCCGCGCCACCCGACGCTGCGCGGATCCCGCGGAAAGGATACTCTGGCGCAGACGCGTTGAGCTCGGTGCCGGCGAGGCCGCCCGCGCCGCCCGGGAAGACGCGCAGCCGGCCGTCCCACGTACCCACGACCAGATCGGGCACCCCGTCACCGGTAACGTCGGCGGCGGCCGGCGCTGTAGGCCGTGCCATCGCGGAGCCCTCGATGCGGCTGAGCAGCTCCGCAAACTTGCCGACGCGCGCGCGGTCGCCGGGGAGCGCCGCCCATGCCTCGCGGTAGCCCATCGGGACGCGGAACCACCCGGGCGGATCACGCTTCTGCGGCCCGAGCTGTAGCTCCTGCGCGAACTCCTGCGCGCGCCCGCGCGCGAACTCGGCAGCGGCCATCTGGTCAAACGCTGGGAGAAAGGGGTCCTTGATCCCGTCGAGCCCGGCGAGGTCGCTCTCGGCCACAGCGGGGTCAACGACGCGCACTGTCTCGCCGTTGACGCGCAGATACGTCCCGACCTTGACCGTCTCGAGCGCCGCGGCGTCCACGTCCACCAGCGTGATGTTGGCGTAGCGCTCTTCGAGCGACCAGGTGAAGAAGGTGCAGATGTCCTGGTTCACGCTCGCAGGGTACGGCTCGAAGCGCGCCATGTGCGAGAACGCGCCGACGCGGTGGAAGTCAACCGCCGCGCGGTACGTAAGCCCGTCGCCGCGGCACGTCTTGGCGCTGCAGCGCTCGGTGCGCGACTTCTCGTTGCTGATGATGAGCACCCAGCTACCTTCCGAGAACACGAACGTAAGCCCCGACGGGACGCCCGTGGAGCGGAAGCTGCGGATCTGCGTGAAGTACCCCGGGAAGAAGCGATACTCACCGGTCAGCGGGTTGGTCGCAAAGAAGCCGACCAGCCAGCGAAGCAGCAGCACCTCGCCCCCGCTCTGCAGGATCATGAGGTAGTCCTGCCGCCCGTACGCCGCGTAGCGCACCGTGAGCGCGCCCGCCGTGGGGACCTTCTGCTCGAGCTTGAATACCTCCTCGGCGGGGTTCCCCGCGGTGAAGATGTCGACGGCCTGCGCCCCGGCCACGCCGTCCGCGTGCCGCGCGATGGCGAGGAAGTATGGCGCCGCCGCCGAGTCCGACAGCAGCCTGAACGTTTCCACGTCGACCGCGCCGGCCATGGGCAGCGTCTCCTTCTGCGTGAGCCCGTCGAGCTGCGGCACGCCGCCGCTCGACGCTGCCGCGAAGTGAAGCTCGTAGATGATCACGGCGCGCTGGGACGGCGCACACGGTTCAGTGGACATGCACTTGTTGGCCACGGCGACGGCATGCCTCCCGCGGTACGCAAACTGCACCGCGTCCGTGACCCCGTCGCCGCCCAGGTCGCCTGCGGGTAGCAGCACCTCCTCGAGCTTGCAGTTCCGCATGAGCGTGTAGCCACCGACTGGCTCGGACGCACAGTGCGTGCCGTTGCAGCCCGTTGCAGTGGGAACCTCCATGGGTGGCGAGCGAAGCTGCTTGCCCTCGACCGTCACCTCCACCCGCAACTCGACGGGCCTGCCGCGCGCCCTGGAACGGTGCTTGAGGAAGAACATGTCGTCTGGCAGCAGCAGCGCGTTGCTGCCGAGGTCCATGCGCAGCACCTTGGAGCTCGACCACGAGCACACGGGCGGGAACCGCTCCCCGAGCAGCCTCGAGACCTGACACGACGCATTCGCAGGACCGGGGTCGCACACGGGCGTGAAGCGCCACACGCCGTCCGCGCCGTACCGCGCGACGCCGTCGAGCAAGTCGGAGCAGTCGCTCGAGAGCTCCATCCCGCCGCGGTTTGTGGAGCGGTCGAACTCGAAGAGCACCGAGGTGTACGAGTCGTCCCAGCGCACAGCCTCCAGGCGCGGGGCCGCAGGCACGACGTCGAAGGCCGGCGACAGCGCCACCACGTCGTTGGCCGGGACTGCGAGGAGCCCGTACAGCCAGCGGCGATACCGCAGCTCGAGCCGGTACGCAAGGCCCGGGCACGTGATGGTGAGGGCCGAGAAGGTGGCGCGGCCGTCCACCAGCGGCGTGGTCAGCCGCCCGAGAATCTCCGCGCCGACGTTGTTGCTCGTCGGCACCAGGTTTGCCAGCGCCATGCCGACCGACGTGGTGTTGAGGTTGTCGAACCGGTCGACCATCTTGAAGGAGGGCAGGTCCACGTCGCACGGCGCGTCGCCGCAAAGGGACACGAAGCTGCTGGTCTCCTCGCGCGGGCGCGAGGCGTCAAACACACGCACGATGCTGTCGGGCTGTGGCTTCGTGACTAGGAGCCGTGTAACGTCGCCGGCGCGCACGCGCACGGGGACGCTCAGCGCAGGAGACTCGGAAGGCACGAAATTCCACGAGGGGTTGCGCTTGACGGGGAAGGAGAACTTGAAGCAGTGGTCGGGACACGAGTTGTTGACCAGCTGCTGGTTCAACTGCACCACCTTGCCCTGCGGCGTGACCTCCGAGGAGGTAAAAATCGTCCGATTCACGCACAGCGCA
>Ga0209309_10004701_pt1 | contig 11185 bp, 9 predicted proteins | sample COGITO_mtgs_1204_2_FD_184807 | JGI IMG/M metagenome (GOLD analysis project Ga0209309, IMG submission 184807) | Pelagic marine microbial communities from North Sea - COGITO_mtgs_120412 (SPAdes) (version 2) | ecosystem: Environmental > Aquatic > Marine > Epipelagic ...
AGCGCACTGATCTGCGTATCGAACCGACAGCCACAATGCCCACGATGCGCCGGCCGCATAACCAAGCACTCCCACGGGTGCCTGGGGGTCAGGACAGGCGACCTGAAGCAACCGCAGCGAGGATTGCGCCAGCGACGCGGAAACGTTCATGTCGGCTTCGAGTAGCAACGCATGAGCATGTTCGGCGTCGGTTGCAACCACTCCGTCGTTCATATCTGGCGCAAGAACGGTGAATCCCGCATCCGCAAGTTCGTCGGCCTTGTCCTTGACACCGGGGGAGAGGCCCCACGGCGAAGCCAACAACAAGATGCCGGGGCCAGGCCCGTCGGGTGGGCGAACGAGATAACCCGTTCCGGGCGTGGGTAGGGACGTCACGCCCGGAACGGTATCTACGAGAAATAGGGACCGGCAAGGCCAGCCAGCAGCAATAGAGTCAGGGGGTGTCAGAAAAGCCGGAAGAGACCGAGCATCCGTCCGATTTCATTCGGGAGCTCATTCGCAGCGATAACGAACAGGGGACCTACGGCAACCGGGTACAGACGCGTTTTCCGCCCGAACCGAATGGGTATCTCCATATTGGTCACGCCAAGTCGATCTGTCTGAACTTCGGCGTCGCCGGTGATTTCGGCGGCACGTGCAATCTGCGGTTCGACGACACCAACCCCGAAAAGGAAAGTGCTGATTTCGTCATTGCGATCGAACGCGACCTGCAGTGGTTGGGTTTCGAAAGTGACCGGGGAACTCTGTATGCGAGTGATTACTTCGAACAGCTCTACACCTGGGCCGAAGATCTGATCACCAAAGGGCTCGCCTACGTCGACGATCAAGACGCCGAGGCGATCTCCGACACCCGTGGCGACTTCACCACGCCGGGCACAAATAGCCCGTTTCGTGATCGCTCCGTCGACGAGAACCTTGACCTGTTTCGACGTATGCGAGCCGGCGAGTTCGGCGATGGCGAGCGAGTGCTGCGAGCCAAGATCGACATGACCCACGCCAACATGTCCATGCGCGACCCATTGATGTACCGCATCCGCCACGTGACCCATCATCGCACCGGCGACGACTGGTGCATCTACCCGAACTATGACTGGGCCCACGGCCAGAGCGATGCCATCGAGGGTGTCACTCATTCGTTCTGCACGCTTGAATTCGAGAACAACCGCGAGTTGTACGACTGGTTTCTCGACCAGCTTGCATTGCCACACGATCGACCCCGCCAGACCGAGTTTGGTCGGCTGGGTCTCACCCACATCATCACGTCCAAGCGCAAACTCGCGGCACTGGTTGCATCGGGCAAGGTCGAAGGTTGGGACGACGCTCAGATGTCCACGCTGAGCGGACTTCGACGTCGGGGTTACCCGGCCAAGGCCATCCGAGAGTTTTGTGATCACATCAGTGTTGGCCGAGTGAATGGTACGACCGAAGTCGAATTGCTCGAATCGTTTGTTCGGACCGAGCTCAACAAGGTCGCGCTGCGACGTATGGCAGTGCTCGACCCTCTCAAGCTGGTGATTACCAACTGGCCAACCGATGCCAACGGCAACCCAGTGATCGAGATGCGAGAGGTCATCAATAACCCTGAAGACGACACCGCTGGTACTCGGCAGGTGCCCTTCAGCGGCGAGTTGTGGATCGAGCGCGATGACTTCATGATCGATCCGCCAAAGAAGTTCTTCCGGCTTGCTCCAGGTCGCGAGGTCCGGTTGCGTTCGGGTTACTTCGTGACGTGCACTGATGCGTTGACCGATGCCGACGGCACGGTGACCGAAGTGCATGTCACCTATGACCCGGAGACTGCGGGTGGCTCTGCCCCCGATGGTCGCAAGGTCAAGGCCACGATGCACTGGGTCGCTGCAGCGACAGCCGTTCAAGCCGAGGTTCGGTTGTATGACAGACTCTTTGTATCGCCTCAGCCTTCAGCCGGCGGCGCTGACCCACTCGACGACCTCAACCTAGACTCGATGCAGGTCGTTGCAGCTGCGCAGCTCGAACCTGAACTTGCCGAGACCCCGCTCGGTGAAGTGGTGCAATTCGAGCGCATCGGATACTTCGCCCACGACCTAGACCGGCCGATGATCTTTCATCGCACAGTCGGGTTGCGCGACGAATGGGCTCGGATCCAGAAACGAAACGGCTGACGCGAATGGCTATCGCAGCCCATCCGCGAAATCTGGTCGCGCCGAGTCCAATCTTCTATGGGATCGTGTTGCTCACCGTCATTTTCGGAACTGCGCTCGCTCGCGGGTATCGCTACAACGGTGTCACGATGTTCCTGTTCGTGGTCGCTGGCTGGGTGCTTTCGTTGGCCCTGCACGAGTTCGGCCATGCGATTGTCGCGTACATCGGAGGCGACCGATCAGTGGTCGACAAGGGGTATCTCACGTTGGACGTGCGCAAGTACGTCGACGTCGGAACGTCGCTGCTGTTCCCGATCTTTATACTGATCATCGGTGGAATTGGTTTACCTGGCGGCGCAGTGTGGATCAACACCGCAGCAATCCGGTCGCCCGTCATGCGGAGCCTCATGAGCGCGGCAGGGCCTGCCGCATCCGGCGTCTGTGCCTTGATCTGTCTGGTCCCGGTCCGGATCGGCCTCATCGAGGCGCCATGGCTGGTCATTGGTTTGTCGTTTCTCGGTTGGATCCAGATCATTGCGATGATCTTCAATCTGTTGCCCATCCCTGGCCTCGACGGATTCGGCGTCATCGAACCACATCTTTCTGAACAGACGCTTCGGTCGATTCAGCCGTTTCGTCAGTACGGCATCATGATCGTGTTCATTGCGATCTTCTTCCTCGACCCAGTCCGCGATGCATTTTTTGGCTTCACCGATTCGGTGACCGAACTTGTCGGTGGCTCCGAGGTCTTCGAAGCAAGAGCACGGGGCTGGTTCGAATTCCGCTTCTGGGAAAACCGCTGATCGAGCCATGAGCGAGCAGGTACGTGTCGATAAGTGGCTGTGGGCCGTGCGTCTGTACAAGACGCGCGCTTCCGCCAACGACGCCTGTTCAAGTGGTCGGGTGCGCATTAACGGCACACCGGCGAAACCTGCGCAGCGAATTAAGGTAGGCGATGTGCTCGTCTCTCGGCGCAGCGGATTCTCACGTACCTACCGGGTCGTAAAAGTCATCGAGAAGCGGGTTGGCGCTCCGGTGGCGGTCGAGTGTTACATCGATGAAACGCCCGAAGAAGATAAGCCAAAGCCGCGGTCGATGGACCAACGGATCGATGCTGCCTGGGCCGAACGATCGAGCGGTGCTGGACGACCAACCAAACGCGACCGTCGCCAGATGGAAAAGTTCCTGAACTCGGACAAAAAGCGGCGCCGCTGACCATCGGGTCTTGGGACTAGCAGCCGACCGTCGTGGTCGGATTTTCTGGGTTGCACAAGATCTGTTCGTAGAGCGGTTGGGTGTCGGTTGGCGACTCGAGATACCCAATCGGCCGGTCGTTGACATGGAGTTCCCAGTGCAGGTGGACTGAAGCGTCGTTGTTTTCGATGCCAGCAGAGGCGGCTGAGGTCCCCGAGTTGCCGACGAATCCGAGTGGTGTACCACCGTCGACGAGGACACCCGGCAGAATTTGCGAGTCGACTTCGGAGAGGTGGGCGTAGACAGTTACCGCTCGTTCGCCACCGCTGAGTGCATGGTCGATAACCACGAAGTTGCCGTACAAGTTCGCAAGCGTCCAGAACGGGGTGTCGAACGCCGGGACTGTTTGGGCGAGCACAGCCTCGCGATCCTCGGGGCTCGCGTTGACATAGTCGTTCACCACAAAGATCACTTGGCCAGCGGCTGCGGACTGGATGACATGGTCGGTGGAGCCGCAGTTGAAGTCGAGGCCGTTGTGGATGCCCGAACGGTATTCGCGTGGGGCTCCGACCACAAGGTTGACATTCCCAAACGGGATCGTGCATGTGGTGACAGGTAGCGAAATCGAGTCTTCGACAAGCGCTGCCAACCGAGGACTTTCGCTTGCTGGAGGAGGGGACTGGCGTATCGGGTCGCTGCCGAAGCGAGTGTCATCGGTGATGAGCTCGAAACTCAGGACCCCATTGACTAGTTCGTCGTTAATCATGCGAGCACCCAGGGATCCAAGCATGGTTTCGGTGTCAACGAATTGCCCGACAGCGAGATCGGGATCAATAGTTTCGAGCCCGGCATAGATCGAAGTCACGTTGCTGACACCGTCGCGCGGTCCATGGTCGATCACCACAAACGGGCCATAGGCCCCGGCTCGGAGCCAAGGTCCATCGTTGCCGTTCGCGATCAAATCAGCCTTGAAACTGTTTAAGGGAGCCTGGGTAACTCGCATAACCACGCGTCCAGGAGCGATAGGCGTGGCGGTCTGGCCGGCTTCTGTGCACACGAAGGTGAGCGATGGCGTCAGCGCGAGAAAATTGTTCGTCTCTAGGATCCGTTCATCGACGAAAGGGCAATCGACGGGCGCAGAGGTTCCCTGCGCTCCGCGCACGATGGAGGCAATGTCGTCCCAGGTGCCTCGAGGTCGCTCTAGTACTGGGATCGCAGTAGGTTCCGCGTTGGGGTCGATTGAAAGGCTGTCGTCGGCACTGGAGCTGTTCCCGTCGTCACGCGCAGCCAAGACAATCAACGTCATGATCACGACCAAGGTGACGAGCGCGAGGGCGGCGATCTTTTGCGTACGAGGAAACTCAGACATGGTGTGTGGTGGAGGCGACGAAGCAATACAAAATGCCCATACGCAGACCTCAACGGTAACGCCGATCCGTGACCGTGCCTCTGTCGGCGTTGTCCGTACTCCGCTGATCTGCGGCGGCTGGCCGAATGGATAGTTTCTGGAAACTCAGACCGCTGCTGAGATGGTGGTGAAAACGAATAACGGCCCGGGTCTTGTGTCAGCTTGACGCAAAACCCGGGCCACTAAGTCGATTGGCGTTATCCGGCTACTTGAGCACGGATCATATTGAGTGCAGAACCAGCATGGAACCATGCAATTTGGTCGTCATTCAACGTGTGCAACGCCTGGAACTCAACGCTTTCGCCATCGCTTTTGTGGAGTACACACTCGACTGGTTTGCCAGCCGAAAGTTCTGACAATCCGGTAATCGAGATGGTGTCACTTTCACCGATCGCACCCCAGAAGTCAGGGTCAGCGAAGGTCATTGCGAGTACACCCTGCTTCTTCAGGTTGGTCTCGTGGATACGAGCGAACGACTTGGCGAACACCGCGTGGCAACCACGGAAACGAGGCTCCATCGCTGCGTGTTCGCGGCTGGAACCCTCGCCGACGTTTTCTTCGCCGATGAAGACCCAATTGATGCCCTTCTGGTGAAGGCTCTTGGCGATCTCGGGGTAACTCTTGGTCTGCCCGTCGGAAGGATCGAGTGCAAGTTCGGTCTCGCCGGTGTAGGCGTTTACGACACCGAGGTACAGATTGCCAGAGATGTTCTCGAGATGGCCGCGGTACTTGAGCCAGGCTCCAGCCATCGAAATGTGGTCGGTGGTGACCTTGCCCATGCCCTTGCCAAGAATTGGTAGTTCGAGGTAATCGTTGCCGTCCCATGCGGGAAACGGCGTGAGCAGCTGAATGCGATCAGACGCCGGGTTGACCGTGACCTCGACGCTGCTGCCGTCTTCAGGTGGTGCAATGAACATGGAGTCACCGCTCTCGAAACCGCCAGGTGGCAGCTCGATTGCTTCGCCAACGATCAGGCTGACTTGTTCGCCGGCCTCGTTGGTCAGGGTGTCGGTCTGAGGGTCAAAGTCAACTCGGCCAGAAAGGGCCAAAGCAACCACGGTCTCGGGCGACGTCACGAAGGCCAACGTGGCGGCATCGCCGTCGTTGCGCTTGGGGAAGTTGCGGTTGTAGCTGGTGATGATCAGGTTGGTGGTGCCTTCGATGCCATCTCGGTCATCTCGCTTCCACTGGCCGATGCACGGCCCGCAGGCATTGGCAAGCACGACGCCGCCGATTGCTTCGAGTGGCTCGAGCATGCCGTCGCGCTGGATGGTGCGCATGGTGGCTTCAGAGCCAGGGGTGATCATGAACGGTACTTTGGCCTTCAGGCCCTTAGCTGCAGCATCGCGTGCGATTGATGCTGCGCGGCTGATGTCCTCGTAGCTCGAGTTGGTGCACGAGCCGACAAGTGCCGCGCTGATTTCCATTGGCCAGCCCTTCTCGGCTGCCTCGGCACCCAGTGCAGACAGAGGTCGTGCCAGGTCTGGGGTGTGTGGACCGTTGATTAGTGGCTCAAGCGTGGACAGATCGATCTCGATGACCTGGTCGAAGTAGTCGCCCGGGTTGGCAAGGACGTCGTCGTCGGCCCGGAGGTGATGGGCGACGGCCCGAGCTGCATCGTCGATGGCTTCGCGGCCGGTTGACTTGAGGTAACGGCTGGTTGCATCGTCGTAGGGGAACAGCGACGTGGTTGCACCGATCTCGGCACCCATATTGCAGATGGTTGCCTTGCCGGTTGCCGACAGGCTTTCGGCGCCGGGGCCGAAGTATTCAACGATTGCGCCCGTGCCGCCCTTGACGGTCAGGATCTCGGCCACCTTCAAGATGACGTCCTTGGGTGCGGCCCAACCACCGAGTTCGCCGGTGAGCTTGACGCCGATGGCCTTTGGCCAGCGCACGTTCCAGGCAAAGCCGGTCATGACATCGACGGCGTCGGCGCCGCCTACACCTACAGCGATCATGCCAGCGCCGCCCGCATTCGGCGTGTGGCTATCGGTGCCGAGCATCATGCCGCCGGGGAAGGCGTAGTTCTCGAGCACGACCTGATGGATGATTCCGGAACCTGGTGCCCAGAAGCCGGCGCCGTACTTGGCACAGACCTTTTCGAGGAAGTCGTAGACCTCACTGTTGGTGTCGGCCGCGACCATGAGGTCGGTCTTGCCGTCGACGCGAGCCTGGATCAGGTGATCGCAGTGGGTCGTGGTCGGCACAGATGTGCGGGCGAGGCCAGCAGTCATGAACTGCAGCCATGCCATCTGGGCGGTGGCATCTTGCATGGCCACCCGGTCGGGGCGAAGGTCGGTGTAGGAAACGCCCCGCTCGAGGCCAGCAGTTCCAGGATCGTCGAGGTGATTGATCAGAATCTTCTCGGCCAAGGTAAGGGCTCGTCCGAGCTTCTCACGACCCCACGCAAGACGTTCGTCGAGTGTGCTGTACACCTCGTTGACGAGTTCGATTGGGGTTTCGGCAAAGACGGCCATAACAAATACCTCTCGATGTGATAACTTGTATGCTACAAGTTTGATACAAGCTGTCAACGACCGACAGCACGTTTCTGCGAAGATCGCTCTCCGACTGCCCGCAGGTTGCCCACGTTATGGCCCGTTCCTTTCGATACCAAGAGATTGCTGAATCGATTCGCGGTGATGTCGAGAAAGGTGTGTTGGCGACTGGTGCGCTACTCCCCAGTGAGTCGGCGTTATCGGCGGCTCATGATGCGAGTCGGGTGACGATTCGTAAGGCGCTTGAGCAGCTTCGGGGCGAGGGACTGGTCGATAGCCGTCAGGGTTTTGGTTGGTTTGTGGGCAGTAGTCCAATCCGTCAATCTTTGGACAGTCTCGAAACCATCGAAGGGCAACTCGCTGAAGCAGGTCGTTCCAGTGAGCGCAGGGTGTTGCAGTTCGGATTTGTTCAAGCTCCCGTTGAAGTTGAGGCTTTGGTAGGTGCTGAGGTGCTCGAGGTCAAACGGCTCAATCTGGCCGACGGTGAGCCATTTGCGTATGTCACTGTTTGGTGTAAGGCCTCGTTAGGTGTTGACCTGTCGCGGAGTGATGTCGAAGAGTCGACGTTCGTTGACCTGCTTCTTGACCGCCTCGGTCATGCGACTCAAGTAATTTCGGCCATCGCTGCTGACGCAGCGATCGCGGTTGCGCTCAAAGTAGACGAGGGCTCGCCGCTACTTCGGGTGCGACGCGTGACCACTGACAGTGCGGGGGGTAACGCACTGGTGAGTGAGCATCTCTATCCAGCACATCGCACCGAGTTCGAAGTCACTCTCAGCGGCCCCACGGGTGAACCAGCCGGGCTGCGATTGGTCGAGTAGCGCCGCGGCGGAGGTTGGCGGAGACGTGGAGCTTGCATCATGGCTAGCTACGTTGCTCGAATGGCAGATGAAATCGAGGCTCTGGCGGTCTACGGCACCCTGGCGCCGGGCGAGAAGAACCATTGGGTTCTGTCTCGTATCGGTGGCGAGTGGTGCACGGGAACAGTTCGTGGCTACACCTTCGAGATCACGTGGGGGGCGGCCGAGGGGTACGAAGGGTTCGTGGCCGACGAGAGCGGCGGGTTGGTTCAGGTGGCTGTTTTGCGTTCGTCGCAGCTCGCCAATCGGTGGCGTGAGATCGACGATTTCGAAGGAGCGGGCTACGAACGTCGCTCGGTGGAGGTCACGCTCGGCAGCGGTGCCGTCGTGGCCGCTCAGGTCTACGTCGCGTTGACCGACAGCTAGTTCGACGCGCTGGTGACACCAGGTTGGCGATCGTTGATTTGGCAGCGTCGACGATGTCTGCGGCGGCCACTCCTGCAAACCGATCACGGCCACTGATCCGGTCGATGTCGGCCAAGCCATGGCCGGTTGATCTGCGAAGCTGTTCGACACGCCTCACATCGACGAAGCCGGTGCCAGGAGGCCGCGCGGATTGGTGCGAGCCCAGATGCCTCCGGGCCGATGTTGCCGCTCTTGTTCGCTGCGCTCACGGGCCGCTGGGCCACGGCTCAGCTGGCACCGAAGCCGAACACGCACGCCTGTTCGCTGACCCTCCAGGAACCAAACGAAAACCGCCGTTGAGGGACACAATGTCCCAGCCTTCGGGTGGCTGAGGGTTTCGGAGCGACGCCGAGACGCGCAATGCGACCTTCCTCGACCGAGGGCGGCACTCGTTTCGGTAACCATCGGCAATCTCGTCGATCGAAGCCCCGTCTGAGCCGGCTGGCACCAGGATGCTGCGCAGCACTCGGGTCGCTCCGGTGAGCGCGTGGCTGTCAAGGCCGGGTGAATGCGCGGCGCCGGGCCGATGCACAGCTATGAGATGTATCCAAAGATGTTGCTGGCAGGGTTCCTCTGTTGATCAGGTTCTGGATGACGTGCGCTGTTGTAGCTACTAGCCGGACACCCACAGCGACGCGAGTGCCTGGCCACGTCCTTGTCCAATCCACGGGCTGGACCGGGAACGTAGTTCAATTGCAAATCGTTAACGGGGCCACACCGGCTTCTTGCGAGAGCGTCGGCTGCGATCGCCAAGAGCCCAGGCCCGGCGCCAAGATGAAGCCTTGGGTCCAGACATAGAAGGGGAACCCTGCTGATGGAATCGCTTACGGGCCTGCCACCAGTCGGTTGCTAGTTCGTCGCCCAACGAGGCGACTGCCGACTCGATGCGGGTGTTCAGCCGGCGAGTGTTGTCGCCTTCGGCAGGCCAGATCGGATCGCCAAAGATGACCTTGGTCGTCGACGGCTTCGGCCACCGCTGGCCTTTACGCCAGATGCGTCCGGTGCCCGCCAAATAAATCGGCACGATCGGAATCTCACACCGCAACGCGAGATAAGCGGCGCCACCCTTGAACGGTTGCCCCCAGCCATCGGGGCTTCGGCCGCCTTCGGGGAATATCAACAAGCTGTTACCGGCATCGACGATCTCCGCGGCTTGGTCGGCCGATGCTCGACCCATGCTGTGGCGATTGATCGGGAATGCCCCGATGGTAAGGGCGGACATGGTGGCCTTGATGCGCTTGTCGAAGAAGTAGTCCGATGCAGCAGCGACGACGAGTTTGTGCCGCCACGGCAGCGGGATCGAGGTCAGCAAAAGGGATGTGTCGAGGTGACTGTGGTGGTTGGCCACGAACAGAGCATGCTGTTTCGGGTTTAGTGAACGAAGCTGGTCGTAGCCCTGGCGATCAGGCTTGGCGATTACAGAGATCCACGGGCGAAGAATGGTCTCGACGATGGCGCTGCGGGCTATGCGTGCAGACGGGCGGCGGGCCCACTCCGTGTCGTAGTTGGCACCGATGTTGCTGTTGTCGTCGGGTATTTCGACAGAGGCAGGGACAGGCGGTGCAGCATACGGGAAGCCAAGTTTTGGTGGGCGTATCCCTCTGCGGGCGCGCCCGGCGACACCTTTCGCCAAGAGGGCGACCTTGCGGCGTCCGATCAACGGTTGCGGCATCAGTTCTCACTTCCCCAATTGTTACGTCCCCTGGGGACGTAACAATTCGATGGTCGGCGGTGGTCCTGCACGCTTAGATGACGTCGGCCATAACGACCGGCGGGTTGTGTAGGTGGGTGATCGTTGGCTGGGGGCCGACAACATCGCTGGCGATCTCGAGTGCGTCATTCATGGTCGATGCTGGCGTAAATCCCATACGTCGGACGGCCTTTACGTCGCCGCCCACGATGATGATCTTGGCCGCATGGTCCATGGCGTTGCTACCCCAGTACCACATGTACAACGGGTGTACGCCGTGGTAGGCGTAACTCGTGCGGTAGAGGTGGCGGTACCACTCGTCTTCGGCGAATTGCTTCTCGTACTTGTGGGCAATCTTGTGGCCATCGGTGGTGTCGGGCAGTACTTGCTCAAAGAAGTCGATGTAACTCGGGTGGTGCACCGGGTGAAATTCGATCGGCGTGGGGTGGGTCATGATGATGACGCCGTCTTTACGCACCAACGGCTTGTTTCGGTACATGTTGAAGAAGTAACCCAGGCCCAAGCACATGACCAGGATGGGGTTGAGGATCGAGTTGACGTTGTACGGGCTCAGGTACGGCAGCCCCATGGTCAAGATGTCGGCTTGGCCTTCGATCTGGACCAACTGCTGCTTGAGCATGTTCTCGACCGCTGACTCATGGACGGCTTCGACTTCGCCAGCTTGGACTGACGTCATGCCGTACGGCGACAGGTGGTCGTTGAAGACCTTGCGTCGTGCCTTACGAGGCATGATCTGCAGACCCTTTTGCATGGCGATGAACGATGCCCGGTCGCGGGCAGTCCATTCCCATTCACGCTTCTGCAGCACAGACATGGGGCCATCCATGCCGAAGACGTTGTTGTTGATCGTGGTCTCGATCTGGAACACCTTGACCCCGGCTGCGGTGATGACATCGCCTTGGCGCCAGTTCTTGTTGTGAAACTCGCTGTGTTTGTGGTCCATCAGGTCTGATTTCAGCAGCGTGTCGACATTGTGGTGATGGCGA
>Ga0209309_10004704_pt1 | contig 11182 bp, 8 predicted proteins | sample COGITO_mtgs_1204_2_FD_184807 | JGI IMG/M metagenome (GOLD analysis project Ga0209309, IMG submission 184807) | Pelagic marine microbial communities from North Sea - COGITO_mtgs_120412 (SPAdes) (version 2) | ecosystem: Environmental > Aquatic > Marine > Epipelagic ...
CACAGCTTCGCCGAGCACTTCGATGTGCGTGCCACTCCCCGGCGTCTCGTGCGCCTGGAAAAGTGCGTCAGAGGGGATGACTTCCTTTGAAAGCGACGCACCCTCCCACGACAGCACTGCGCCTTGCGCTGCGCCAGTCCCAGTCGGATGCATATACACCACGGCGACTTGGTAGTACCCGTCTGCTGCGTCAAAGGAGATTGTCCCGCTGCGCTCAAGCGAATCAAGAGAACGCCATTGCTGTACAAGCAGCTGATTGTCGACCCACAACTTAATTCGCTCTGCATCAGTCTGGACGGCTGCGAAAAAAGTGTATGTTTGCGCCGCTGCCGGCCGGACGAGCCCCGTCCACCTCACCGAGTACGCCTCAGCATCCCCAAGTGTCGCCGCCGGCTTTGCACCTCCAGGCGCAGAAAAGTCCAGCGTTGCGTCAGTGCGCGACGAAACCGCCGCGCCGCCGGCCAGCGGCGCGTCGCCCGCGTAGTAGGTGGCGTGCAGCCCACCGATCACAGCGACGGCGGAAAAGAGCGTGTGCGTTCCTGCGCTGGTCGGTGCAGCCCCAGCCGCAACAACGCCACGTGTGCGCTCCACGGCCACCTGTCGCGCGCCAGAGTACTCGAGGAAGCGCTCGGCGACACCTTCCCTCGTGGTGAGCCGCACGGGACTTGCACCCAAGCCCACCGGAGGGTCTAGCCTCACGGCGAGCGAGGTCGCAGCGTCCCGTACTGAGTTGTTGTACGAGTCACCTGCCCAGAAATCCACCTCGAAAATCTGCCCGCGTAGCACTTCTGCAGGTGCAGAGATCAGCTGCACGCCATCTGGGCTGACAGCACCCGCCTGAACGGAAACGACAAATGGAGAACCCAGGACGTGCCCGCGCGGGAAGCACAAGGTGTCCTTGGGTAGCGACGTCCGCTCATTCCCGAATGCATTGTTACCCCAGTAGAGTGAAAATGCTGATGGACCAGTCTCCGACTTGTAGGTAATGAGAATGTCCTCCATGACATTTGCCGTCAACTGTGCGCACGCAAACCAGGGTCAGCACAGCACCTATCGGAGCTCGTATCTTGATGCAGGCGTGACAACAGACACACACCCACACACCCAGACTGCTGTCTGCGCGCAAGACATCGTTCGAGCCTCTGCAGCGTTGGAATCCCCAACAGTCCTAGGGCGAGAACCATTCCCCACTCGCCAAGACGCTCGCACAGTCGCGGGGCGCCATGGCGGTCCATGGCTGCCGCGGCAGAAGTGGGCCGTTCGTGAAAAGTGAAATGGACAGGGCGTCGCGCACCTGGATTGTCCCACGTACAATCTTGTCGCCCTGCGCACCGCTGGAGTACAGGGGCAAGTCTAGCACCGTCTGCCCACGTAGGGACACGTGCGCCGCGCCTCTGGCTGCAGCACTGAACGTGTACTCCCCTGAAACCGGGGGGCGGACATAGCCCGACCATTTGACGGAACCCAAGAACGACTCGTGCACCCAGGAGTCGAGCGACGAGGCGTTTGTGACAAGAAGCGGGTCAACCCCTGACGCGATCTCTGTGCCGAACCAGGTGTCCCCGTAGTAACTCGCCCACAACCCACCGCACTGCGCCAGGCGGATCGAGAGCACGTCGGGTCCACCGGCCGACGTCCACACGGACGCTTCGAAAAGTGAGCTGTCGTCGCTGTCCGGGATCACAGCGGTCCGCGAAAGCTGCACCTGCGACAGGCGCGCCACGAATGATGCGCCACTGTAACCCTGAATCGCAAGCCCTGCGGAGTCGCGTGCTGTGATTGCGAACGTGTGCGCCACTCCCGCCGTCATCAGCGAAAGGGCTGAGCCGTATGCTGTGCTCATAGAGGCACACGGCTCTGATGAAGTGATCGAATCAGCCGCCGCGAATGCCGCGCCGGTGGGATGGTGAAGCGGCGCCAGAGTCGCCAGCAGTAACCCAAGCCCAACCCAGCGGGAGGCCCGCAACACGTGCGACATGAGACCGTGTTCCCGCCGGGGGCTGTCCCCTGTGCCATGCCCATCAGTGCGCATACTGAAGTGACGACGAGGCATTCCTCAGCCAGCAGCCGCCCCGTGGGACGGCTGCGGCTCTGGTAGATCCCTGGGCGCTCCGCCCCTAAACTCTTAGGGCCCAGGTTCGGGTAAGGCTCGCAGCAACATCATCACGCCACAGATCGAGTCGGAATGACCGTCTCTGAACCCTAGAGCAAAGGAACCCTCCGAATCCGGCCTCACGGAGCCACGGCCTGCCTGTGGATCCCCGCCGTTCCAGCAGACGGCCTCTCCCCGACCCGCCAATTAATGGAGACTCCTTCCGGGCATATGGGCGAGAATGGGCGAAGAGCGTTAATATATCCAGTGGCTCCAAGGGTCCAACATGAGTAGAGTTTTGGCATACTGCACTTTTGAGGTTGGTTTTAAAAACATTTTACCTGCGCTTGTTCAACCTGACTGGAGTTGGGTTGGAGCGGAAGGCGGCGGGTGCCGCGGGCTGCGAGGTCCACCTGGTGAACTTCACGCCCGCCGGAGTGATCCAGAATGAGCGCAAAGGTGGGCCAAGTTGGTGACGAAACTCAGCCGAGTGAACCTCCGTCAGAAAGCGCGGAGGAGGTCACAGGGGAGCAGCTGCAGTTCAGCGAAGCTGCTACGGGGCCAGTCCATGGTACGGAAGAGGCGCACAATTCACGATGGGACTTGCTGGACGACATTGAAGGAGATAGTGATGGGGTTCGAGATGGTCCTGCGCTCTCACAAGGGCATGAAAAGTTCGACGCAAAGGTCTCTTCCCAGTTGGATGGGTCAGGACCGACCCCTGAGGATGCTTTGATGGCAAGCAGGCAAATGCAGACATCAAATCTAGAGCAGGATGCAAATCATCACCCGGGTACGAGCGCACATGCAATTCAGGTAAACATCGCATGTTCTGACTGAAAAACTCTGTCCCAGCAATAGAATTTGTGTGTGTCGCATTCTGACCGCGCTTCCGGTTGGACGGCTTTGCAGCATCTACAATTCGACGGCGCTGCATTCGTGGAGGAAGTACGAGAGGCACTCACAGCTCGGAGCAATAGGCCCATGACTGCGCCGGGGCAGGCATGGGCGCGTCCGGGGGGCTCGTCGGCTTCGATTCCCAGGGCACGGATGACTGCCATCGAGGCGCTGCGGGCCAGGATTTCAGGTATCTTTTCTTTGAAGAAGGTCAAAGAGAAGCGGGATATCAAGGATGTGGCTGCAGACATGCTGGGGCAGAAGCAAAAGCAAAAGCGAAAGTTGTGTGGGTGCTGCGGGCTAGGGCGCGGGCGAGTTGATGCAACACCACCAGGGGAGCCGCTTGCTGATAGTGAGAAACTCGCGGATCCATCTACAGAAAAAGGCGACGATCCCATGGCTCGGCGCCTCCAGCCGCCATTAACTCGTGTCACGATGCTTGGCGAAGAAATAATGCGATTGGAATCATTCGGACGGGTGCAATCAGAAGAAAGCGAATACAAGTCTCCGAAGGAATTTGCACGAGTTTATAGCGAGGGAGAGCGAACAGCTTCGTCTGCCTCATCCGAGGAGGTTGAAAAGATGTTTGAGCGGGCGTGCTGTGGTTTTTGCAAGGTGCCTGTCGCCAAGCGCAAGGTCACCGGCGTTGTCGAATTGAACATCTTCCGGTGCAATCTTGGGCATCCCATTCGGCGGCTGTGTATCAAGATGACCAAGAGTGGATGGTTTGACTTTTTCTTTCTTTTGGTCACCATGGTGCACTGTGCATTCCTCATGCTGGACCAGGTATCGAAAGAGGATGATCCTTTCATGTTCTACATACAGGGGTTGGCCACACTCACAGCAACCTTCCTTTATTTTGTCCAGATTTCAATCTGGTCCGTTGGTTTTGGGCTGTACGGGGACATTTACGCGTATCTTTGGTATGACATATTCAATCGTTTAGACTTTGTTGCGTCAGTCGGATGTTTGTTCGAGCTAATGGCCCTGCAGCTGGGGTACGACTTTACAGTACGAGCGCTGCGGTTGTTCCGGGTCTTCAAGCCAATGATTGCCCTTGACACCTTCAAGGTCGCAACTTTCCTTCCCCCTGATTTTCCGTGCTAATCGTGGCCGCTGCTGTTACTCGATCTATTCTATGTCAACTCGTAACAGATCAATAACTGAGAACGGTTTCAACCTCCGGCAGGGTGTTGGACACGTGATCAAAACTATTGAAACAGGATTCTATGCGCTGGCCACGGTGGTGGGCCTGATGACTTTCCTCTTCATGGCATTCGCTATTCTTGGGATGAATGCTTACAAAGGCTCGTATCGCCGCCGCTGCGTCTGGGCCGACACTCTCGAGCTCAAGATACCGGAGCAATGGTGCGAAGACATGGACGAAAAATTTCTCATCATACCGGATTCCTCCGCTCGATATGGGCTGAACCACAATTGTGGGCCGCTTCAGCGATGTGTGCCATTCGGTAATCCCAATAACGGTTTCACGTCCTTCGACGATATCGCGTCGTCAATGATCACGCTCTTCCAGGCTTTCTCTACTGATGGACAGTATCAGGTCATGTGGGCCGCTTATCAATCTGAGCCTGGATGGCTGGTCTTCACCATTTTCTATTTTGTTTCAATGTCCTTGCTATTGGGACAAGTCATCATCAACGTCTTTGTTGCTGTTCTAGCGGGCGTATTCTCACAAGTGCGTGAAGAGGATGCGGAAGAGGACGAAGAAGAAAGCGAAGGATCGTTGTCTTCAACGTCAAGCATGTCCGGGGACGGAAGCAGGAGCTCTGTAGTCGAAGATCTAGACGAGAAAGCCGACACAGCGAGCCCCGCAGATGTAACGTTGGATGGAGGCTCAGCAGGCTCGGAGCGTGATGAGAGCAAAGATGTCAAAATGGAGTACTTGGACCAGAAGGAGGTGATTCCGAACCAACCAGGGACGGCTGAGGGAACAAAGGCACTCAATGTTGCTAAAATGATGCACAAGAAACCTGCAGGACGTGCCCTCCTTTCGGAAAAACTATCATACGTGTTCCGTTCCGAAGTGTACGGCTATTTCTTGCTTACAATTATCCTCACCAATGTGGCGGCGATTTGCCTGTCTGGTGCCTTCACACCAGAGATCGACGACATTCTGGTTGAAATAGAGAAGTGGTTTTCGTTAGCCTTCTTCATCGAACTCATAATTCAGATTATGTGTGATGGATCCTTCTATAAGTATGTGAAACAAGGTCAGCATGTTTTTGACCTACTCTGCGCGATCCCCACGTCGCTCGCCTTCATGGCACAGGTTTGTGGCGCAACAACGGAGAACACATCGACGCTGCGCAAGCTGGCTATTCTGCGCATTATGCGTGCCTGTAAATACGGTTTTTTGAAGCCACTAGGCCGTATGCTTGCCACAACAGCGTCGTCATTTCTCCCTATCATGAATCTGATTCTCGTCATTATCGCGTTCCTCGTGGCTTGGCTCGTCGTCGGCAAGGGCTTGCTTGGCGGCAAGCTCGACGACGACTATGCAAACTTCAACACCTTTTATCGCGGCTTCCTAACACTATTTCAAATTTTCACTGGTGATTCATGGTCTGGCTTGATGTACGTTGCGATGTACACCGCATGCGAGGAGTACGAGTGCATAGAAATGGTGAGTGGTGTGTGTCAAGAGTGCCACATGGGCGCTGGCGCCATTGCAGCATACTACATCATTATGTTCTGCGCTGGACAGTACATTTTCGTCACACTTTTCCTAGGCATCATTCTCTCTAATTTCTCTGTGCTAGACTTCATGGGCGAACGCCAGGGTGCTGACAAGATGATAGATCGTGAGGAAGCGATATCTCTTATTTCAAAGTTCCAAAAGCTTCCACCTGCCTACATCTCGCAAAAACTTGTTGACTACGTCTTCAGGTACATTCTCATCGACATGATCACCCTCTTACCCTTGCACATTGCCACTGCTCTCTTCCCCTCGCACGTCCCAACCTATCAACGACTCAATCATGGTCAATTGTCCCCTCGACTCAAGAGTCTTTCACTTACAGGCGACTTTCACCTGATGATGATGCGGAACTTGTGGCGGCTCACGTCCCCAAGGCCAAACTCATGGAACTTGTTGCCTGGAAGCAGCCGAAGCGCATGTGGCGGATCGCCAAATCCCTCGGAATCATTCGAATCCGCGCTATAATTCGCGCACGGCTGTGCTGCTGTCTGCAGTTTTTGAAGTGTTGCCGCCCATGGCCCGGTGATGACCCGGAGGACTGGATTCCAGAGAGAAAGAGAAAGAGTAAGTGCGCCTACCCTATTTGTCCTGCCAAGGGTTGATTGCAAGTACCATCGTACCGTGAAGCATTCTGAATTGTGTTTCTGGCGTGATGCAGAGTTGGTTGTGCCCGACAAGGAGTTGGACCGGATGATTTTTGAGCGCAAGGCCGACGAACTCCGGTCCCTGCTCAAGCGCATTGAAATGGGTGGCATGGTTGGCGAAATACAAATCATCGCAAAGCAGGAAGGCTTCCAAGATCGGCTGCCCACTCGTTTGCGCGATGCAGATCTAGATGTTGCGCTGATGATTGTTCGTGACCCAACTATCGTGAAGAGATTGAACATCTTCGAACCAGACTTTTCGCGTGAAGAGCAGCTTCACATGCTTATTGCTGCTGAGAAGCGCAAACGACCTGCGTACGTCGACAACTTCATCGGGGAGCCGAAAGAGCGTGTCGCTCCCGTCGGTGGACCGTGGTTCATCATGCGATACTACCAGATCACCACATCGGTTCATCGATTCATCCTTGCACTTGGCACGTCCATGATTTTTGAGTTCGTCGTGATGTCGTCGATTATCGTCTCTACAGTGTTTCTTGCTATGACTACACCTGCAAAAGAGATCCCCGGTCCGCTCCCGACCTCCGTCGAGACCTTGGGTAGCTGGATTTTCTCAGGGGTCTTCTTACTAGAGGCTTTGAATCGTATTTTGGCGTTTGGTTTCTTTCGCCCGCTCAACAAAGGATTCCCTGCGTACTGGGAGGACGGGTGGAACCGCATCGACTTCTTTGTGCTCGTTTTTGCCATGGCAGATCTCCTCGGCCTCGGCAATTACCTGGGGCAGAATGCCATGCGAATGATCAAGTCCGCCCGGGCCCTGCGCCCGATCCGCCTGCTTGGACGCTCTAAGGGTGCCCGCCAAATTATCACTGCGCTCGGTGGCTCATTGATGCCTATCCTCTATGCTCTCTCCTTCTTACTGCTCTTCACGCTGTGTTTTTGTGTGGTTGGGATGTCCTTCTTCAAGGACAAGCTTCTCGCTTGCTCCGACGGCTCGATCGATGGTTCTCTCAATGAGGGCAAGTTGGAGTGCTCTGGCTTATTTTACGTCGACGAAGTTCTTAAACAACGAACGTGGGAGTCTCCGATGTCGAACTTCGATTCGGCATACAGTGCGTTCTTGACGCTTTGCCGTGTTTTCACTTTGAAGTGGGTGTCAACGTGGATCCTCGTTCAAGACACGGCGTCAAAGCCCAACATTCAGCCCGTGATGCATAATTACACTGTTCCGGCCTCTTCATTCATGATTCTTTTCATTTTTTTTGGTTCCTTCTTCTGCCTCAATCTTTTTGTATCCTTCATCGTCGACGGCTTCTATGCCGCGCAGGGAGTGGAGGCACAATCTGAATCCATCAAGTATGCCATGATCATGAAAATGGTTGGCGAGCATTGGCCCAAGAAGATTCTGAAACCTCCCCAGCACCCCGTGTCTCAAGCAACACGCGCAATTGTGACGCACAAAGTCTTTTTGTATACGTCTGCAGCAGGCACCCTCATCAACGTGTTGAGCATGGCTGCTTCATACTACGGAGAGGATGAGGCTATGAGGTCATTCCAGGACACTCAAAACAATTTTTTCTTCTACTTTATGGTGGTTGAGGTGTTTTTGACATTCATTGCGTACGGGACGCAAAACTTCTTTGCATCATATTGGAACTGGTTTGACATGGCGCTGATCTCTGGTACCGCGGTCACAATCGTGTACCTGGAGAGCTTTCGGGGGTCGGTGCAAGTTCTTCGTCTCGGACGTCTCTTCCGATTCGTAAGACAAGTAGTGACGAACAAACTCATCAACTCGGTTTTCGATACGATTATCCTCTCGCTCGGACAGGTTGTCAATCTTGTGATGATTTTGTTCATCGTAATGTCGGTGTTTGCGATTCTTGGTGTGCAGACCTTCGGTACCACGCGTTGGGGTGCTCGTCTAGGCCCACAAGCCAACTTTGAGACTTATTGGAGAGCATTTCTCACGTTGTTCCAGATCCTTTTTGGCGACGAGTGGCACCAGCTGATGGAGGATACCCAAGTGGAATGGCCAAACTGCGATAAATTCTTTGTGTTGGCAGATGGAACACAACTCTCATATGGAGACTGTGGCACTGGTTATTCCCCACCATTTTTCCTGATGTTCATTATTGGCTGCAATTTCACCATGCTCAATTTATTCGTCGGTATGATCATCAACAACTTCTCCTTCGTGCACGAGTCTGAGGATATCTTGGTTTCGCATGAGAATTTGGCCAACATTTCCCACATCTGGGTTGAAAGGTATGACACGCGGGCGACGGGCTGTATCAATATCGGCCAGGTCTGGGGTCTCATGACGCATATTGACGAGCCTCTCGGCTTTTATGGTACAGAGGCTAACCACGGGCGCTATCTTTGCATCCGAAACCAGCTTGAGCGAGTAATGCTCATGCGAGAAGAGCTCGAGCATGCGCCTACATTTTTTAGCAGCATCTACGACCGCCTGCATGACATGGAAACCGAGATGGTCACCTTGATGATGCATCAATTCAAAACGTTGCACAAAGTCGCAGATGAGTGGGGTAAAATTCGCCTCGAACACATGCGTCAATGGAAGAAGAAAGGGACCTCATCGTCTGGTGACGACGAGGAGCCAATGGAACTTTTGCCCGAAGAGGTCAGTGATGAGGACGAGGATGATTATGATGAATGGGAGGAGGAAGAAGTTATGGGTGGTAACTTTGGTGCAGCGGTTCTTGACGAGGCAGCGTGGCAGGGGCCAAGGCGCCCCGCTGAAGTGTGGGTGGCTGGCGGGAACATGGGCCAGAAAAAGCGCGGGCCCAAAACAGTGAAGAAGAAGAAGACTAGTTCCAAGTCTTCCTCACAGGCCATCACCGAGCAGCTGAATTCGAAAATCCGCGAGGCAGAGCGAGCGCGGCGCAAGCAGATCATGGACGAGCAGGAGCTTGAAGAGAAGTGGCAGTTGGCACAGAAGATGCGCCACCCCAAGCAACCATGGAAGTTGCGCCTCGTGTCTATCGCCCGTGCATTCTTTGGCTCTTTCCTAGAGCAGTCTTCGCGTGTCAAGTCGAAGGAGGGTCAGGTGACTCTGCCCTGCCCCTGAATTACGCTCGACTCTTCTGAATGCGTCCCTAAAACCATAATACCTCTCCTGCTCTCACCTCGATTGCTACCTCATGGTTGCTCGTGTAAAAACCTCGCCACCCCCGGTGCAGGTGACATACCCTGAGGTGATGGATGCGCTGCTGTACTGGAACAAAAAATCAGGCGTCGTACCTCGACGTATTGCTGAACAACGTCAAGACCTCGACGCGCAAATCATTTCTGACGTCGCACTCCAGCTCATCCAGTCGTTGATGATTGGCTACAAAGAGCGAAAGCGCGCCCGTTTGCTCAAGAAAATGCGCACCAAAGTAGCCATGCAGTACGTTCCTTGCCCGTCAAATACCTCTATGAATTGTTCCCTCCTGCGGAACCGGTTTCTGGCGAGGGCAAGTGGTTGAGAGCGCGTATGGTGCGACAGTGCCCGTGCGCAGGGATTCCACTCGGCGATCGAGAGGGCACGTGCTGAGAAGGTGGCAGAAGACGAAGCTCTTCGTTTCACGAATGAGACGCGACTCAAGCAATACGCGGAGCGCTGCAGCGCTGGTGTATTATTCCACGAGATGGGCAAGGTTGTCACGCGCAAAAACGGGCTCGTCGACTTCGACGCGCTCTGTGCCAAGGTATCAACCTCCCAAGTGCATCTCGATCGCGCGACCCCAGCGCGGTGTGGCACCTGAGCATGTGCTGTATATCTCGTAGCAAAGTCGGATTCTAACAGTATTGACTGGCAGATCGTCACGGTGGGTATCGCCACTCCAGAGCAGCTGGAAGCGGCGTGCAAGCGCGCTGGCGTAGCGCTTCAGCTGCAGCCCAGCGGGTTCTGTGGGATCGATGACCCAAAAGAGGAAGACAAGATCATGGGCACCAAAGATTCAGAGCTGCGTGGCTGGATCACTCGCGCCGTTGGGCATGACAAGCTGGTTCAGGCTGTTCACGCGATGGTCGAGGACCCGGACAAGATGTCTGTCATCACGCAGATTTCAGAACTCGATCACATTCCGCGCGACTGGCAACTTCATTTGTGCAGCGAGGAGTCCCTCAATTTTTTTGTCAAATTTCCGGCGGTAAGTTGCTTTTCGCTTCGCTGCTCGCGTCTTTTGAATCTTGGTTCGCTCACGTGGTGCTCACTCACGTAATGCCGACATTTTCCGCAGGTCGCGAACGTGCTCGACCTCGAAGCCAAGCAGTCGAACGGGACAAAAGGAGCCAAGGCTGCGGTCAAGTCACTTCTTGATAAAAACGACATGGAGAAATCCGTGCTGGCCGCTTTAACCAAAGGTGCGCCCCCGAAAGCCCATCCGCTGTCGGCTCGTGAACCCGCGGTGTCCTCGTCGAGCCTCGGTATTCTTTTTGGCGTCCGACGCACGCGTGGGCCGTCGCAGGCAACAAGAAGGAGACACGGGAGGCCGCGGCGCTGGCAGCGATGGAGCTCGCGCAGGAGAAGGAGCGTGCGCAAGAGCTGATCGATCGTACAGAGCGTGAGGGACAAGAGCTGCTCAGCGTGCTGAAGGCACGCCCCACGTCCCGAACCGTACGTCGGGCCGGATTTCGATGAAGCGATGTGCCATGGCGCGCGCTCGCATCGCGATCCAAGCCCCTGACTTTGTAAGCGCGCTGCGGTGGCGTCAGATCGCGGAGAAGCGGCTGGCGGAGGAGCATGCGGAGCGTGACCGTCTAGAGGAGCGTGCGCGCCAGAGCGCGTCGCGCTTCCATGCCTCGGCCGCAGAGGCTGCAGAGCACGCGCGCGCGGAGGCCGAGGAACGCTCGCGCGCGAAGGCC
>Ga0209309_10004706_pt1 | contig 11182 bp, 12 predicted proteins | sample COGITO_mtgs_1204_2_FD_184807 | JGI IMG/M metagenome (GOLD analysis project Ga0209309, IMG submission 184807) | Pelagic marine microbial communities from North Sea - COGITO_mtgs_120412 (SPAdes) (version 2) | ecosystem: Environmental > Aquatic > Marine > Epipelagic ...
GATTTCGGGGACCCCGAAAACTCGCGTTACATCATCTCGACAGGACAGTCGGGCAACCTGCTGTCAAAGCATTACGACGATCTGTCGGTGCTGTGGCGGCGGGGGGAATATATTCCCATGAGCCTGGATGAGGGTCGTGCGCGAGCGGATGCCATCGGGATCACGCGGCTGGTGCAGCGCCCGTAGCAATTGGTCGTCATCCCCGCCGCACAGGGGCGGGGATGACAGGGCAATCAGCCCAGATCAGCGCGGCTGTTGATGACGCGGTTCAGGATGCCGTATTCAATCGCCTCGGCTGTATCCATCCAGTGATCGCGGTCGATATCCTTCATCACACGCTCAACAGGTTGACCGGTCGCATCCGCGATGGTGCGGGCAAGACGCTCCCGCATTTTTTCGATCTGGCTGGCCTGAATGGTAATATCCGTCACCTGACCGCCAACGCCGCCCGAGGGCTGGTGGATCAGGAAGCGTGTGTTGGGCAGACAAACACGGTCTTCCTTGGGAACGGACAGGAAGATGTGCGTGCCGGCACTGGCCACCCAGCCGGTGCCGATGATGCGGACCTTTGGCGTGATGAAGCGGATGATGTCATGGATCGTGTCGCCCGCCTCAACATGGCCGCCCTGGCTGTTGAGGAAGATGGTGATCGGCTCATCGCTTTCATCCGCCATGGCCAGCAATTGCGCGGTAACACGCTTTGCCATTTTTTGATCGATCCCTTCGCAGATGATAATCTGCCGGGATTTGAGGAGGCGTTCGGCCATCTGGTCGGATTGCTTGTCGTCTTTTTTGTCTTCGCTCATAGCGGCCTCCTGAAATGATGTGGCTCATAGGTGCGTAGCCCGGCCGGAATGGCAAGGGGCACGGGTGGTTTTAGCCCAGTAGGCGATGGCAGGTTTCCAGCGCGCTGACCAGAACGTCAACCTCGTCGCGGGTGTTATACATGCCAAAGCTGGCGCGGCAGGTGGCGTTCAGGCCCATATGCTGCATCAACGGCTGGCAGCAATGATGCCCCGCCCGCACGGCCACGCCCTTTTGATCCACGATGGTCGAGATGTCATGCGGATGCGCGCCGCCATCCATGGTGAACGAGAAGATCGCGCCCTTACCCGCAGCGGTTCCTTGCAGGTTCAACCAGTTCAACGTGCGGAACCGGTCCTGAGCATAGTCACGCAAATCAGCCTCATGCGCGGCAATGTTTTCCATGCCGATGCTGGTCATATAGTCGATTGCCACGCCCAGACCGATGGTTTGAACGATGCCGGGTGTTCCCGCCTCAAACGTATGGGGGGGATCGTTGTAGGTGATTTCGTCGCGCGTCACGGTGCGGATCATATCGCCGCCGCCCATGAAGGGCCGCATTTCCGCCATCCGCTCCGCCTTGATCCACACGGCACCGGAGGCCGAGGGGCCGTAGAGTTTGTGGCCCGTGATGCAGTAGAAATCGGCGCCCAGTGTTGTCAGATCAACCGGCATGTGAACCGCCGCCTGCGAGCCATCAACGGCTAAGGGGATACCGCGCGGTTTGAGGATTTCTGCCACGGCAGCAATATCAACAGCGGTGCCCAGCACGTTGGACATATGCGTCAGCGTCACCAGCTTGGTGCGGTCGTTCAGCACCTCCGCAATGCGGGCGGGATCGAAGGAGCCGTCGGCCTCAGGCTCCACCCAAACCAGTTTCACGCCCATGCGTTCGCGCAGGAAATGCCACGGCACGATGTTTGCGTGATGCTCCATCACGCTCAGCACAATTTCATCACCGGCGGTCAGGTTTTGCATCGCCCAGCCGTAGGAAATCAGGTTGAAGCCATGCGTTGCGCCGGTGGTGAAAATCACCTCGTCCTCCGGCACTCCACCAAGGAAGCGGGCGATTTTGCCGCGTACGGCCTCGTAATTTTCCGTCGCGATGCTGGACAGTGTGTGCAGGCCGCGATGCACGTTGGCATACTCGTGGCTGTAGGCGTGGCTGATCGCGTCGATCACCACCTGCGGTTTTTGTGCGCTGGCACCATTGTCGAGGTAAACCAGCGGCTTGCCGTTCACCTGACGTGAGAGGATCGGGAAATCGCTGCGGATTTTGGTGACATCATACATGTAGAATCTCCTCTGGCGCGGGCGGTTGTGCCCACGTCACGTCAGGCACGGTGGCCTGAAAACCTTTGAAACTTAGATAAGGCCGCGTGCGGTCGCCACCAATGCGGCGAATAGCGCAAGGACGGTCAGAATGGACAGCGCCAGAAAGATCGGAGCCTGCCGGATCCGCTGCGCCTCGGCCAAACCACCCGCGATAAACCAGACGAACGGGATCAGGCTGATCCAATACAACGGGATGATGTACCAATTGTCCGTCGCCACTGCATCGCCGCGTGCCATTGCCAGCCCGACGGTTATCAGCGACGCCAGCAGGCTGAACGGTGCCGCGACAAAGCCGCCCCAGAACACGCCAGCGCGGGTGTCGCGCCAGCTGCCCGTTCCACCGCAGAGCTTCAACACCGCGCCCGCGATTGCTGCAAAGGCGTACATAATCGCCGTGCGCCCCATCAACATCAGCACCAACCACAGACTGACCTGTAACGGGATGGGCGCATCGGGATGGGGAACCACAACCGTTTTGAGGGTCCATGACAGGAACACCACAATGTCGGCCATCAGAACGTAAAAAAGCAGGCGCCCCTCTGACGGATCCTCGCGGATCAGGCGACGCGTGGATTTTCCCATGCGCAGCCACGCATCGGTGATCCGCCAGCCAAGCCCCGCGTGCGCCTCCTCGAAATGTCCGCGTGTGATGTCGAATTCTTCGGCCAAGGCGCTCGCTCCTACAGATTACACCCGACATTGCCCCCGAATTGAGGTCAAAATCAGGCGAATAGTGTGTCACGCCAGTTGCCCGATAGTAAGCGCGCCGTAAACACCGCCGAATATGATTGCCATGACGATAGTTGTTGGCCAAGTCCTGGTAAAGCCCTCAGCCTCGGCCAAGGAGCCGGACCAGACGTAGAGCAGCACCAGTTGTGCCACCAGACCTGTCATAAAGCTGGCCTCAACCACCCAGTTCGCGCCGGAAATAACGCCTGCTGCCAAGAGGATGCCCGACAAAAATGCCAAGGGCGTGATGGTCATCAGCGACCACGACAGCGCCAGCCGCGTGGTTGCCCAACTGCCGACGCCGCCAAACGCGCGCGCGACCAGATGGCTGATCGGGGCGATGATCAACCCGACCAAGGCCAACGCCAGCGCCCCGACGGCCACCTGAAAAAACCGCACCGCGATCTGGGCCGCAGCGGGTTCGCTGGACGCATCCTCGGTCAAACCACCTTGCAGCATCGCCTCGGGCAAGTTCGCGACGGACAGCAGGACGCCGGCAATCAGGATGTACGTCAGGGCGCGACCGTCAATCTCACCCTCGTTCATCTGATTGCGCATAACGCCGCGCGGGTTGCCCCACGCGGCGAAAATCCGGCCTGTCGTGCTCATCCGCGCTCAGCCCTCGCTGTGCCGGTCGAGCCAGCCAGCGATATGTGCGCGCATCTCGTCCGCCAGCGTGTCGTCAGCGATTTCCTGAACGGCCTCATCCATAAAGGCGATGACCAGCATGTTTGTCGCCGCAGGACGGGGCACACCCCGGCTGAGCAGATAGAACAGACCCGTCGTATCCAGTCCACCAGACGTGGAGCCGTGCGAGCAAATCACGTCATCTGCATAGATTTCCAGCTCGGGCTTGGCGAGGAAGTTAACCTCATCATCCAGCAGCAATCCTTGGCTGATCTGATAGCCGTCGGTTTTCTGGGCGCCCTTTTTAACGAGGATCTTACCCTGAAAAACGCCGGTTGCGCCAGATTTCAGGACCTTTTTGAAGACCTGACGGCTTTCACAATTCACAGCGTCGTGGGTCACGAACACGGTGTCATCGTGGTGAAAGTCGCCCTGCCCCACACATGTACCCGCAACGTGCGCCATCGCATCATCGCCGGTAAATTCGACGACTTGCTCATTACGCGTCAGAACGCCGTTCATCGACAGGGTGAAGGATTTATAGACGCTTTCCTTACCCAAACGCGCGAACATTGCCGTGAAGACCTGCCGGTCATGTGCACGGCCCTGCGCGCGAACGTGGTGAAATTCACCATTATCCGCAATGTCGATTTCCATGACTGTGTTGCAGCGAGCCGCAACGGTTCCGCTCTCCAAAACGGTCAGCGATGCGCCTGCATCAACCTTGACCAAGGAGTGCATCACTGCATCGGACGTGTCCGAGGATTGCACGTAGTTGAACCGCACGGGGCGAGCCACAGGCTTGGTCGCGCGCAGGACGAAACCTTGTGTTGCGACGGCGGTGTTCAGCATTGCCAGCTCACGCGGAACCGGATTTTGGCCCCGCTCCTCCAGCACACCGAACAAGTCTTTGGCCCAGTGGATGTCTGTGCCAAGAGCGTCGGTAAGTGACTGGATTTCCAGCCCCTCAACCGACAGATCACCAGATTGCGCCGCGTCGAATACACCGTCCACAAAGGTCAGAACCAGTGCGTCTGCGTCTGCAAAGATCGCCGCCTCATCCGTGACCAGCGGTTGCGCCGCTGTTGGTTGATCGCTGACGAAACGGGTAGGATTGGTGAACGACCAATATTCATCCCGCCGCTGCGGAGCGCCGACAGTTTCCAGTCGCGCACGCGCCGAGGCGCGGGCCACATCTGCCCAGCCTGACGCCGCAGGGGCCGCCGCGTGGCGCGACAGCATCCCGTCGGTCGGGGCGAGTTTTTTTGCCTTAACCGATACCATTACGCTACCTCGGACAGGATGTCTGCGTAGCCGTTTTGCTCAACTTCCAGCGCCAGCTCTGGCCCGCCGGTTTTCACGATGCGACCGTCGGCCATGATGTGAACAACGTCCGGCTTAATGTGGTCCAGCAGACGCTGATAGTGCGTGATGACGAGGAAGGCGCGGCCCTCATCACGCAGCGCATTTACACCGTCAGACACCAGCTTCATGGCGTCCACGTCCAGACCGGAATCTGTTTCGTCCAAGATGCACATCTTAGGCTCAAGCATGGCCATTTGCAGGATCTCGTTACGCTTCTTTTCGCCACCCGAGAAGCCGACGTTGACCGGACGCTTGAGCATTTCGGCGTCGATCTTCAGGCTCTTGGCCTTTTCACGCACGACTTTCAGGAATTCACCTGCGGTCAGCTCCGCCTCGCCGCGTGCCTTACGCTGTGCGTTTACGGCGGTGCGCAGGAACGTCATGTTGCCTACACCGGGGATTTCGACGGGGTACTGGAAGGCTAGGAACAGGCCCTCGGACGCACGCTCCTCAGGCTCCAGATCCAGCAGATCAACGCCGGACAAAGCCGCGGAACCATCGGTCACTTCGTAGCCATCGCGGCCGGCCAGAACGTAGCTGAGCGTCGATTTGCCCGAGCCGTTCGGGCCCATGATCGCGTGAACTTTGCCTGCTTCGACAGTCAGATCGACACCCTTGAGGATGACCTTATCTTCTTCAGCAAGCTTTACGTGTAGGTTTTTGATCTCAAGCATTATTCTTATCCTTAGAAGTCGTATTTTGTGGGGCGTCCAGCTCCGGATCAAATTCGTAAAATCCGAACAGCTTACCCAGAAAGCCGTGAATGACGTGGAACGCACCTGCGAAGATCACTGTTTTCAGCAGTGACCACAGGGCGAGTGCGAATGTCGTGCGCGTCGTCGCCTCGAACCACAGATCCGAGAAGAAGCTCATGCAGAAATAGACGAGTGCCGCGATGATCGTGGCGGGGATGTAGTGCTTCATGGCGTACCCTTCTATGCGCGTAAATTATCTGGCAACAGATCGACGTATCGTTCTGGTACGTGTGAACTCAGAACACCCCGCGCAACCAACTGGTCGAGGCATTGCAGCGCCAAATCGTGACTGCCAAACACCAGTGCCGCGAATTGCGCCAGGCTAGCCAGCTGGCGATCTGTCCACTCGGGCATTGTTTCCAGTGCCCTAATGTAAACCGCATCGCCGTCTATCAACTGGCTGCGAATGCGGCGCGATTTCAGGCGGGACGATTGTGAGCTGGCCAGATGCGTGGACGAGAAACCCATGAACTTGTGCAGTGTAAACCCGTGCGAGCGCAGCTCTAAATCAACGTCGCCCATCATCGGCTCACCCTCGTATAGGCGATTATAGCGCAGCTCCGGAATGACGCAGACGGCCTGTGAAAGCCGCTGACGCCCGCCCGAAATGATATCAAACTCGGCACCCTGCACGTCGATTTTCAGCATATCGACGTGGGGTAACCCCTGCACATCATCCATCGGGATCAGATCGACCGGCACGATCCGCCCGCGTCGAGGCAGTCGCTGGAACCGCGTCAGACCAGACAGGGATTTGGAGCAAAGCTTGTACAGCGAGGAAAATCCGGAATGGGGATAGATGTGGAATGTCGCAGGCCCCTTGGTTCCGATGGCCACATTGAAATAGCGATCGCCAACACGTGCATTTGTCTGCAATGCGTCAAAAGCTTCCTTTTGTGGTTCAAACCCGAACAGATTACACATATCCGCCTGCCGCATCCCCTCATAAGGGGGCGGCGTCAGCGGGTTTGCACCAATGTCAGCAATCCGCGTCCGAGATATCGGGACACAAGTTGTCGCCATGAAATCCATTAGCGTTTGAGGTTTTATGATGCTTCCGTCCAAGCTCATTTAACCCTCCCTTTTTATCGACAAACCGATTTGAAGCTTATCCGCGTAGGCGCCGCTACCGTGCTGGGTGCGTGTCCTATCGCACCCAGCACCAATACAGTCAGCCAACCGACCCTTCGAGCGAGATCGCGACCAGCGCTTGTGCCTCCATCGCGAATTCCATCGGCAGGGCTTGCAGGACTTCCTTGCAGAAGCCGTTGACCACGAGGGCGACAGCTTCCTCCTCGTCCATGCCGCGCTGGCGGCAGTAGAACAGCTGATCGTCGTCTACCTTCGACGTGGTCGCCTCATGCTCCACCCGCGATGAATTGTTCTTCACCTCGATATAGGGAACCGTGTGGGCGCCGCATTTGTCGCCGATCAGCAGGCTGTCACATTGGGTGTAGTTGCGTGAATCCTTGGCTCGGGGGTGCATCGACACCAGTCCGCGATAGGTATTCTGTGCAAAGCCGGCCGAGATGCCCTTGGACACGATGCGCGATTTGGTGCGCTTGCCCAAGTGGACCATCTTCGTGCCAGTATCAGCCTGCTGATAGTTGTTGGCGATGGCGATCGAGTAGAATTCACCTTGGCTGTCGTCACCACGCAAAATGCAGGACGGGTATTTCCATGTGACAGCGGAGCCGGTTTCGACCTGCGTCCACATCACCTTGGAGCGATCGCCACGGCAATCGGCGCGTTTGGTCACGAAGTTATAGATGCCGCCCTTGCCGTTTTCATCACCGGGGAACCAGTTCTGAACAGTGGAGTATTTGATTTCGGCATCGTCCAGCAGAACCAGCTCAACGCAGGCGGCGTGCAGCTGTGCCACGTCCCGCTTGGGCGCGGTGCAGCCTTCGAGGTAGGACACGTAGCTGCCCTTTTCCGCGATGATCAGCGTGCGCTCGAACTGGCCCGTGTTTTCCGCGTTGATGCGGAAATACGTGGACAGCTCCATCGGGCATTTTGTTCCCTCTGGTACGTAGACGAACGAGCCATCGGAAAAGACGGCGGCGTTCAGCGTGGCGTAATAGTTGTCGGACGCGGGGATGACCGAGCCGAGGTACTTTTTCACCAGCTCGGGATGGTCCTGAATAGCCTCGGAGATCGAACAGAAGATCACGCCGGCCTTGGCCAGTTCATCCTTGAACGTTGTTCCGACGGAGACGGAATCGAACACGGCGTCCACGGCAACCTTGCGGTTGGTGTCCATGTTTTCAGCGCCCTCAACACCGGCGAGGATCATTTGCTCCTTCAACGGGATTCCGAGTTTCTTGTAGGTTTCCAGCAGCTTAGGATCCACATCATCCAGCGACTTCGGCTTTTCGATCATGCTTTTGGGGCGGGCGTAGTAGTACTGGTCCTGAAAGTCGATCTTGGGGTAATCGACCATGGCCCAATCAGGCTCATCCAGTTTCAGCCAGCGACGGTACGCGTCCAGACGCCATTCCAGCATCCACTCCGGCTCGTTGTTTTTGGCCGAAATCAGACGGACGATATCCTCGGAAAGGCCCTTGGGGGCGTATTCCATTTCGATATCGGTTTCCCAGCCGTATTTGTACTTGCCAGCGAGGGATTGGACAGCAGCTACGGTTTCTTCTTCGACGCCCTCTTTGGCGGTCATTTGAACTTCATCCAAAACAGTCATGTCACTCATCCTTATTCTCAGCGCTGGTGCGCGGTATATATCGCGCCGGGGCGCAGTGTTTCAGGTCACGCCGCACGGGCGCGAAATTTCTCGTATTGGCGCAGCCAAGCGGCGGCGAACCCCTCAACCTCAGCCTGCGTTGTGGTGGCGCCCAGTGACACGCGGATGGTGCTGGACGCGGTATCGTCGTCATAGCCCATCGCGCTAATCACCTTGGAGGCCTTAACCTTGCCACTAGAGCAGGCGGAGCCGGCCGAAATGGCATAGCCCGCCAGATCCATCTGCATCACCTGCGTTTCCCCGCGCCAACCGGGAACGGCGACACACAGAGTGTTTGGCAGGCGCGTGGCGCTGTCTCCCATTAAGATAAGGTCGGGGCAACCGGCTCTCAACTCGCGGATCAGGATATCTCGAAGTTCGCGGACATTTTCCATGGCACCTGCGTCAAGATCAGCCTGTGCAGCGAATGCCGCGGCCCCCATGCCGGCAATGGCGATGACGTTTTCAGTGCCAGCACGTCGGCCCATTTCCTGCCCGCCCCCGCGCATTTGCGCAGGTAGATCGATGCCCTGGCGCAGGATTAGAGCACCAACACCCTTGGGCCCGCCGAATTTATGACCGGAAATCGCGGCCATCTGCGCGCCAGACCATGAGAAGGCGAACGAAATCTTGCCCACGGCCTGTACCGCATCGGTAAAGGCCAACCCGTCAGGCAACGATTGGATCACACCCGTCTCGGAGTTGGCCAACTGGATCGCGCTGTTCGCGGGATCGCCCGACGTGACGATACCGTTCCCATCAACCGACAAATCATTCGTAACCCACGCGCCGATGCAATCATGCTCCACCGCGCCGCCCGAGAAATTGCGACCGGCCATGGCGAGGGCCGCAGCCTCCGTGGCGCCAGAGGTGAAAACGATGTCAGCGTCCATCGCACCTGTCGCCTCGGCCACTTGGGCGCGGGCTTTCTCAACGATCATTTTGGCCGTGCGACCCTCCGCATGAACGGAGGATGGATTGCCGACGGCATCCATCGCCGCGATCATGGCGATGCGTGCCTCAGCCCGCAAAGGGGCGGTGGCGTTCCAGTCGAGGTAGGCGCGGCTCATTCGTCCACCAATTGCAGAATTGTCGGCACTGCGGGGCATGGTGCCATCTGGTCAGTGGTAATATCGCTCAACCGGGTTTGGTGCAGGAATACGTAGACATGGGCCGACAATTGCTCCCACAACTTATCGGTCAGCACCTGCGCGGCTGTATTGCCGGATGCGCCCGATACGCCGGCACCGCGTGACAGGGCGTTCATGGTTTCATCCACAGCGGCGAGGATTTCGCTTACCCGGATTTTTTCCGCACCCATGGCAAGGCGGTATCCACCACCCGGCCCCCGCACGCTTTCTACCAAACCGGCGCGGCGCAGCTTCACGAACAGCTGTTCCAAGTAGGCGAGGCTGATATCCTGACGCACCGAAATCTCGGACAGGGTGATTAGCGCATCAGCGGGTTGCGCGGCCAGATCGGCCAGCGCGATCATCGCATAACGGCCCTTAGTGCTGAGTTTCATATAACTTCTCCCAGCACCCAAACGCGCGGTATCGACCCCGGCTATTGACGCAAGCATAAGCAGGCTTTACCTGCGACCAATCAACGTGCTGCAACCGCAGTCCGATTTAGAATAGTTCTAGGTTTTCCGACCGGGTTAGTCAAGCTTTCCCGCCGGGCCAGACATAAGAAGAGGTTACGCCATATGCCAGAGGTGATTTTCCCCGGTCCCGAGGGACGTTTGGAAGGACGCTATCACCCGCAGAAGGCTAAGGACGCCCCAATCGCGATCATCCTGCACCCGCACCCCAAGTTCGGCGGCACGATGAACAACAAGGTGACTTACAACCTGCACTATGCGTTTCACGAAATGGGGTTCACGGTTCTGCGGTTCAACTTCCGCGGCGTTGGCCGTTCGCAGGGTGAATACGATCAGGGCATCGGTGAGCTGTCTGATGCAGCGTCGGCGCTGGATTACTTGCAGGCACAGGCGCCGAACTCGCGTCAGTGCTGGGTCGCAGGCTTTTCGTTCGGCGCGTGGATCGGCATGCAATTGCTGATGCGCCGCCCCGAGGTTGCCGGCTTCATCAGCGTCGCACCCCCCGCGAACATGTATGATTTCACATTCCTCGCGCCCTGCCCGTCCTCCGGCTTGATCATCAACGGTGACGCAGATCGTGTTGTGCCACCTGCCGATGTGACAACGCTGGCGGATAAGCTGCAACAGCAGAAGGGTATCACCGTCACGCATCAAACAATTGCGGGCGCTGGTCACTTCTTTGAAAACGGTATGGATGAAATGATCGGCAACGTGAAATCCTACGTCACGCGCCGTCAGGGTGAGCCGGGCATTCGCTAAGCTCAACCAACCACTGAACTGAAAACGGGAGCCTCGCGGCTCCCGTTTTACTTAGAAGGTTATGATAAAACACGTTCCGGGCGTATCAGTCTCGATCACAATTTCCGCCGCCAATTGCCGGCCCAAGGTTTGAACGATCGTCATACCCAAACCGGTGCTGGCTGACATATCGAACCCGTCTGGCAATCCAATGCCGTTGTCGCGATAGGTCAGAACGCGTTTCGTACCGATTTGCTCGATCAACAGTCTGATTTCGCCGCTATCGCGCCCCTCGAAGGCATATTTCAGCGAATTGGTCATCAATTCGTTGATGGCGAGGGCCAGCGGGATCACCTGATTGACCGGTAGAACGATTTCCTCGGGCGCGATGCATTCAACGGTGATTGGCGTTTCACCGCCCAAGGCTTGCGCCACATCCTGCATCATCTGAACGAAGTAAGTTCCCACATCGACCGATGCTGCCTCATC
>Ga0209309_10004716_pt1 | contig 11163 bp, 13 predicted proteins | sample COGITO_mtgs_1204_2_FD_184807 | JGI IMG/M metagenome (GOLD analysis project Ga0209309, IMG submission 184807) | Pelagic marine microbial communities from North Sea - COGITO_mtgs_120412 (SPAdes) (version 2) | ecosystem: Environmental > Aquatic > Marine > Epipelagic ...
AAAAAAGGTGCAAAAATAAACACAGGTAAACATTTGGTTTTAACCAGTGGACATCCATCACCATTAAGTGCCAATAGGGGGTATTGGTTTGGAAATAAACATTTCAGTAAGACAAATTCGTATTTAGAAAAAAATGGAAAAGAAAAAATTGAGTGGTAACCTATTACTGAATAGGCTATCCTCAATTTGTGAGAAACTTTAAAGGCGAGTTATTTTACTCGTCTTCTGGTGCTTCAGGCTCTGCAGGATCGTTGCAGCTAAACTGTAATAACAAAAAGTTTGTTACTAATAAAGCCCCTAAAATGATTAAAAAAGTGGTCATATGTTCTTACTTTACACTAGTAAGATGAGCGACTTTTAAAAAGGTTGCGTAAAAATGCAGTATTTTTTTATGATGGTTTCCAAAGGATCTCTTCTGAAGGGACTATTTTATCAATCAATTTTAATTCAAGTAACTTTTCTTGAACACTTTTAAGTTCCTCTTTAGTAAGATTTTCTTGACTCCACTCGGTTAATGATAGCCATTGCTGAACATCTTCTAATTTTTGGTCGTACCGATTCGAAATCATTTTTTCAATAGCTGGGATATCTTTAAACTCTTGTGTCGTTTCGTTAATCGTTTCTAAAATAGCTTTAACACGTTCGCCTTCGTTCTCCAAAACTTCGTTACGTACGGCAATAACAAAACAAGGCCAAGGAGTAGGGCATTCGCCAACCAATCTAAAAGGCCCATTGTCTACATACGGTTTTGTGGTGAATTTTTCCCACATAAAATAATCACCATTTCCTTCGGGAAGATTTTTTAAGGCACCTTCTAAATCTTTGATGACTTTAAACTCAAGATCTTCTTCGTAATCCCAACCTTGGTTTTCAGCATTTACATAAGACATTAAGTGAGAGCCAGAGCCATAACGGCTTATAGCGGCTTCGGTTCCTTTTAAATCGGAAACTTCCTTATATTCTGAATTTTCAGCCACGTGAATTCCCCACAATAAAGGTGATTTCACGAAAACCTGAACAATTTTTGAATCATTCCCGTTTATAATATCACGTACAATCCCTTCGGTTAAAATAACAGCCATATCAATGGTGCCATCCCGCAATGCTTTGCACATTTCACCGGTTCCGCCGTAATAATCCTTCCAACGTAGATTGATGTTTTCGTCGTGATACTTTTTTTCGCGAAGCGTTAAGTACCAAGGTAAGTTAAAGTGTTCAGGCACGCCACCTATGAGCATTTTTTTCATCCCGTAATTATTTCTAATGTCTTTTTTATTAAAGTGTCTACTGTTTCTTTTGGGGTTTCGCTAAACCGTTCATTTGGTCGATTGGCCAAAATAGCATTTAACGATATTGCTTTGTGACCCAATAATCTTGCCATTCCGTAAATACCAGACGTTTCCATTTCAAGATTTGTAATTTGCTTATCCTTATATGTAAAAGAAGCAATTTTGTCATTTAAAGCCTCATCTTGTAACGGAAGACGAAGAACTCGCCCTTGTGGACCGTAAAACCCTACATTGGTTACTGTTATTCCTTTAATGAAACTTTCTTCGGAAAAAAGGTTGAGCAACGTTTCATCTGCGTGAACAACGTAAGGAGCTGATTTTTTAGAAGACCAGTCGGTGTGTTTTATCAATGCTTCGGAAAAAGATTCATCTAAAAAAGGAGTGTTTCCGTAAAAATGAAGCAAATTATCAAAACCAACAGCTGTTTCAGAAACTAGAAAACTATCAATGGGAATATTGGTTTGAGTTGCTCCAGAGGTTCCAATTCGAATAATTGTAAGTTGTGTGTGGTCTTCTTTTATTGTTCGTGTTTCAAAATCGATGTTGACCAAGGCATCGAGTTCATTAAAAACAATGTCAATATTATCGGTGCCAATCCCGGTAGAAATTACCGAAATACGTTTGCCTTTATACGTGCCGGTATGCGTTTTAAATTCTCTTTTGTGAACATCGACCTCTAAGGCATCAAAATGCTTAGAAATGCTTTCCACCCGTTCGGGATCACCAACCGTTATAACAGTGTGGGCGAGATCTTCGGGTTTTAAATTAAGATGATAAATGCTACCATCTGGGTTTAAGATTAATTCAGATTCAGCTATTCTCATCCACCAACACGTTTTACGTTGAAGCCTTTATCTTTTAAAAACTCCATGATTTCTTTTCGGTAATCTCCTTGAATGATAATTTGTTCGTTTTTGAAACTACCGCCAACGCCTAACAATTTTTTTAGCTCTTTGGCTAGTTGTTTAAAATCACTTTGAGCTCCGGTATAATTATCAATAATGGTAATTGGTTTTCCGCGGCGTTTTTCATATTTACAATGCAACGGATCGTCTTGAAGCCAAACGTTCGATTTTTCTTCCTTTGGTTCTTCGGGCGTTTCGTGTTCGGGAAATAAGTCTTTTAATTGATCTTGTAAGTCCATGTTTTTTAATTAGGAATTATAAAATATCCTTTTGAATAAATTCACGGTAATTCTGAGTGTCCCGTTTAGTGGGATGCAATGCACGTAGCTACCGTCTTACTCTTTTATCAATCCAATTTCAACTAAACGTTGGTGTAAAAAATCTCCCGCTGTAATATCTGGATAGGCTTTTGGGTGTTCCTCGTCAATACATTCTTCTAAACAATTTAATTTCATATCACTACGCGGATGCATAAAGAAAGGAATACTATAACGCGGTGTGTCCCATTGTTCTTTTGGAGGATTTACAACTCTATGAATGGTAGAACGCAATTTGTTGTTAGTGTGGCGCTCTAGCATATCGCCCACATTAATCACTAATTCATCTTCTTGCGGAATAGCGTCAATCCATTCGCCATCTTTGCGTAACACTTGCAATCCACCAGACGAAGCACCCATTAATAAGGTGATTAAATTAATGTCTCCGTGAGCTCCAGCGCGCACAGCGCCTTTAGGTTCTTCGGTAATTGGCGGGTAATGGATTGGACGTAAAATACTGTTTCCATTTGTAGCCCATTTATCAAAATACGTTTCTTCAATGCCGATGTATAATGCTAAGGCACGAAGCACATAAATACCAGTTTTTTCAATCATTCGGTAGGCTTCCATTCCGGTATGATTAAAGTCTGGTAATTCTTTTACTTTTACATTGTCAGGGTATTCTTCAGGTATATCTGCTTCTGCATCGGGTTCCTGTCCAAAATGCCAGAATTCTTTTAAATCACCTTCTTTTTTACCTTTTGCGTGTTCTTTTCCGAAAGAAACATACCCGCGTTGCCCGCCTAATCCTTCTATTTCGTAGCTTTCTTTTGTTTCAACTGGAAGTGCAAAAAAAGCTTTTATTTCTTTGTATAAGTTTTCAACCAAATCATCACTTAAAAAGTGGTTTTTTAGTGATACGAAACCTATTTCTTCATAAGCCGTTCCAATCTCGTCTACAAACTTTTGTTTTCTTTTTGGGTCGTCAGACAAAAAGTCTGCAAGATCCACGCTAGGTATATTATTCATAAGGTTTTATTTTCAAATTACAAATATACCAAATATAGCGCTCTTTTCCGAAGTTAAAAAAGTGAATTAAACGCTTTACTAAACAGCAATTTTTTCTACATTTGAAAGTACTAAAAACAAACTATGAGTTCCGAAACTGCATCTACCGTTCATTTTAATTACGATCGTAGTAATATTGATGATACAACCTTGATTTCCTTGTATAAAAGAATGCTGAAACCTCGCTTAATAGAGGAGAAGATGCTCATTTTATTGCGACAAGGTAAAATATCAAAATGGTTTAGTGGTATTGGCCAAGAAGCCATATCGGTTGGGGTTACCTCGGTTCTAGATAAGGGAGAATACATATTACCGATGCACCGAAACTTAGGTGTTTTTACTACACGCGATATTCCTTTAAATCGCTTGTTTTCACAATGGCAAGGGAAGGCCAATGGTTTTACAAAAGGACGCGATCGCAGCTTTCACTTTGGTACACAAGAATTTAAAGTTGTGGGAATGATTTCGCATTTAGGGCCACAATTTGGCGTTGCCGATGGAATTGCGTTAGCGAATAAATTAAAAGACAATAAACAAGTCTGCGCTGTTTTTACCGGCGAAGGTGGAACGAGCGAAGGTGATATTCATGAGGCCTTGAACGTAGCTTCTGTATGGAAACTTCCAGTTTTATTTTGTATTGAAAACAACGGGTACGGACTTTCCACACCTACTAATGAACAATATAACTGTGAAAACTTGGCCGATCGTGGAAAAGGGTATGGCATGGAGGCACATATTATTGAAGGGAATAATATTCTAGAGGTGTACTCTAAAGTGAAAGCACTTGTTGAAGATATGCGTAAAAACCCACGCCCGGTATTGTTAGAGTTTAAAACGTTTAGAATGCGCGGTCACGAAGAGGCGAGTGGTACTAAATACGTTCCGCAGGAATTGATGGATGAGTGGGCAACTAAAGATCCATTAGAAAATTTTCTAGAATTTCTTCGGAATGAAAACCTGCTTACTGAAGAAGAAAACATTCAGTTTAAAGAGGAAATAATTACTGAAATAAACCAAAACCTGGACTTGGCTTTTTCTGAAGAAGTCATCACTTCAAGTAAGAGTAATGAATTAAATGACTTATTTGAAAATTTTGAATATCAAGAAGTTAAAGAAAATTCAAATAAAGAAGAAATTCGATTAGTTGATGCTATTTCGCAAGGCTTAAAACAGTCTATGCAGCGGCACGACAATCTTGTAATTATGGGACAAGACATCGCAGAATATGGAGGTGTGTTTAAAATCACTGATGGTTTTGTGGATGAATTTGGTACAGACCGAGTTCGCAATACTCCTATATGTGAGTCGGCGATAATTTCTGCAAGCATGGGACTTTCTATTAATGGATTTAAATCGGTCATGGAAATGCAATTTGGTGATTTTGCCACGTCAGGATTTAATCCTATTGTAAATTATTTAGCAAAAAGTCATTATCGTTGGAATCAAAAAGCGGATGTAGTAATCCGTATGCCTTGCGGAGGCGGAGTGGGAGCAGGACCTTTTCATAGCCAGACGAACGAGGCTTGGTTTACACATACACCCGGATTAAAAGTAGTGTATCCAGCTTTTCCATATGATGCAAAGGGATTATTGGCAACTGCCATTGAAGACCCCAATCCAGTGCTTTTCTTTGAACACAAAGCATTATATAGAAGTATTCGCCAAGAAGTACCAACCGATTATTACACATTACCCCTTGGAAAAGCTTCCTTAATAAGAGAAGGGAACGACATTACTATCGTATCGTATGGCGCCGGTATCCATTGGGCGATGGAAACCTTAGATGAAATGCCAGCTATTTCAGCAGATTTACTTGATTTGCGTACACTTTCCCCTTTAGATGCGGAAGCTATTTTTGCTTCGGTAAAGAAAACGAATAAGGTTATTATTCTTCAAGAAGATTCTATGTTTGGTGGGTTGGCTTCAGATATTTCAGCATTAATTTCTGAAAGCTGTTTTGAGTATTTAGACGCGCCAATTAAACGGGTAGCAAGTATGGAAACACCCGTTCCATTCGCTGCAAACCTTGAAAAACAGTACCTTCCTAAAGAACGGTTTAAAGAAGAGTTGGCCTCTTTGGTCGCTTATTAAAGTGTTAACATTTGTTGTTAAACTTATTGTAAACATTACTTTTCAAGAATGATTGTTACGTACCTTAGTGATATACTAATCATTAAAACTTATAAATTATGGTACGTTGGATCGTCATTTTTCTAGTAATCGCATTAATTGCGGCAGTATTTGGATTTGGAGGCATCGCAGAAGGTGCAACCGATATCGCAATGATTATTTTCTGGATATTTTTAGTACTGCTTGTACTATCGTTATTATCTAGACTTTTTAGAAAATAAGATATAGTAACATCAAAAATTAATCTAACCTTTAAATTTAAAAATCACCAAGTATGAAAAAACTTATAGTATTAGCTGTAGTGGCTATGACCGTATTATCGTGCGGTACCCCCAAAACAGTTACAGAATCACGTAAAATAATCAAAGGATATTGGGCTTTGGATAACATATCTTATAGTGAATCCGGAGAATTTAATGTCTCTTTATTAGGAGATACCTCAAAAGAATGTTTTGAAGGCAGTACCTGGAGATTTATTCCTAACAACAATACAGGAGTATATACTATAAACAACCCAGATTGTCCTACAGGAGATCGTAACTTTATTTTTACAATACAGGAAATAAATCCTACTACAGGGTTATATGATTTCTTATTAAAACCAACCAATGCAAAAGGAAATTCTGCCGATGATGCAGGTTTCCGTTTACAATTGGCACAGTTAAATGAGTCAAGCATGCGTTGGGAACAGACAGTAAATTTAGAAGGATCTCCTTTTACAATAAATATGAACTTTACTAAAATTAATGAATAATGAAAAAAACACTTAAACAAATATCAATAATAGGCTTATCTTTTCTTTTTTTAACTGCTTTCACAAATTGTGAAGCTGTTAAAAATGCAAATAACAAACAAAAGGGTGCTGTAATCGGTGCTACTGGAGGAGCGGTATTAGGAGCCATTTTAGGTAATAATATTGGTAAAGGTGGTAATGGAGAACTTGGCGCTGTAATTGGCGGTGTAGCCGGAGGTGCTGCAGGTGTTATCATTGGTAATAAAATGGACAAACAAGCCCAGAAAATCGAAACAGAAATACCAGGAGCACAGGTAGAACGTGTAGATGACGGTATTGTAGTGACTTTTGATGAAAACAGTGGTGTTTATTTTGATACTGAAAAATATAACATTAATGCTGCATCACAAGCAACGTTAAATAAACTTGCAAATGTATTACGTGAATACCCAGATACCAATGTATTAGTTGTCGGACATACCGACAGTACAGGATCTGAAGCGTATAACATGACACTTTCTAAGCAACGTGCACAGTCTGTAACGAATTACTTTACACAAACAAAAGGACTGAGTAATGGTCGTTTTACTACTAATTGGTTTGGAGAACAAAGTCCAATTGCTGATAATAGTACAGAAGCGGGGCGTGCTCAAAACCGTCGTGTAAATGTTGCAATCGTTCCTAATGATAAAATGGTAAACGATGCCGAACAAGAAGCACAACAAGGAGGAAACTAAAAATCCCCTACACTAATACATAATCAATCCTGCTTTTTAACAAAAGCAGGATTTTTTTATGTGGAAAATTCCCAGTTTCTTTACGTAGATGAATAATTCAATCTTTGATGTTGTAATAATTGGAGGAGGTTTGGCTGGTTTAACTTGCGCCTTACACCTTTCAAAACAAAATATAACTGTTCTTTTAATTGAGAAGAATACCTTTCCACATCATAAAGTGTGTGGCGAATATGTTTCTAATGAAGTATTGCCGTATTTAAATTCACTCGAAATTGATCCTTTTTCTGAAGGAGCTATCTCTATTTCAAAACTTAAAATTTCAAATTATAACAATAAAGAAATAGAAACTAAATTACCATTAGGAGGCTTTGGAATGAGTCGGTATTACTTTGATAATCTACTGTTCAATAAAGTAAAAGAAAAGTGTGAAATTGTCTGTAAAACTGTTGAAAGTATTACATTTCATTCTGAAATATTCACAGTTACAACGCAAGATAATATTGAGTATAAAGCAACGTATGTGGTAGGCGCTCACGGAAAACGATCGAATATTGATAAAAAATTGAATCGAAAATTCAGTAAACAACAATCCCCTTGGTTGGCTGTAAAAGCTCACTACAATTACGAATTTCCATTAGATACTGTTGCGTTACATACCTTTAAAGGTGGATATTGTGGGCTTTCAAAAACTGAAACAGGAGCGGTTAACACCTGCTATTTAACAACCTATTCTTCTTTTAAGAAATTTAGTGGTATTGAAGATTTTCAGAAAAACAACATGAGTGAAAATCCTGCTTTGAACCATTTTTTTTCTGAAGCGACTCCGCTATTTGATTCACCATTAACAATTGGGCAAATATCGTTTCAGCCCAAAAACCCGGTCGAAAACCATATTTTTATGATTGGTGATAGTGCGGGCCTAATTCATCCACTTTGTGGAAACGGAATGGCGATGGCGATTCACAGTGCGAAACTTTTTTCTGAACTATTTCTGAAACAACACACAATCAAAAACTTGAATAGAAGCATCTTGGAAACAGAATATAAAAAACAGTGGAACAAAACATTCTCGAACCGTTTAAAAACTGGACGATACGTTCAGAAATTGCTTATGAATGAAACAACGGCTAACATAAGTTTCTCTTTATTAAATAAATTTCCCAGTTTATTAAATACGATTATAAAAAACACACACGGAAACCCAATAACCAATGCCTAAGTACGCATCAACATACCGATCAACCGAAGTTGAAATTATGGACAATTTCAACTTGCAAGGCAAAGAAATGGAAGACGTGCTGACCGATTTAAAAATCGTTAGCAACTTGTTAGGCGGAGCAAGTATAACATTAAAAGGAATTAAAAAGTTGCTGACTGAGCGTTCTAAAAACAAACCAATCACCATAATTGATGTGGGTTGTGGAGACGGCGAAATGCTCCGGAAATGTGCACGCTTCGGAATAAAGAATGGGTATAATTTTAATCTCATTGGTCTTGATGCAAACCCTAATATAATTTTAGAAGCTAAAGAACGTTCCAAAAACTTTAAAAATATTAGCTATAAAACAGTTGATATTTTTTCAACAGAAGCTTTTCCCGAAGTAGATATAGTATTGTGTAATTTGTTTTTACATCATTTTAAAAATGATGATATTGTAAGGATCCTTAAAAAAGTACTATTGGCTTCAAATTTAGGTGTGGTTGTAAACGATCTTCATCGAAGCAAGTTGGCTTTTACTTTATTTAAAGGATTTAGCCGTGTATTTTTAAAAACCAACATTGCCAAACATGACGGATTGGTTTCTGTAGCAAGAGGATTTAAAAAAGAAGAATTGGAAAACCTTTCAAAAAACATCAATAATCAACAATCTCTAATTCGTTGGAAATGGGCGTTTCGCTATCAATGGATTTTAAAAAATAACCTATGAGCGTAAAAATTAAATCGGTAGCTACGCAACTTCCCCCTTTTTCACAAACGACACAAGAAACGTTACCACTTATCAAACTTTGGTTAGAAGGTCAAGACTCACGTTTTCAAAGGAAAGTGATTAAAATATTTGAAGGGGCTGGTGTAGATCGCCGATACTCAATCATGGATCCCGAACAAGTTTTTACACATACCGATTTTGAGTCCCGAAACGAAATATATGTACACGAAGTAAAAAAATTAGGGAAACAATCCTTAGAAAAAGCTTTAAAAAAAGCTGATTGGAAACCAACGGATATCGATTACATTATCACAGTAAGTTGTACCGGTTTTATGATTCCTTCGGTCGATGCGTATTTAATTAATGAGTTGCAACTTCGGCAAGATGTGGTGCGATTACCTGTTACCGAAATGGGGTGTGCAGCAGGCGTTTCAGGAATGATTTATGCTAAGAATTTTCTAAAGGCAAATCCCGGGAAACGAGCTGCTGTTATCGCGTTAGAAGCACCCACGGCGACGTTTCAGTTAGAGGATTACTCCATGGCAAACATTGTGAGTGCCGCCATATTTGGCGACGGAGCGGCCTGTATATTATTATCCTCCAATGAAGAAGATGCTGGACCTACATTGCTAGATGAAGCCATGTACCATTTTTACGATGCAACTAATTTAATGGGTTTTAAGCTGGTAAATACCGGGTTGCAAATGATTTTGGATAAAGAAGTACCACAAACCATAGCCAGTCATTTTCCAGATATCGTGCACCCATTTCTGAAGAAAAATAACAAAACCATTGAAGATGTGGACTATTTAATTTTTCATCCTGGCGGAAAAAAAATTGTACAGACGGTGGAAGAACTCTTCGGAAGTTTAGGGAAAAACATTGATGATACCAAAGAAGTCCTTAAATTGTATGGTAATATGAGCAGTGTTACCGTGCTTTTTGTATTGGAACGATTTTTAAATAAACAGACAAATGCCGGCGATATAGGACTCATGTTGAGTTTTGGCCCTGGTTTTTCAGCACAACGAATCCTTTTAGAATTTTAATATGAAAAAAGAATTTACCAACCAATGGGCATTGATTTTAGGAGGTAGTAGTGGTTTAGGTCTTGCCAGCGCTCACAAATTAGCGGCACAAGGAATGAACATTTGCATTGTACACCGTACCCGAAAAAATAATATGCCAGAATTAAATGAAGAATTACAAAAGATGAAAGATGCTGGCGTTGAAGTGGCGGATTTTAATAAAGATGCTTTAAAAGAAGCAACAATCAAATCTGTGCTTGCTTCTATACCGAAAAACTCATGTAAATTGTTGTTACACAGTATTGCCAAAGGAAGTCTAAAAACCATGCAAGCTGCACAACTAAATATGCTTTCTATTTCAGATCTTGATATTACCTTACACGGAATGGCCACGAGTTGGTATGAGTGGACACAAGCATTGATTGCTAAAGAAATTTTCGCTGAAAATGCTAGAAACATTGCCTTTACAAGTGAAGGAAATACAAGAGTTTGGCCAGGTTATGGCGCTGTTTCGGCTGCAAAAGCCACATTGGAAGCTTTAATGCGGCAAATGGCGGTAGAACTGGCTCCGTTAAAAATTACCACCAATTGTATACAAGCTGGTACTACACTAACCCCTTCGTTTAAATTGATTCCCGGCAGTGAAACCCTTACCGAACAAGCTAAGAAACGAAGTCCGTTTAATAGATTGACAATTCCTGAAGATATAGCAAATTCGGTTTATTTGCTTTGTAAAGACGAAGCAAACTGGATTAACGGCACTATTTTAACTGTTGACGGAGGCGAAAGTTTACAATAAATGAAAGCTAAATTTGAATCTATATTAGAAGCGCTTCCGTATCAAACACCTTTTCTGTTTGTAGATGAGCTGATTTTTATTTCTGAAGAAAAAGTAGAAGGAACCTATACGTTTTCTCCCAAAGAATATTTTTACGAAGGACATTTTAAAGAAATAGCAGTAACTCCAGGCGTAATACTGACTGAATGTATGGCACAAATTGGTGTGGTATGCCTCGGTATTTACTTACTTTCTAAAACAGGTTCTGAGAACGCTACAAAGAATCTTCAAATAGCAATGAGCAATACCA
>Ga0209309_10004720_pt1 | contig 11155 bp, 13 predicted proteins | sample COGITO_mtgs_1204_2_FD_184807 | JGI IMG/M metagenome (GOLD analysis project Ga0209309, IMG submission 184807) | Pelagic marine microbial communities from North Sea - COGITO_mtgs_120412 (SPAdes) (version 2) | ecosystem: Environmental > Aquatic > Marine > Epipelagic ...
CTCGATGCCTTTGCTTCGGAATTTTGTCACGCCGATCGGCGTTGAACTTGTACGGCATTTACAGCATCCTGAAACGAACAGAACGCACCCAATATCAGCCGACCGGGGGTCCCTGCAACAACGCCGTCTTGGGCAAAGATGATCTCGTCAGCCAGTTTGCGCACCCGAGGGTCAGAAATGTTGGCGCGGCTCGATGTCATGATCGCGATCGAATGGTGCGGGATCATTGCCTTCATGTAGCTGGTATCGCCCACGGTCACCTGGCTCCGGACCAGCCAGAGGGATCCGGCAAACACCACGGCGCCGCCAATAAAGATGGCAGCGTTGATCGCCTTGCTGGAGTACATCGACAGCATGAAGCCCAGCATGATGATCGCCATTATGGCCCCCATCAGCACGGCCATATAGGCGCGTGTTTCGGACCAGAAGATATGGCTCAGCAGATAGGTGTTGAGATACATCAGGATGAACATCACCACCGTGGATGTGGCGATCATCGCGAAAAAGCGTATGTATGTCATTGGAAACCTCCAGTCTCGAAAAATTGATGTCCTATAGAAGGAACAACATTGCTGCGCTGGAATGTTCCGTAGTTTTCGGGAAAGTTCGGCTTTTGCAGACGTCAGAGCTACCCGGACGCCTTGCTGATACTGCCCGCCTTTTGTTCCATCGCCAGATCGGCCAAGATGGGGCAATCGGGGCGGTGATCACCCGCGCATGCATCCACAAGATGCGACAGCGTCGCGCGCATTTCGGTCAGTTCGGCGATCTTGCTGTCAATCCGATCAAGATGCTCTTCGGCAATCTGCTTTACCTCGGCACTGGCGCGGTCAGTATCGGCATAAAGCTTCAGCAGGCTCCGGCAATCCTCGATGGTGAATCCAAGGGCCCGTGCCCGGCCGAGAAAGGCCAGCTTGTGCACGTCGCTTTGCCGAAAGCTGCGATAGCCATTTGAACTGCGCAGCGGTTCGACAAGACCGATGTCTTCGTAGTAGCGGATCGTTTTGGCGGGAAGGCCGGAAAGGTCGGCCACATCTCCGATGTTCATAATCGTTTCCTCCTTGAGTTCATTCAGCTGGAATCGGGGATGCCGAGGCTTCGGAGACGGGGCGCGCCGTTTCGTCCATCGCCGGGCGCACGCGGCGCAGCCGCAGCGCATTCGTCAGCACGAAGACAGAGCTGAGAGCCATCGCACCTGCTGCCAGAACGGGTGAGAGCAGAAGTCCTGACACCGGATAAAGCACGCCCGCCGCAACCGGGATCAGGGCGACGTTGTATCCAAATGCCCAGAAAAGGTTCTGACGGATGTTGCGCATGGTGCTCCGCGACACCTCGAGGGCGTTCACGACGCCGCGCAGATCGCCGGACATCAGCACCACATCTGCGGATTCGATGGCCACGTCTGTACCGGTGCCGATGGCGATACCCACGTCCGAATGGGCAAGCGCGGGTGCGTCGTTGATCCCGTCGCCAACGAACGCGATGCGCTTGCCCGCGCCGCGCAGATCGTCGAGCGCCGCCACCTTACCGTCGGGCAGAACGCCAGCGATCACATGGTCGATGCCGATTTCGCGGGCGATAGCCTCTGCCGTTTCGCGCTTGTCACCGGTGATCATGGCGACCTTCAGTCCCTGTGCGTGCAATGCGCGGATTGCAGCGGCGCTGGACGGCTTCACCGGATCGGACACCGCGATGACGGCGGCGACACGACCGTCGATCGCCGCGAAAAGTGCGGTGCGGCCCTGTTCGGCCAGCCGACGCTCCTCGTCGGCCAGATCGCTGATTGTCAGCCCCTCGCGGGTCATCAGGCGGTCGGCCCCGACAAGCACCTCGCGGCCCGCCACTTTTGCCCGCACGCCGTGGCCGGTGATGGATTCAAAATCCTTGGCGTCATGCCGCGCGACGCCCTCGACCTTTGCCGCGCGCACAATCGCCTCGGCGATCGGGTGTTCCGATTGCGCCTCGACAGCGGCGACAAGCGTCAGCACCTCGGTGCGGTCAAAGCTGTCCGCAAGCACGAGATCGGTCAGTTCCGGGCGGCCCTGGGTCACCGTTCCGGTCTTGTCCAGCGCCACCACATCCACGCTGGATAGCTGTTGCAACGCGTCGCCCTTGCGGAAGAGCACGCCCATCTCGGCGGCACGTCCCGTGCCGACCATGATCGACGTTGGCGTGGCAAGACCCATCGCGCAGGGGCAGGCGATGATCAGCACGGATACGCCAGCCACCAGCGCAAATGACAGCGCGGGCGAAGGACCGACCAACAGCCAGACAATCACCGTCAACAGCGCCAATGCCATGACCGCGGGCACGAACCACAGGGTGATCCGGTCCACCAGCCCTTGGATCGGCAGCTTGGCGCCCTGCGCCTCTTCGACCATCCGGATGATCTGGGCCAGCGTCGTGTCGGCACCCACACGCGTCGCGCTAAACCGGAAGGCACCGCTGCCGTTGACGGTGCCGCCGGTGACGGGATCGCCCACGGATTTGGCGACCGGCACCGGTTCGCCGGTGATCATACTCTCATCCACACGGGCACTGCCTTCGGTCAGCTCACCATCCACTGCGATCCGCTCGCCAGGGCGCACGATCAGAATGTCGCCAGCGACGATGCGGTCGATGGCCACATCCTGCGGCTCCCCGTCAACCAGCATACGGGCCGTCTTTGCCTGAAGGCCCAGCAGCTTCTGGATCGCAGCCCCGGTCCGGCCCTTTGCGCGGGCCTCCAGCCAGCGGCCCAGAAGGATCAGCACCACGATGACGGCCGCTGCCTCGAAATAGACCGCGCGCGATCCCGCGGGCAGCAGCGTCGGTGCGAAAAGCGCCACAAGTGAATAGATGTAGGCCGCCGATGTGCCAACCGCGACAAGGCTGTTCATGTCCGGCGCGCCTTTCAACAGTGCCGGGAAACCGCGTGTGTAGAAAGCACGTCCTGGCCAGAGCAGGACTGCCGTGGTCAACACGAACTGGATCATCCAGCTGGCCCGATGGCCGATGGTGTCGCCGATGAGACCGTGCATCCCGGGGATCAGATGTGCGCCCATCTCGAGCAAAAATACGGGCAGGGCGAGGGTCGTCGCCACGACAGTCCGGCGAGCCAGAACCCGTGCCTCTTCGTTCTTGCGGGCTCCTGCGTCTTCCGATGAACTGTCTTCGGCCCGCGTGGCGGGGTAACCCGCGTCGCTGGCCGCCTTGATAAGGTCGGCAACCGCGACTGCGCCCTCCAGATAGCTGACAGTAGCGGTTTCCGAGGCCAGGTTGACGTTCACGTCCAGCACGCCCGGCAGCACTGCCAGTGCCTTGTCCACCCGACCGACGCACGAGGCACAGGACATAGATGAAATGTTCAGACGTACGCTCCGGCTCCGGGCCGGATAGCCGATCTCCTGAAGGGTCGTGGCGATTTCGGCGATGCGCTCCGGTGCGTCGATCTGCGCCTGGGCGGTCTCTCTGGCGAGATTGACACGGACATCGCTGACCCCCGGCAGAGCCGTGAGGCCACGTTCCACGCGCCCGACGCAGGACGCGCAGGACATGTTTTGCAGGGAAAGCCGAAGGGTGCGTGGATCCGACATGAGAATCTCCTTGTTCTGATCCTCCTACAGATAGGGCCTCCAGTTACTGGAAGGTCAACAGGCCTGTAGAATAAAATTCTGGCCATTGACCTTCCCGCGACGGAACGCCTTACATGCATGTCGTCAAAGGAGATTGCGATGTTCAGATTCAGCGTACCGAACATGAGTTGCGGCCATTGTACCGCTTCCATCCAAAAGGCCATTATGGCGGCCGACCCAGATGCAACGGTTTCGTGCGATCTGACTGCACGTATCGTCGACGTAGACAGCACTCTGGATGAAACTGCATTGGCCGCAGCGATCAGCGATGCGGGCTACAGGTCTGAGAAGCTGGCAGAGGTTCAGTAGCCAAGATGCGTCAGCAACGCTCCGCTGGACGGAGATAGTGGCTCTCTCTATGTCGCTGATATGCAACACTCTCTGACAGCAGCGGCCAAAACTCGCCTGTTTCAAAAAAAGCGACAAACCTTCCTGCGCAGGACGGATTGACTGTACTGCATCGCTCTCCGATATTCGCGGCATGAGCTTTCGAGTTTTCATATCAAGCTGGACAAGGGCGTTTACGTGCATTGCGTTTGCGCTGGCATTGGTGTTTTCACCACCTTCTGCCGCTCACGCGGCATCCGGCATGCATGACGGACATCAAGCCAGGTCTGTTGGTGTCGTTGGTGCTGCCATGACTCATGACACCGGAAGCGATGCGCATCACGCGCATGAGAAGCTTGGGGTCGCAAGCGACATCGACATCGCAGCGTCCGACAAGGATGGCAAAGAGCAACAATCCCAAGAGTGTTGCAACGGCATCTGTATTTCTGTCGTCTTCATCGAAGACAGCAGGATCAGAGCAGAGCCGGTTGGTACAAGTGAATATGTCATTCTGGACGGTCAAACGTATTCGGTAGAAACAGCAGGGTTTCTTCGGCCCCCTCGATTCCTGATCTGAACCGGCGCCCAAATCGGGTGTGAGCCTTGCGCAGATTCTGCGTGAGATAACGTTCACCAATCAGGTTACTTTCATGAAAATTCATCTACTTGTGGGGGCTTCGGCCCTCGGGCTTGGCGCATGCGCCTATGAGCCCACCCCGTTGCCGTCCGTCGCGACCCAACAGGCCGTCGTCAACGCGGCAGTTTCGTCACCGATCAGCTATCAGGACCCCTTGGCGGGCTACACCTATCGCGGCCCTACAGGTCCCCGCGACTGGCGTTCCGTCAATCAAGAACAGACGGAGGGCAACTGATGCGGGTATCGAAATTTCCGCTGGTTTTCGGCTTTCCGCTAATCTTGGGTGCCTGTGCTACAGCAGTGCCGGGCATCTACACGGAACCAAAAGCTGGCTTCGCCAATATTTCCAGCCAGGTCACACCAGCCATCGGCAAACGGACAGCCTTCGCCGAAACCCAGACCGAAAACGAGGCCTTGAAGAAGCAGGTGCACGCAATGGTGCACCGCAAGACCATTTCGGCGGACACCGCCGTTCAGGTTGCGCTTCTGAACAACAAGGGGTTGCAGGCGTCTTATGCGAATGTCGGCCTATCCGCCGCTGAGGCCTGGCAGCAATCGACCCCGGAAAACCCGATCGTTTCGATTGGTGTATTGGGCATCGGTGCGCCCGAACTGGGTGCCTACAGAGCGATCGAAGGACTGATACGGTCGAACGTACTCGATGCCACCACCCGTAAACAACGTGTGGCCATTGCTGACGCAAGCTTCCGGCAGGCACAGCTGAGCGCCGTGAACGACACGCTCGCACTGGCCAATCAAACGCGGAAGGCATGGGTCGATGCCGTAGCTGCCTTCGAGGCCGTGAGCTATCTTCGCCGCGCGAAAGCGACCTCTGACGCCGGGTCGGAATTGGCGATGAGGCTTGGCGAGACCGGCGCGCTGAACAAAGCCGGGCAGGCTCGTGAACAGGCCTTCAACGCCGAACTCGCCGGACAACTTGCCCAGGCACGCTTGAATGCTACCCGGTCCAAGGAGCAGCTGACCAGGCTCATGGGGCTGTGGGGCACCCAGGTCGACTATTATGTGCCCGATGCCCTTCCTGCGCTGCCGCGTTCCGTCGGCCGTGTGACTGACATCGAAGCGAAGGCATTGCGGAATCGGGTTGATCTGCGCGTTGCCAAACTTGGCCTGGAAGCACAGGCCAAGGCGTTCGGTCTGACCGACCAGACCCGCATTATCAGCGATCTCGAATTCATTGCCGGCTTCGAAGCGGAGCGGGAAATCGAGGACGGGGAAACAGAAACCGTGACCACCCCTCAGGTGGAGGTGGAGTTCGCAATCCCGATCTACGACACCGGGAAGGCACGGATGCGCAAGGCGGAATTGTCGTACCTGCAAGCAGCCAACGTGCTGGCAGAAAGAGCCGTCAACGTCCGGTCCGAAGCGCGTGGTGCTGAAGCCTCCTATCACGCCGCGTATAAGATCGCCCGCCACTATCGCGACGTTCTGGTGCCGCTACGCACGACCGTCGAAGAAGAGGGGCTGCTGTCTTATAACGGCATGATCACCAACACTTTCGAGCTGCTGACAGACGTGCGCGAGAAACTGGGCGCATCACTGGAAGCGGCAAACGCAAAACGCGAATTCTACATGGCACAGGCTGATCTGACCGCTGCGATCTATGGCGGCGGCGAAGGCGGTGGCGGTGCTGGTGGAGAAGGCGCGACACTTGCCGCCGGTGGCGGCGCAGGACACTGAAAGGAACTGACATGCTAAATAGACGTCAATTACTCGGAGCCGGCGCGGCAGGTGCAACGCTGGTCTCTTCGAAAGCCTGGGGTCAAACCCTGAACATGGGCCTGCCCGAAGCTGCCCAAATGGATAGCGCAGCAACGGCGATCACGGCGCGTCCTAGTACCGGGCCGGACTACACACCTGTGGTCACATTGAACGGGTGGACCCTGCCGCACCGGATGAACAACGGGGTGAAAGAATTTCACCTCGTGGCCGAACCGGTAGAACGCGAGCTTGCCGACGGCATGATCGCGCATTTGTGGGGCTACAACGGCCAATCCACCGGCCCGACGATCGAAGCAGTCGAAGGCGACCGGGTGCGCATCTACGTCACCAATAAGCTGCCGGAAGGCACAACGGTGCACTGGCACGGGCTCATTCTTCCTTCAGGCATGGATGGGGTCTCCGGATTGAGCCATCCAAGCATCCCGCCGGGCAAAACCTTCGTCTACGAATTCGACTTGGTGAAGTCCGGAACGTTCATGTACCACCCCCACGGCGATGAAATGACCCAGATGGCGATGGGGATGATGGGCATGTTCGTGGTCCACCCCAAGGATCCCACATTCATGCCGGTGGATCGTGATTTCCTGATCATGCTGAATGCTTTCGACATCGATCCGGGTACCTATGTACCCCGCATCATGACGATGACGGATTTCAACCTTTGGACCTGGAACAGCCGGATCTTCCCCGACATTGATCCGCTGGTCGTGAACAAGGGCGACCGGGTGCGAGTACGGGTTGGGAACCTTACGATGACGAACCACCCGATCCATATGCACGGCTATGACTTCAAGGTCACCTGCACGGATGGCGGCTGGGTGCCGCCTGAAGCACAGTGGCCGGAGGTCAGCATCGACATTCCCGTAGGTGCGATGCGCGCCTACGAATTCGTCGCCGATCATCTGGGAGATTGGGCGATCCATTGCCACAAATCGCACCATACGATGAACGCCATGGGCCATGACGTGCCGACGTTCATCGGAGTGAACAAGAAGCCGCTGACCCAGAAGATCCGTCAATTCCAGCCGGAATACATGCCGATGGGCATGTCCGGCATGGGGGACATGGCAAAAATGGAAATGCCGCTACCCGACAATACCATCCCGATGATGACGGGTTGGGGCCCGTACGGACCCATCGAGATGGGCGGCATGTTTTCGGTCGTGAAGGTGCGGGACGGCATCGACGCGGACGATTACTCCGATCCCGGCTGGTACGAGAACCCTCCGGGCGAGATGGCCTACGAATGGACTGGCGAATTACCCGACTTTGCCTCCAACAACAGCCCCAAGACCATTCTCACACCGAAACCAACCTCGAAGGGCTGAGCGGCCCTTCGTCATCTCCAACCGAACCAACCTACAGGACAATAAAATGAGAAATCTTCTTTTGACGACAAGCTTCGCGATCGCGCTATCAGCACCGGCCTTTGCTGCAGGTACACACGACGGTGGACATGGGGAGACCAAGCCAGCCGCAATGATGGTCGGCATGCCGGGTGACGCCGCCAAGGTTGACCGCACAATCGACGTCACTTTGCTCGAAAACGATGAGGGCCAGATGCTGATCGAGAGTGAGCCGATGGATATCAAGGAGGGCGAAACCATCCGCTTCAACATCACCAACAAGGGTGAGCTGGAGCATGAATTTGTCCTCGACACGGTAGAGCGTAATGCCGAGCATAAGATCGAAATGGCCAAGATGGACATGGAACATGACGATCCGAACCGTATCCGTCTCGATGCGGGCGCTTCGGGTGAGGTTGTCTGGACTTTCGCGAATTCTGGTACGTTCGAAGCGGCGTGCCTGATCCCTGGCCACTACGAATCCGGCATGCACCGTGAGGTCGCAGTCGGTGACCAGATGGCTCAGGCTGACGTGGAATACACGAGCGGCACCATCAAGAAAATCGACGCCAAGGCTGGCAAGGTCACAATCATCCACGGCCCTCTGGTCAACCTCGACATGCCCGCGATGACTATGGTGTTTCGCGCGGACGAGACGATGATCGCGAACATGTCGGAAGGTCAGGACATCGAATTCGTCGCTGACCGGGTCAAGGGCAAACTCACTGTCACACAGATCAAGTGATGAAAATCCATGGGGCCAGGGCAAACGCCTTGGCCCCATCGCTTTGAGGCTTGGCCCGAGCAAGCAAGAAGATCCCAAAAAATCAAGCGCTACGGAGGTAGCCGAGCATGACGAATTTCCTGAGAACCTGCACCATCGCCCTTGCGCTCGTCCTTCCGGCTTTTTCAGTGGGCGCTTCCAGTGGCAAGGGCCAGCAGCCTCACGCGCGCGCATTCGAAGTGCCTGGCCATGATCCGATCGGGAAACCCGGTGATGGCTCCTCAATCGACACGACGATTGAATTGTCCATCAGGGAGACAGAAAGCGGCTACATGCTTTTCGAGCCGGACGCACTCCACATCGAGAGCGGTTCAGTTATCCGCTTTTTGATCAGCAATCTGGGCGGACTGGATCACGAGTTTTTTCTCGGCTCCTTTAACGAGGTTGCAGAACACCAGCAGTGGATGCGCGAACATCCCGATATGCAACATGACAACGCCAATTCAGTTTCGATCCCTAGTGGACAAAATGCCGAGTTGATCTGGGAGTTCTCCGATATGACCAACCTGGAGTTCGTGTGCTTGATCCCCGGCCACCGGGAAGCGGGCATGTGGGGCGTCATCATCGTGCACGATCACCTTGCGCCGAAATCCAAGGGTTAGACATTTTCAATGTCACTCTTGGACAGGTATCACCTGCTTGTACACGACGTAGCTGCCGCCTTTGGGTACGACTACAACGATGTCACGCCAGACTGGGTGCACCCGTTCATTCATCTCATACTGGTCTTGGCGCCTGCGCTACTGATCACCGTTGGCTCATATCTTGCTATTCGCGGCATTCTGAAGCTTTGGAAGTACCGCAGCACGCCTGCGATCCACCCAGAGCCCATACGAGGGCTCGAAGGAAGTCTTTTCAGCACCGTCTTGCGCTATTCGAGAAGGCAGCAGGCGTTGATGATCGTGGTTAGCCTCATCGCGATGCCTATTCTCTATCTGACCCTGGAACTGCCAAAACAGATCGTGAACAACGCTCTGGATTCCGACCGTTTCCCGATCGTCGTTCTGGGACGAGACCTCGATCAGGTCGTTTTCCTCATACTTCTTTGCGGTCTCTATCTTCTGGCGATCATCCTGAATGGGTTAAACAAATATGGCCTAAACGTCTTCAAAGGGTATGTCGCGGAGCGTTTTCTGCGGCGCTTCCGCCTGCTGGTCTATCGGCAATGGCGCAGCGATCCAGACTCCGGAAACCAAAGCGAGATCGTCCCTATTCTCGCACAGGAAGTCGAGCCCATCGGTGGCTTCGCGGCGGACGTCCTTACGCTGCCAATCCTGCAAGGCGGTACGCTTTTGACGATCCTGTTTTTCATGTTCGTTCAGGACCCTGTCTTGGGTGCCGCAGCACTGACCGTACTGCCGATTCAGCTTGTGCTGCTGCCCAAGCTGCAACGCCGGGTCAACGCGCTTTCGCGCACCAGGATCAAGGAAGTCCGACAGCTTGGCAGGCAGCTCAGCGATCAATTGCGCCAACGGCAGGTCAATTCGGCCGGGCTGCTGCCAGTGAGTGCAAGTTTTAGAGAGCTTGAGCACGTGCGCAGGAAGATTTTCCGTCTGAAGTTCTTCATCAAGGCCCTCAACAATTTTCTGACCGCGCTAACACCGTTCTTGTTCTATTCTCTAGGCGGATACTTCGTCATCGAAGGTCGCATTACACTCGGCGCGCTGGTGGCCGTCCTGGCAGCACACAAGGACTTCTCGGCACCGCTGAAAGAGCTCTTCAGTTACTATCAGACGCTGGAAGACACGCGGATCCGGTACCAGGAAATCACGACCTTTTTCACTGGATCGATTCAGCGATCGGGGAAAGCTCGGGCAGACGATCACAAGCCGTAAGCGATGTGCCGCCCCCACCTTCCTTGTGAGCCTCTGATCTGAGATTCAGCCCTGACGGATGGATTATCAGGGAGTTTCTCCATGGAGCGCTCAACGGAGTTTCTCAGTAACATTGATTTGGTTGTGGGCCCGCGTGGTCACCGCCGGTGGCCGGATGCGGTGAAGGCGCAAATTGTGGCCGAGACGCTGGTGGAGGGTGCCTCGGTGGACGCAGTTGCGCGGCGGTATGACATGCGGGCCAATCATTTGTCCGTCGCCGGCAGGGTCTTGCGTAGCAAGGTCCCGAGAGGGAGAATGGCGGCGCATGGCGCGGGAGGGCAAGCTGGTTCTGCCTGCCTTGGCTGAAGAACCGAGCTTTGCAGCGCTGGTTGTGCGCGAGGATGTCGATGTGGCACCTGAACCTGCGCAGCTGTCGCCGTTGGATCTGATCTGTGGTGCTGTCACCGTGCGATTGGATGCAAGAACATCAGCGGCGCGCATTGCCGAGATTGCTCGCGCCTTGAATGCGCCCTCATGATGTTCCCTTCAAACCGGGTGCGGATCGTTGTGGCGACCAAGCCGGTAGACTTCCGCAAAGGTCATGACGGTCTGGCAGCGCTTGTCAAAAACGAGTTACGCAAAGACCCCTTCACGGGGACCGTATTTGTGTTCCGCTCGAAACGGGCAGATCGGCTGAAGCTGTTGTATTGGGACGGCACCGGGCTGGTCATGGCTTACAAGAGGCTGGAGGAGCATATCTTCACCTGGCCCGCCATCAAAGATGGCTTGATGGCGCTGAACCACGCCCAGTTTGAAGCGCTATTCTCAGGATTGGACTGGCGGAAAGTAAGGGCTCTGTCCGCGCGTCCGCCGACTGCGGCAGAATGAATCAG
>Ga0209309_10004722_pt1 | contig 11150 bp, 5 predicted proteins | sample COGITO_mtgs_1204_2_FD_184807 | JGI IMG/M metagenome (GOLD analysis project Ga0209309, IMG submission 184807) | Pelagic marine microbial communities from North Sea - COGITO_mtgs_120412 (SPAdes) (version 2) | ecosystem: Environmental > Aquatic > Marine > Epipelagic ...
GAGCAGCAGCAGCAACAACAACAACAACAACAACAACTTTATTAAAGTCTATATTCGAGATGCGCAGAGCGTTCAAAGACATCTGCGTGGAACAGTTTTTGCGAGAGGCGAAAGCGTACGTTCTGCGATCGCCTCTGAGAGAACTCACAGAGACGCTGAGGAAGATCGAAAAGGAGGAAGGCGAGGCGGAGAGTTTGAGCGCGGTGATTGCGAACGCGCTGGACAGAGAAGAAGAAGAAGAAGAAGAAGACGATGATGAAGAAGATGATGAAGAAGAAGCTTCTTCTCCGGGTTTTAGGTGCTTGCGAGCGTTTAGCGCGTTTGCGAGAAAAGTGGAGAGGTTGAAGGCGATCGCGTCGGAGGTTGCCGAGATGGTACTCGTCGGCGAAGAAGAAGAAGAAAAAGACGACGACGACAAAGACGACAAAAACGCGGATGGCAAAGAAAACGAGAAGATAATTAGCGCGGCGAAGGGATCTCGTTCGTCTGTTAAAAGTGGTAATCTTCTTCCTCTCGACGCGCAAAGTCAGAAGAAAAAATTTGAAAAGAAGTTTGACGATTTAATCGCCGAGTTGATCGTCTCGTGCGGTCCGAGGAACGCGACGAGGGTGTTGAGCGCGTATTACGCGAAAGTCATCGTAAAATTTCGGAACAAATGCGCGTTTCCTTTGGACGAGGAGGAGTTTTACGCTTCGTTGGAGGAAGAAAAAAAGAGTGGTCGGAGTCGTCGTCCGGCAACTTTGAATACTACTACGAGTACGAAAACAGACGAAAACAACGAAGAAGAGTCTATGCAACTGAGCGACGACGACGACAACGGCGGCGACGACGACGACGACGAAGAGAACGAGGTTCAGCAGTACAGAAAGTTCGTGAAAAACGTGCGCAAACACCTTCGCAATTGCGCTTCGCCGACGAAAATGTTGGGAAAACTCGAGTGCGCTCAAATCGAACGCGTTCACAAAGACGCCATTCTGAAGCACTTTAAAAGATACTCGTACGAAGCGTTTGAGATTGCGAGCGATTTTGCGATCAAACATTTCGCGTTGAAATTTGCCGCCTCGAACTTCAAAGCCTCCGCGCTGAAGTGCGTCGCGTTGTATTCTCGAGTCGTTCCGTTACAAATCGCCAAGACTGTTTTTGGATTTGAATCCGTTCAGTTTGGAAACGAGGCGCCGAGTCAGTTCCACCGAAAATTCATCTCCTCGAGCAAAGAACACTTAGGCGCTTTACGAATCGAGGAATTGTTTGACATCGTCGTCGATCATCCAGACTCGCTCGGCGCGGTGAAAGATTTGCGAATGTGTTTGAGTGACGACAGGCAGTTTGGTCTGCGAGAATCGTTAGTTTCCAGCTTTAACGAACAACTGCGGAGACGCTTGTTACATCCGGGAGCGAGAACCGCGGATGTAATTTCGCAATACATAGGGACGATTAAAACGATGCGAGATTTAGATCCATCGGGAATAGTTTTAGATTTAGTTTCTGGACCGATACGGAAGTATTTGAGGAAAAGAAAGGATACCATTCGGTGCGTCGTGACGATGCTGACGGACGACGGAAGCGGAGATCGCAACGATAACAACGATGGCGATGGCGATGGTGGAGGCGGAGACGCATCGACAGCGAACGCATTGTTCGCAGAGCTAGGTGCCATGGCGAGAGAAGAATTGAAGAATACAAACGACAACGCCGACGACGCCAACCCCCACCATCACGATCGAAGGAGACGCAAAGCCAGCGGAGGCGACATCGTCGACGAGGACGGCGACGAGAGCGAATCCTCCGAACTCGACGAGGACGACGGCGCGAGCTTTAACCAGTTTAACGAACAAGAATTTAACGCGTTTAAAGCGAACGAGAATAGAAAAAAATACCAAGAGTACCAGATGCAGATGAGGAATACTTTCCAGGGTGTGGAAGATTACGATATGGACGATGCGGATGAAGGCGCGAACAACAAAGACGGCAACGGTAGCGACGAAAGCGAAAGCGAAAGCGAAGGTAGCGAAGACCGCGGCCTCGACGAATTTGCACATTTTTACCCCGCTCCGAAAAAGTCCACGTCTCTCTTAAAATCACAAAATTCTGGAATGGACGCCATAATGGATTACGAGAGCAAACAGCTCTCTCGAACGCTGACGAGTTTTGGCGTCGATCAGCTCCAAAATCTGGTCTTGGATCGCACGGAATCTGGCATGACGTGGGGTAAGAATTTCGGAACGCCCGTACCGGTGGACATCCTCTCTCGCGAACAATCGAGAAAGATGCAACAGCAGCAGCAGCAGCAGCAGCAAGAACAACAACATCAAGAGCAAAGACACCAAAACTTGCAAAAAGCCGGTGAACTTGAGAGTTTGATCCCGGGGCGAAAAAGCGCATCAGCGCCGAAGAAGATTCTTAAGCGTTTCCCAGGAGATGCGTGGGATCCGGAGCCGGTTGTTTCGGAAGCTACGAAACTCCGCTCGCGCAAAAGGCGTCAATTGAGAGACATCATTGGTCTTCTCGTTGGTATTTACGGTGGGAAAGAGTTGTTCGTGAACGAATACCGATTGATGCTCGCGGATAAGCTGTTGCAAAAATCCAACTACGACGCCGAGAGAGAAACGCTCGCGTTGGAATTGCTCAAGAATAAGTTTGGCGAGACGCATTTACACGATTGCGAGGTCATGTTGCGCGACGTGAACGATTCGCGACGAGTGAACGCGAACGTGAAAACGCGACCGGCAGAAGGCACGCCACTCGCGAAAGAAGGTATTCGAACGACAGAAATGTTGAAAGAAAGTCCCGTGCAAGCTTTGATTCTCTCAAAATTGTTCTGGCCAAAAGACATCGCCAAAAGCGCGGCAACAATCGTCGCGCCGGCGTCGACGCAGGCGAGTTTGCCGCACCCGGTTTCCGCGCCTTCAATCGTCCCGTCACTTGGACAAGAGCAAGAACCAGTGCAAATGACGATGAACACGAACGAGATGTACGTTGGGGAGGAAGAGGAAGTGGACGGATTGAACGATCCGACATCCGCTGCCGCGGCGGCGAATACCGCTCCAACTTCGCCTCCTCCGGAAGGCGACGCGTCCGTGCTCGATGACGATATCGATGCGCAACTACAACAACAACTGCGCGATCAAGAAGAAGGCGACGAGGGAACGCCTTCTTTACTTTCGCGCTCTTTATCGACGTCGCCGCCGCGGGATCCTGGAGTATCGGGCGAAAGAGAAAACGAGAGGATGAAAAGAACGACAGTCGGCGCGAGGCCTCCTTCTCCTTCTGCGCACAACGACATCATCCTCCCGCCGGCTATCGACCAAGCCATGCGTGCGTACGAAGAACGCTACCACGAGTTGAAAGCGCCAAGGAAGATGACGTGGATGCGTTCGCTCGGTCGCGTCGTCGTTGAAGTCTCTCTGATCAACGAAAAACCGTTTGAAATTGTCGTTTCGCCGTTACACGCGGCGATTTTGTACCACTTCACGGAGCGCGAAAAATGGACGGCGGAGGAGTTAGCGAAGGTCTTGAATGCGACGACCAAAGCCGTTCGACAGCGAATGGTTTTATGGATGAACCGAGGAGTGGTTTCGGAAACGAGCGAAGCGACGTACGAATTGAACACCGTGGCATCGTCGGCGACGAACAACAAAATGATGGAGCACCGACGAGCGACGGGGTCGTTGAAAACGACGATCGCGACCGATGGAGGCGGTGGTGGTCCAGGAGAGAACGACGACGACGATGACGATTTCTTGCATCGCGCGGGATCCTCCGCCGAGGAAGTTGAAGCTGCGGAAATGAAAGTGTACGAGCAATACGTCATGGGCATGTTGACGAATTTCCCGTCCATGCCGATTGAAAGAATACACAACATGTTGAAAATGTTCGTCGTGGAACCGGCGTACGATAAAACGCAAGCGCAGTTGGAGAAGTTCTTGATGTCTTTAGTTCGCGCGGAGAAGTTAGCGCACGACGGGGAAAACTTTTCGAAAAGGAAAGAGTAGTAATAGTAGTAGTAGTAGCTGTCGTTTTGTACCAATAATAATATCGCGTCAAGCGCTGCGTGCGACAAAAAACAAAGCTCTCTCTTTTTATTCTCGTTAAATTAGATGTACACTGTTATTTCTTTTCGTCGAAATACGGCAAACCAACCGTCTCTTCGCACCACTTCACTTGCTCCTCGCTCATTTGCTCGATGATGTTCCTCCCGACCGGGGTGGATTTAAACGCCGTCAACAAATTCCACTCGCTCGGGTTCGGTTTCTCGTTGACTGATTTCGGCATCTTCGTCAACATTTCCTCGTACAACTTCTTCCCGTCCATGATGATTGGAAAAAAGTGCGGCTGTCCTTCTTCTCTCGTTTGATTCTCCTTATAATACACGAGCACGGGAAACCCGGGAAACCAAAACTCCCAATTCTGAACGCTTTCAAACGACCACTTATTCGCTCCGCCGCCTTGCAACTTGTTATCCCCGGACGAATCCGTCTCCGCCTTCGCCGCTTCTCCGTCGCTCTCGCCCGGTTGAATAAACACCACGTCCAAATCTGTCTCGCTGAATCGAAACCGAACTCTCGACGCTTGCAAGGATAAGAAACCTCCGAGTATCGCGTGTATCGCGCACTGCGGGAACCACAAGTGGCACACCGGGCCGAGAAAGAGGGAGATTGCAATCAAGGTCGCCCCTATGCGATAGTCTCCCGGGATGACTTTTGTTTCGGACGATTCAGACGAAGAGGAAGAGGCGGCAGTTGCAACGCTCCCTCTTCTTCTTCTTCTTCTCGAAAAGGAAGACGACGAGGTCGTCGCGAACGACTTTAAAGACGTTCTTCTGTGAAGCTTTTGCGCTTCCATCATCGCGTCTGCACTTTTGGACGACGACGATGAGAAAACCATCGTCCCGTTTTGACTCCTCCGCGTTGAGAAGAAAAAGAAACGATGATTATTTTGACGACCACCCTCTCTCGTTCTTCTCGTCGTCTGAATCGTCGTTTTTATTAAAGTCGGGGTTAACGAAGTCTGCATCATCATCATTTCTCTCTCTCTCTCTCTCTCTCTCTCGGTTGGTTGGTTTTTCAACAGTCCTTTCGCTAAAAAAAATGAAGCACATTTTTGGGTGAAAAAAAGGAGAAAAATTCAAAAAAAATTCTCCCACAAAAGTTTGTTTGTTTTCGTTCGTTGTCTCTCACATAAAACAAATCCAATCAAATCATCATCGTTTAATCTCTTTCGAGTTCTCTCTCTCTCTGCTCTTCTCTCTCGAACAACAACAACCGCTTTATTTTCAAAGGCTCTTCTCGGTGTTCTGTTCTGTTCCGCAAAGTCTTTTGTTACGGTTTTATAAGCTGTTATTCTCTTTTCACGAGACGACGAGAGAGAGCGAGATATATATCACACACACAGAAGAAGACGCGCTACAAATGTCGCAACAACAACAGACGATGATGAGAGAACGATTTCAAAAAGCAAAGTGGGAACAGTTTTGCGCGCACTTTAATAACAATCTAAAAGTTTTCCTCAACTTTGATGAAAACCAGTGGACGATTGAAACGAAGCGACGGAAAACGGGGCACTCGGAAGGGAGCTTCGACGCGTATTATTTATTTTGCGCCGAGGAGAAACGAGGGAAAACGAAGCGATTTCGGAGCTTGAAAGAGGTGGAGAGGAAGTTAAGAGAAGACGCGCGAGAAACGAAGGAGAAGAAGACATCGACAGAGAAACACTCATCATCACCACCACCACCACCACCGCCGTTCGTCGTCGTCGAAGGAGAACAACAAGAAAAACAACAACAACAACGGAAGAGTTGCGGAAGAAGAACTGGTGGTTTAACGAGTAGTTTTCGAGAGGACGAGATGAAGTTTAAGAGCGCGATGGATGACGAGGAGGAAGAAGAGGAGGACGAGGATGACGAGCCGGTGTGTCCGAGCGCGTTCTTAAAAACGACGACAAAAACGATGGGAGGAGGGAGAGGAGGAGGATTAGGACGAGCGAAAGTGCTCGCGAATACGACGCCGAGTGGCGCGCAGCAACAGAGACAGAGACAACAACAACATCATCAACGCGCGTTTCATCCGAGTCGGCCACCTTTTCATCACAGTAATAATAATAATAATAATAATAACAACATTAGTAATAGTAATAATAATACGAGCGCAAAGACGCACAGCAGATTGCACAACTCCTTCGTCGCGAATTCGTCGAGGTTAGAAGTTGCCGCCGTTCGTCGCGACGATGAAAGAAGAATAACGAAACGGAATCAAAATGGAAAGAGAAAAGAAACGGAGGAAACGAGAGGGCAGGATTGGAGGATATCCAATCCATCCGATGCCGAGGAATTACTCGAGAAGAAAAGAGAGGAGGATCCAGAAGTTGCTCGCGAGCATCGAATGTTGAAAGAGCGCTTTAGCGGAAAGAGTGTTGCTAATACTGCTAATTCTATCAACAACAACAACGACAACAACAACACCCAGAAAGAAAACAACCAAAGACAAAGACGACGAGAAAGGAACGCTTTGCCGTCCAAGTACGAACACTTGGCGCTCGTGTTCAACGGATTGAAAATGTACAGAGAGTTGTTGCGAATGCGGAATAGCGCAGAAACGGTGGAGAATATATGCGCGTGCGCGAAAAACTTAGTCAAAAGAGACGTGCGCTTTGAGCATTTGCGAAAGATAGAGACGGTTAGACCTGGAACGTTTGCGTTTACGAAGAGGAAGAGAGACGCGACGAAGAACGCGGTGGATGAAAAACATCGCCCGGAGGAGGGACGAACGTTTGTCGATCCAAAAAGCGTGCGATTAGAGATTTTAGAAGAGAGAGTAATGAAGAGAGAAAGTGTGGACGGCGAAGACGAAGACTGCAACGGTGACGAGGAAGAGAACGGCAAAAAAGTCGTAAAGAAGAGAGAAAAAAGTTCACTTTTGATGTCGGAGAAAGAGCGCGAACGAGCGAGGGAAGCAGATTTCCACTCGCGCTTGATGCGACTGTGCGACGAGGCGCATGTCGCGTTTTGTCGAAATCACGGCATCGTCATTTCCCCGTCCTCGAACGTATCAGAACAAATGTTATGGCACGAAACGTTCGACGTCGAACGTGAGGCGCCAGATATCGCCGAGTGTGCCGTACGGGACGCGCCTCCTTTGATGCCACCGGCAGGAGGAACCGCCGCTGCCGCTGCGACTACTACTACTACTAGGACGACGACGAGCGCACCATCGTTGATGTTGCTTCACACGCCCAAGCCACCATCTTCGACGCCGTCCACCGGGACGTATCCACTCACCCCGTTAATTATGACAACTGCGACGAAAAAGAAAGTCGTCACTGAGCGCGACATCGACGAAGAAGTTCGGCGGATGCAGAAGGAGAATGGCGGCGTTTGCGAAGACGACGACAACCTCGAAAACGACGACTATCTCGCCGGTAATATCAATAATGCATCCGCGAATGACGGTAAGGACTCGACAACCACCATCGGCGTCTCTCGCCAAGCCATCCGCCGCGTCCTCGAACGGAAAATCGAAAAAGATCTCCTCCACTCGCCTTCCGCCGTGGCGCTTCGCGCGGAGAACAAAATCAAACAAAACCTTCCGCGAATCTTCGATCTCGTCCACTCCCTCTTCGCCACCTCGCGCAAACGTGCTTTCGCCTTTGACATCCTCCTCCACAAAACCCACGAGCAGTTAAACGCGAAAGATATTGGCGGCATGTTTTATAGTCGAGACGAAATCGAAGATTGCTTGCGAACGTTGGCGAAAACGTGTTCGGAATGGTGCAAAATCGAACGAGCGCAGGACGGCGAGGAGCTCTTTCGAATCGTCGTCGGATCGTCTTCCAGTCGGTCTCTCTCTGACCCATCCTCATCTCCGTCGTTAACGCCCTTCTTCTCCGGAGGAGCAGCAGCGGCAGCATCTCGAGGACGAGGACGACACTTAATGGTTAGAAAAACAACAACGTTCCTTCCTCCTCCTTCGTCCTCCTCTTCTCCGAGAAGTAGACAAAAGCCGACGTCGACGACGAAAGAGCGAGAAGAAAACGACGACGCCGGTTTCACGCCGACGACGATTCAGACGATAAACCCGAAGAAAAGATCCTCCTTCCCTTCAAACTCCATCTTCGTCGGAAACAACAACAACAAAGAATCGTCGTCGTCCTCGCCCCGCGACGGGGTTGCGAAAAGGGTCAAACAAAAGCTCCTCCTCGAAGCCGCGCCGGCGTTCGTTCTCGGAGGAGGAAAATGAGCAGAGAGAGTCGCAAAGTCTTCTCGATTTTAATAACAATAACACTACTACTACGAAGAGTTACAATACTAATAGCCTTTATCGTCACACTCGCACGTAGTAAAGAGAGAAAGAAGACTCCGCGGTACACATTTTCCTAGTCGTAGGAGTCGTATTTATTAGACTCTCTCGAGTAGTTTCGTCAGAATTCCGGCGCAGAAAAGACTGATCTCTCTCACACACTCTCCTCGCAACACATCTACTCGATAGAATAAAAATGGACCCTTTACGTCTCCTCCGAGAGTGTTACTCGTCGAACGAAATCCAAAACGTTCTGATCACACCGGATGCGATCGTTTTCCCGTTCGGGTTTCAGTGCGCTTCTCACGAACGATTGCGCGTCAGTCGATCGAACGCGCTGACGACACGATTCACGTCGAAAGTGAAAAACCAACGTCTAAAACTGGACCAGATTCTTTTCTTCGTCCAAAAATGCAAAGAATCCAACGCGAGTTTAATCTCGGACCAAAAGGAATACGGGAAATACGTGAAACACGCGATCAAGGAGAAGATTGAACGCGTTCCGAGACCGGATTTTAAGGATTTGTGGGATTTCGCCACTGGGGTGAAAACGCACTCGGAAAGGGTGGACGCGACGTCTGTCGATGGATCGACGGTATTAGTACAAATGGAAAAGGAGGATGGGACTGTTACGGAGATGATGGAGACGACGACGACACTCAAGGCGAATGATATTGATGAAATTCGGGCGACGACGACGGATGCGATGGACGCGACGACGATACGCGAGGAAGCGTTGAAGAAGAAAAAAGAGCGAGACTTTGAGGAGGACGAAGAGGATGCGATTAAAGTCGTACCGTACGCGACTCGGAACGCGAGCTTGAAAAGGAAGAAAGATTTTACGTTAGCGTTAGAGAAAGTGGACCCGAGTTTGGTGTTTCGATCGTCGACGAATGGCACGAATGGTAGACGAGGCGGCAATCATCGTTTGACGACGAGCGAAAAGCCGAAGGAGTTGGTCGAAGCGGAGAAAATTGTCGAACGCGGTCAGCGACGGAACAGGTACCAGGAGAAAGTGGAAGAGCAAACGTTTTGGAAGGAGAGAGTTGGGAGCGACTTTAACGATTTGTTTGGCGGCGATTTCGGGGACGGCTCAGGCGGCGGTTTTGATCCGAACGCGTCGTTTTTGGCGCAGCCGGCGAAGAAGCAACGCACGGCGGCGGAAGAGGCGGCGTTTTTAGCGAGCGAACGGGAAGAGAAATTGAGAGAAGAGAAGATGGCGTTAGCACAACAACAGCAACAGCAACAAAAACATTCGAAATCGACGACGACGACGAGAGGAGCGGCGGGAGCGTCCTCCTCGTTAGCGAAGAAACAACAACAGAAACCAATCAAAAGGCACGGGACGCCTTTGATTCTCGTCCCGGCGGGCTTAAACGCCAAAGTCGTCTTGAACATGTTCAACGCGAAAAACTTCCTGGAGAAGGAGAAATTCGAGCCGTGGCAAGACATTCAAAAAGAAGCCGTCAAGAATAAAACGAAGAAACCGACGCACTCGTCTTTACTTCGAACGTATAAAAGAGACCAACCGGTGAAGTACGAAATCACGGACCAAGTGCCGAAAATAGGAGAGGATTGGAAACGCGTCGTCGCGGTTTTCGTCCACGGCGCCAAGTGGCAGTTCAAAGATTGGCCGAAACACATCTTCCCTGGCGCGGCGACGGGCGATTTAGTCGACACTTTTGCAAAAATCAGAGGCTTTTACGCCAAGTTTGAGCAAGACCAAACGCCAGACGTCGTCAAGACGTGGAACGTGAAGTTATTGACGTTCCGAAGGAATCAAAGACACGGAGATAAAGCCGTTTGCTCGGAGTTTTGGGACGAGTTAGACCGCGCGTTAGCGCTCAAGAGGAGTCACTTGTTGTATTAATAATTACTAATATATCATTTTTAAAAATCTGTGATGAGACTGGATAAAAGTGCGCAAAACTCGGCTTTTAAAAACCGACGTTATGACGACGACGAGCAAAAAGCAAAAAGCGAGCGTGAAAACAAATACGCACACACACATAATAATACTATTTCCTAAAATCCCTCCTTTTTCTTTGCTTAATCTTAATGAAACGTAAACGGAGGAAGTAAGAACTTCCGATGATTTGTTTTGATTGCTTCGAGTTGTACCCCGAAGACGCGAAAGAAGACAAACTTCTTAAGCGCGTTCGCCTCTGATGCGTCTCGCCAATTGAACATCCTTCGGCATGATCGTAACTCTCTTGGCGTGGATCGCGCACAAGTTGGTGTCTTCGAACAAGCCAACCAAGTACGCTTCGGACGCTTCCTGTAACGCCAAGACCGCGCTCGATTGGAATCTTAAGTCAGTCTTGAAATCTTGCGCGATTTCTCTCACCAAGCGTTGAAACGGCAACTTTCGGATGAGCAATTCCGTGGACTTTTGGTACTTTCGGATTTCTCTCAACGCGACGGTCCCCGGGCGGTATCTGTGCGGCTTCTTGACGCCACCAGTCGCCGGCGCAGATTTGCGCGCGGCTTTCGTCGCGAGTTGCTTTCTCGGGGCTTTGCCACCTGTTCTCGTTATTCATTTAAAGAACAAAATATATCGTCAGTATTTCTATAAATGTGACCGTTGATGGATTTGATGATTTTTCGTAATCATCTCATAACTCTAATTAAGACCGATGATAAAAAGAGAGAACGAAGAAGAAGAACGAGACAACTTTAACAACAACAACAATAACGAGAAAAGAACAACGAATTTTGCATTTAAACGAACGAGAATTTGAACGTACCGGTGGATTTACGAGCGGTTTGTTTCGTACGAGCCATTGTGTTTTAAGCGAGTGATTTTTGTGCAGAACGAACGAAAAAAGCTCGAGAGGAGGAGAGAAAAATTGAATTTTT
>Ga0209309_10004728_pt1 | contig 11143 bp, 7 predicted proteins | sample COGITO_mtgs_1204_2_FD_184807 | JGI IMG/M metagenome (GOLD analysis project Ga0209309, IMG submission 184807) | Pelagic marine microbial communities from North Sea - COGITO_mtgs_120412 (SPAdes) (version 2) | ecosystem: Environmental > Aquatic > Marine > Epipelagic ...
TGGGGGCGCAAAAAGCACAGCTTGTTGGTATGCCCGATATGACTGCGGTAATTATGGCTGTAATTACAGGCTGCTTTGGTGGATTAATTCGAGATGTGCTTGCACGCGAGATCCCTATGCTATTAAAAGGTGAGCTTTACGCTATTACCTGTATAGCGGGTGGCACTGTTTATACGCTTGGCATTAGTTTTTCGTTAGTAACCGAAATGGCGATGGTATTAGGTATGTTAATGACCTTATTACTTCGTTTAGCTGCTATAAAATGGCAAATCACATTACACGTTTTTAAATATCCTGACTAAACTGGTGTAATCACACCATTTACTAGGATAAGGAATGTCGTTAGCTCGTATATTTTCTCGTGCTCAAGTGGGTATAAATGCCCCTGAAGTTATTGTAGAAGTTCACCTAGGAAATGGTTTACCCGCTTTTCATATAGTAGGCCTGCCTGAAGCGTCCGTTAAAGAATCAAAAGATAGAGTACGTAGCGCACTCGAAAACTCACAATTTGGTTTTCCCGATCAACGAATAACTGTAAATTTAGCCCCTGCCGATTTGCCAAAAGATGGCGGACGGTTTGATCTTGCTATTGCGGTGGGTATTTTAGTCGCCTCTGGGCAAATAGTGTGTCCTGATATTCACAAGTACGAGTTTTATGGTGAGCTTGCTCTTAATGGTGAGGTGCGTGGTGTAAACGCTATTTTACCTTCGGTACTTGCTGCAAAAGAGCAAGATCGTTGCTGCTTTTTACCTCTTGCAAACGACAGCCTAGCAAGCCTAGTTAATGGCGTTAAACGCAAAGCCGTAAGCTCTATTCAAGAAGTGTGGGGGGATTTACTTAATCAACAACCCTTACCATTAAATATAGAGTATCCCGACTGCACACAAGCCCCTGACTTTTTACTCGATTTAAGCGATGTGAAAGGTCAGCCCGGTGCAAAGCGAGTACTCGAAATTGCTGCAGCTGGCGGGCATAATTTATTATTTTTAGGTCCTCCAGGTACTGGTAAATCGATGCTGGCCCAGCGAATGGCAACTATAATGCCTACTATGTCGGACGATGAAGCTATTTCGACAGCTGCGCTTTACTCTATTATTGGGCAATCCATAGATTTAACTAATTGGCGACAGCGGCCATTTCGTAATCCACATCATACTTGTTCAGCTGTTGCCTTGGTGGGGGGCTCTTCGAATCCCAAACCTGGTGAAATTTCTCTGGCACATAATGGTGTGCTCTTCTTAGATGAGTTACCGGAATTCGAGCGTAAGGTACTTGATTCACTGCGTGAACCAATGGAAACCGGTACAGTTACTATTTCACGTGCAGCTAGGCAAATGGAGTTTCCGGCGCAGTTTCAGCTTATTACAGCATTAAATCCAAGCCCAACAGGAAGTCATACAGATAAGCGGGCAACTCCCGATCAAGTTATGCGTTATTTATCGCGCGTGTCGGGGCCTTTTATTGACCGTATTGATTTGCAAATAGAACTACCTCGTTTAACGAGTGTTGAACTACAAAGTACTCAGCCGGAGGAAAGTAGTGCTGAGGTTAGAGCAAGAGTTGAAACGGCTTATTATCTACAACTAAAACGTCAAGGTAAGGTTAATGCGAGGCTTAATAATAAAGAAATGAGTGTGCACTGTGAACTTGCGCCTGCAGAGTTGCAATTTTTAGCTAGAGCAAGCGAGAAGTTGTCTTTATCGCCACGCTCTTACCATAGAGTAATTAAGGTGGCGCGTACAATTAGTGATTTAAAAGGCGCTGAAAACATTAGTTTAAATGAGCTTAAAGAAGCACTTAATTACCGCGCATTTGAGCGCCTTATTGCGCAATTAACTAAGTATTAAATAGAAAGCATATAGCCTTTACCGCGTACGGTAACAATACGTTTTTGATCTTTTTCGTCATTTAATTTTTTACGTAAACGACCAATAAGCACATCAACAGTACGATCGTTTGGACTCCAATCGGGCTGGCCTATTTCTTCTGATATTTTTTCACGGGATGTGGCTTTACCTGCATTACTAATTAAGCAAATAAGCACTTTATGTTCGGCTTCAGTTAAGCGTGATTCAACGCCTGCAGCAGTAATTAATGTGCGGTTATCGGGGTGAAGCTTAAAGTCAGCATATTCTATAAACTCTTCGCTTTCGTCGTCTTCTAGGTTAACGGCAACACGCTTATAGAGCGCGCGCATGCGAAGTTCTAACTCAAGTAAATCGACAGGCTTACAAATATAGTCATCGGCACCTTGTGCAAGGCCTGCAATACGATCGGCTTGGGAGTCACGACTCGATAATACAATAACGCCAATATCGGTAAGTGTGTTTAATTCTTTTGCGAGTTGAAGCCCATCGCGCTTTGGCAAAACAATGTCAATTATGGCTAATGATATAGCACCGCGCAGGTTTACCCGCTGCCTTACAATGCTAAGTGCATCAGCGCCAGTTGGGTCTACCTCTATTGTAAATTCGGTATCTGCAAAGTGATTTTGGATGCGTTTAACGAGTAGTTCATCGTCTTCAACCAATAAAACATTAATAGCCATAGTACTTTATTTTGAATGCTTATAGCTCTGTATGGTAGCACCATTAGGTAAATGCTGAGAAGGGGGTTTATTAGTTTTAAGTAACTTAATATTTCAAAGGTGTAGAAGGTGTTATTAGAGGATGAGATTAGCACCTTTAAACTAATTAAAAGGTGCTAAGTAATTAATACTACAATTAATAAATCTGTATTAAGTCGTTATTTAGAAGAAGCAGACTCAGTCATTTTTATACATTGAGTCCCACCATTGAGGTTCATCTTTTAGCTTTTTATCAAAGTATGCGAGCATGGTGTTCCACCAATCAAATCGTTTATCGCGTGCAAATATTTGATGATCGGCGCCTTTGTATTCGATTAACTCTACGTCCTTATTAAGCAGTTTAAGCGCAGTGTACATTGTTAAGCTTTCGCCAACAGGTACATTGGTATCACTATCACCATGAAGAAGTAGCATAGGTGTTGTTACTTTGTCGGCATGAAACACAGGGCTGTGCTGGCTGTAAAGCTCAGGGTTATTCCACGGAAAGCTATTTTTTGATGCTTCGCCAGAATATAAGTAGCCCCACCAACCTTCACCCCAATATGAGGTAATGTTAGAAATACCTGCATGGGCAATGGAGGCACTAAATATATCGGTTTTAGTTGCTAGTAGCATGGTCATAAATCCACCGTATGATGCCCCTAAATTTCCTACCTTTTCACTATCAACATAGTTGTATTTCTTTAAAAAGGCTTGCGTGCCTTCGATAATATCGTCTGCGGTGTAGTCGCCCCAGGCATTAACATGTTGCGCTGAAAACTTTTGTCCAAACCCTGTTGCGCCAGTAGGTTGTACTACATAAACAACGTAGCCATTTTCTGCCCATAAGTTAAACGGGTAACGACCTGTAAAACCACGCGTAACGGGTGAAGTACCGCCGTAGTAATACACGAGCGCAGGGTGCTTTTTAGTTTTATCTAAGTTGCTAGGAATGTACACACGACCCGTTATTTCGACACCATGTTTATTTTTAAAATTAAACTCTTCTAATGTAGGGAGTCGTGTATTTGCATAGCGACTTGGTTTTGAATCCCATATTAAATCTGTTTTATTTTTACTTACGTTAAGGCGCTTTAGTTGTTGTGGAGCTAAAGCGTTGGTACCACTTAGTAAAATTTCGGTATTACGGTCGTATGAGTAACTAAATTGTTCAACAATATCCAATCCTGTATTTAACTTTTTAAAGCGCTGTTTACTTAAATCAAATAGGTAAAGTGGTTGAGTGTCTTGCTCTGTTACTTTAATGAGCGCATCGCCGTTTTCTAAAACTTGCAGTTGGCCAATAGCGGGGTCGAACTGTTTACTAAGTGCTTTTACGTTTTTACCGCCTTCAGTAAGTAGATAAAGTTGCCCGTCGTAGTTATTGGCAAGCATTGCTTTTGGTAGAGCTCTGCCTGCGCCATTTTTAAAGTCAGGGCCTGCAACTACATAAATGTCTTTATTTGCATATTTAGCTAAATTAAACGTTTTAAATTTACCAAGCGATGAAAGCTTATTTGATTTTAAATCGAGTTCGACTAACTCTGTTTCTGGGTGTGTTGATGCCTGCATTGCCATTACTGGGCGGCTCATTAATATTTTGCCACGGTTACTATTTGAATCTTCAAGGTTGTAAGAAAGAGGGCCTTGGCTAAGTGCTTTTGTTAAACCACTTTTAGTATCAAGCATATAAATTTGGCTGGTGGAGCGTGCATACGACCAGCGATCTTGTAGACCTTTATAGTGCTTAGTTAAGTTATTAGTGTTCTCAGGTGATTTAGACCAGCTAAACAAAAGACTGGTGTCGTTATAAAAGGTAAAGCCATTGGCTCCTTCTAAATCGTTTGCTAATGTTTTTATTGAGAAGTTTTTACGGCTAAGTTGTTTAAGCTCACCATTTAACAAATACACTAAATATTGGTTATCTGGACTCCAAATAATGTTACTTGGTTGGCCTGCTTCGAAGCGATAAAGCGTTTGATTATCTGAATCTTTAAGGACAGTAACTGTATTTGCTTGGTTTTGTGTTTTATCGCTATAAGTGCGAGTAGTAGTAACGTACTGCTTGGCGTTAGGTGCGAGTGATAATTGGCTAATTGTAGGAGCATCAAACAATTGTTTTGCAGATAAGCGCTTTGTTTGTGAGGCGCTAAGCGTAATTTTATCAACGTCGTTTTTAGGTGCAAAATCAAGCATTACGTCGTGCCAATTAGCTACTTGTTGGGCTACTATTAAAATAGAGTGAGTACTGTTATTTAAAGCTAACTTATAGCTATTTTTATCACCTGTTTGTAGTTCGCCATTAATAAATAACTGACCTTGCTCAATCCCTTTTAAGGTAAGCGTACCTTGTGTAAAGCGGGTTGTTTCAATATTAAATTTTAGTGCCTGTAACCCACCTAAAGTGAGCGCATTGATTTTATTAAATGGCTGCCAATTTTGTTTTTTCCCAAATACAGAAAAACTATCTGAGTCTGCTTGTAATTGAGGTAATAGGTTATTAATAATGGCATTACCATGAGGTGTTTGAAAAGGCTTTAACTGCATGTCTTCGGCAAGTGGGCCGATAAACTGAATTTTTGATTTATCCAATGGTGCAGCTATTGCAGCAAAGCTTAAGCTGCTAAGCGTTAAAAGAGTCGCTGCATGCTTAAATAGCTTATTTTGATGACACCATGGTGCGCTAAATTTCATTATTATGCCTATTATTATTGGAAGTTTGGCCAAATATAGCATGTATTGATACCATGCTCACATATCCAATATAGAGGAGAGAAAGTGACTTTACTGATAGTTTATATGGTAGTGGCGATTGTTATTTCGTTTTTATGTTCTGTGATGGAGGCTGTGTTATTAAGTATTTCGCCCAGCTATGTTGCATCACTTAGGAAAGATCATCCTGAGCTAGCTAAACAGCTCGAAAAACTTAAAAACAACATAGATCAGCCTTTAGCTGCTATTTTGACTTTAAATACGGTTGCCCATACTGCGGGTGCTGCTGGGGTCGGCGCACAGGCAGCTGTCGTGTTTTCCGATGCGGCTGTAGGTATTGCATCAGCCATTATGACATTCCTCGTATTAATCCTTTCTGAAATTATTCCTAAAACTTTGGGGGCTAATTACTGGCGAGCTCTAACGCCAAGTGTTACTTACGCTTTGCGGTTTCTAGTTATATCGCTAAAGCCTTTTGTATGGTTTGCACAAAAGCTAACAAATTTAATGGGTCCAAAGCACGATGAGGCTTACTATATTCGCCAAGAGATAGAGGCAATGGCTGATATAGGTACGGAGTCGGGCGCATTACATCAAGATGAGTCTGAAATAATTCGTAATCTATTGCATTTTAGACATGCAAAATTATGCGACTTAATGACGCCTCGAACTGTTATTTTTAAAATCCACAAAGACTTAACCGTTAATCAGTATTTAAACGATCACGGCTCGTCATCATTTTCTCGTATATTGGTATTTGATAAAGACAGCGACGATATTGTAGGGTTTGTGCATAAAAACGATATTATGCTGGCATTTCACCGCTTAGGTACCGATTATAAAATTAGCAAATTGATTAAGCCTATTTATACAGTGCCGAGCTCTCAAAATGTATCGTCGTTACTGCAAACTCTTTTAACAAAGCGCACGCATATATGCCTAGTTGTAGATGAGTACGGTGACGTGCAAGGTATTGTAACGCTAGAGGATATGATTGAAGCTTTAATGGGGCTAGAGATTGTAGATGAGCGTGACCAATCTACTAATATGCGCGCAGTAGCAAGGCAGCGTTGGCACAAACGTTTAGCAAGTAGTGCGCATATAGTCAGTGAAGAAGATAAACACACTCGGGGTGATAATTAGTTAACCAGCCCCGATTAAATATTAATACCGCTTTAAGCGGGGCTGCCATCAGTTTTCAGCCAATCTTTAGCCCAAGATATAAATTCGTTTTGTGGTTTAGGACGACTAAATAAAAAACCTTGTATGGCTAGTTTGCTTTTATAGTGCCTTAAATAAACGAGCTCTTCTGGGCGCTCAACACCTTCTGCCACTAAATCTAAATTATCTTTACTCGTAATGTTAAATAACGAACTTACAACCACTTGAGAAAATAAATCTGTTTCTATATGGCTAATGAGTGAGCGGTCTATCTTAATTTCAGTAAAAGGAAGGTTTCGAAGTTGATTCATATTAGTAAAACCAACACCAAAGTCATCTAGCGATATACCAAAGCCGTGCATTCTTAACCTGTTTAGTGTTTCTAATTGCATGAGGCTTGAGAGTGCATGTTGTTCTGTTATTTCTATAATTATATTACTAGGCGTGAGTTGATTTAGTTCTAATATGAGTAGTAATTTATTAGGACAGTTTAGGTCGTCGAGCTGAGTTGGCGATAAGTTAAATGCCATCTTAAAATCATGACCTAGTTGCGCTTTCATATTTTTGAATTCGCTGGTGGCCTTTTCAAAAAGAGAAAATGTAATTTGATTAATTAAGTTATGTTGCTCGGCAATACCTATAAACCGGTTAGGTAAAATAATATTGCCGTCTTTACTTGATAGAATACGCGCTAATACTTCAACGCTCTCAATTCTATTATTATCAGCGTTTATTTTTGGTTGATAAAAAGGCGTTATTTCATCATTTTTTAATGCTTCAAGAAGCTCATCTTTTGAAATGGCTGACTCTTTTAATAAAGTATGGCTATTTAATTGCGCTACTTTAATAAGTAACCTACTTACCTGAGATAGTTGCACTGGTTTTGTAATATTACCAATGAGGTGAGCGTTATGTTGCTTGGCAAGGCTGGCAGCTAAACTAATAACTTTATGATCCATTTCAGAAACAATAATAATACCGCCTTGATAATGCAGCCCTCCTAAGTGGCGGATTAATTCCATACCATCCATTTCGGGCATATTAAGGTCAGTAAAAATAGCATCAAAGTAGTTTATATCAGAAGCAACTTTTTCGAGGGCTTCAGCAGCACTCAAGCAGGTGACTACATTATCAGACATATTTAATTCATTTAATATGGCTTCCATAACAATCAAAATCGCTTTTGAGTCGTCAACAACTAAAATGTTAGGCACTATTTTGTTCACTGTTATCCCTTTCAATGTATAGCTTATGGTTACTATAAAAGTAGTAGTGTTTTTTTATTTTGTCAGTATCAAATGCTTTTATTTTGAAAATAGTTATAGAACACCTTCACTCGTGTTTTTAAGTTGATTAGGTATACTAGCGCCATTATTTTAAATGGTCTTAATTATGATAAGAATAGATCTTACTTTAGCCGAGCAGCCATTTTCGCTTATGGTGTCTGGACAAAAAATTGTGCAGGTGTTTCATGCTCAACAAGCTATTACCTTTGATAATCCTCGTGAAAACTATTATCAGTTTACTTACGACAACAAAGTAATAGGTATTGATACAGCGGCGGTGAAAGAGCAAAGTATTTCGCTTTTTGTAGATGATCAATTTGCAACACAACTTGCGTTACCAGCACCTACAAATGGCTCACCTAAAAAAGGCTTTTTAGGGCTGGCTGCATTAGGTTTTAAGCTTTTTAAAAGTGCTAAGGTAATTAAAGTAGTGCTTGCAGGGGCCTCTGTTGCAGGCTACGCATGGTTATTTAGTATTGAATTTGCACTAATGCTAATTGGTTGCTTAGTCGTACACGAGTACGGCCATGTGCGAGCAATGAAATACTTTGGCATAAAAACCAAAGGTATTTATTTAATCCCATTTGTTGGAGGGCTTGCTGTAAGTGACGATAAAATAACGACTCGTTGGCAAGATGTAGTTATATCGCTAATGGGGCCTGCGTTTGGTTTAATAACTTCTGTGCTGGGTGTGGTTTTGTATTACGCGACTGAAATGGAAATATTTGCAGGTGTTGCGGTTCTTAGTGCGTTATTAAATTTATTTAACTTGTTACCTATTTTACCGCTTGATGGCGGGCATGTATTAAAAAGTATCAGCTTTTCAATGCGTTCATGGATTGGTTTAAGCGTATGCTTATTAGGCGTACTATTTGGCTTATGGCTGAGCTACACCTTTGGCTTAATGTTACTGGTATTCTTTTTGTTTGTAGGTGCGCTGGAAATTGTATTTGAGTGGCGAGGCCGTCACTATTCACACTTAATGCCGCTAGATAAATATGGCCAAGGCTTTTCAGCGGTAATGTATGCAGTTGTAGTCGCTGGGCATGTAGCTGTAATGATGCACTTTGCCGATTCAGAAAATCCAATATTGAGTCTGCCGATGACTATTTTATCGAGCTAGCAATAATAACAGCATGGTAGTTCAAAGCTCGCTCACTATGCTGTTTTTTGTACGTTGCTTTTTAAGGTTTTTGTGCATTTGTTGTTTAGAAAGGAAGCTGTCGCTCAGCAAAGTGGGCGTTTAACAGGGGCAATTACGCTTGCCCAACCGCTCGGAATAAAATTAACAGTGTTTATTTTAGCTTGTGTAGCGATAGCAAGATGTTAGTTTTGGTTCGTTGCTTAATGGGGTAATTGATATGGTACTATCCCCCAGAATGAAAAATAACAAGAAGCCGTGAGCTGATAGAATTATGAATGATGCGATAAAACAACAAGTAAATCAAAGCACAGGGGAATATTTATTGTACACGCTCTATTGGTTGGCCTTTTTTTTACTGGTGCTCCCAATACCCTCAAACTTGATTATTTTTTTATTGGATGGTGGAACATTAGTATTCAATTCCAATCCTATTTACCTTCTTATATCTACCTTCCTCACTGCTGTACTTACGCTGCCATTTTTAAAGTTTACTCTTGATGCGCAAAATAAAAGCGAAGTTATTGGGCGCTTAGCAATAAAAAAAGTGGCTCTTTTTCCTTTAATCATTACAGTGCTATTAACAGCGGCTTTCGTTTTACTGGAACAATGGCTTTTTGGTTTTATGGAAGTCGCCTTGCCAGATTTTATGTTAGAAGTTGAAGCACAAACAAATTCGCTTTTAGCCAAAATTATCCTGCTTTTAGCAGTAGTATTTATTGGGCCCATATATGAGGAGGTGATTTTTCGAGGAGTGGCATTCTATAGGCTGAAAAAAACCGCCTTAGGAGTCAGTGGCGCAATTATTATCCCAAGTATCGTGTTTACATTGATACACTGGCAGTATGATCAAGTTGAAATTTATATTTCAGTGTTTGTATTTTCGTGCTTGATGGGACTACTTCGTCATCTATCGGGTAACTTGTGGTATTGCATTATCGCTCACATGATCTGTAATTTATTAGCACTAGGTGAAATTATTTTGTGATATTAGATGACTCATCAGTTAATTTTACTTTCTTGCTTAGTTCTTTTGGTTTGCAGCTGGCAAGCGCGATATAAAATCGCGCCTATTTACTACCAAAATACTTACGGATAAAAACTTAGCATCAACGCAATAAAACCCCCAGTTACAAACAACTGCACAACACAAAATCCCATAATATCTTTTGCTTTTAAGCCTGCTATTGCCAATACGGGTAATGCCCAAAAAGGTTGAATTAAATTAGTCCACGCATCACCCCATGCAACGGCCATTGCAACGCGCGATATATCAGCACCTAGCTCTTGCGCTGCAGGTATTACAATGGGTGCTTGTACAGCCCATTGGCCACCGCCAGAGGGAACAAACATATTAACGAGCCCTGCACTTATAAAACTAAAGAATGGCAAGCTATCAGCATCTGCAACGGCAATAAAGCCACGTGATATTTGTTGTGCTAATCCGCTATCAACCATTACCGCCATGATGCCGGCATAAAAAGGAAATTGAATAACAATGCCAGCCCCGCTTGGAATTGCTTGTTGCAGACTGTTAAGTAAATTATGGGGTGTTTGATGCAGCGTAATAGCTAAAAACAAAAATACGGCAATAACGCTATTAAGGTTTAAGTTTCCGCCAGTAATAAAAAAGTAATAGCCTAAATATGCCAAACCTAATAAGCCAATTGTCATACCGAGTAGTTTACTTTGTTCTAAATGTTGGGCGGGTCTGGTTATTGTTGTCAACTTAGGTGCTATTTCTTGTAAAAGAGCTGGGTCGATATATACGCTTTCTTGCTCACTTGGCAGCATATAGCGATTAACGAGCGGCATAATAATAAATAAGCCAACTAATATTGCTATATTAAAGCCCGCAAATAAGGTGTGCTCTGTACTAATAATACCAATGCTGGCTTCTGAAAAGTGGCCATCGGTTGCGATAGTTAAAGGAATCGAACCGGCTAATCCGCCATGCCATACAACAAAACCTGAGTAAGCGCTGGCTACTAATAATCGATAATCAACACGAGTATGTTTAGCAATTGCTTTGGCAAAAAGGGCACCAATAACTAAGCCAAATCCCCAATTTATCCAGCTCGCTAAAAGCGAAATAAGCGTGACTAATATAATTGCTTTAGGTGCGGTGCTTGCAAATGTTGCTAGCTTTTCTAATAACTTACTTATAGGTGGCGTACTTGCCAACATATAGCCTGTAATTAACACTAGTAGCATTTGCATAGCAAAACTTAATAAGTTCCAAAACCCACCTCCCCACGCTTGTAATACTTCAATGT
>Ga0209309_10004732_pt1 | contig 11134 bp, 10 predicted proteins | sample COGITO_mtgs_1204_2_FD_184807 | JGI IMG/M metagenome (GOLD analysis project Ga0209309, IMG submission 184807) | Pelagic marine microbial communities from North Sea - COGITO_mtgs_120412 (SPAdes) (version 2) | ecosystem: Environmental > Aquatic > Marine > Epipelagic ...
GGGGGGCCAGGTGGACGATAGGGGTGGGCGATTCCATGGGACCACGCCTTCAATCTCTCTCCTCAACCCGATCCGATACGAGGTGTGTAGGAGGACGAGCGGTAGCGGTTCCATTTTTCGGCCGGGCCGTGCGGAAAATCATTGCCCAGGCGGAGTGCCCCGATCAAGATCCTTTGCGGCAGGAAACTCAAGGCGAGCGCAGAGCGCTTGCAACTCACCGTGGATGCTCAGTCGCTTCCGCCGCGACTTCGCGCCTGCGAGAATGCAGACGGCACGCCTTGTAACGTTACAGTGATTGGCGAGGAAACGTAGGATCTCCTTGTTCGCTTTCCCGTCCACGGGCAGGGCTGCGAGCCGGAGCTTAAGGGCGTCGCCATGACACCCAGCAAACTCCGTGCGCTTTGCGCCCGCCTGAACATGGGATAAAAGCTCAATTCCTTGTTCAGTCAGACGCAGGTGCGCAGTGGTCACGTGGCGACGATGTTCACCAGGCGGCCAGGAACGCAAATCACCTTCCGTACGGTCAGGCCAGCGATCGCAGCTTGCACGTCCTCATGAGCCAGCGCCGTTTCCTCCATGGTCTTGGCATCGGCAGTCGGCGGCAAGACGATACGCGCCTTGGGCTTGCCCTTGATCTGGACCAGAATCTCCACCTCGTCCACGGCAGCCAGGGACTCGTCGAACACTGGCCAAGGCTCGTAGGCCAAGGTATCTGGATTGCCCAGGCGCTGCCAGATTTCTTCGGCCAGGTGAGGCGCGAACGGCGAGACCAGCTTTAGAAAATCCACCATCACCTCACGGTTCAACTGCTCCGCGCCAGAGAAAGCGTTGACAAAGATCATCAGCTGGCTGATGCCAGTATTGAAGTCCATCGACTCGATGTCCTTGGTCACCTTCCGGATGGTCTGGTGCAGAACGCGTTGCTGCTCACGAGTTGCGGGCTGGTCATTCAGATGCGCGTGACAGGTCCCTTCGATTGCGATAAACAACCGCCAGACGCGCTGCAAGAACCGATTGACCCCAGCCAGGCTCTCCGTATTCCACGGCTTCGCCGCCTGTAGCGGGCCCATGAACATCTCGTAAAGACGCAATGTATCGGCACCGAACTCGTCGACCACGTCGTCGGGATTGACCACATTCTTGAGCGTCTTACTCATCTTCGCCACGATCTGCTTGAGCTGCTGGCCAGTTTCGATGTGGAAGTAGTTGTTGTCGCGCGTTTCGACCAGATCAGACGCCACTTTGGAGCCGACCGAATCTTCGTAGGCGTGAGCCAGAATCATGCCCTGATTGAACAGCTTCTGGAATGGCTCATCGGTACTGACGTGGCCCAGGTCAAACAAGACTTTATGCCAGAACCGTGAATACAGCAGATGCAGCACCGCGTGCTCCGCGCCGCCGACATACAGGTCTACCGGCATCCAGTACTTCTCGACCTCCGCATCCCAGGCTGCGCTATCATTTTTCGGGTCCATGTAGCGCAGGTAGTACCAGCAGGAGCCAGCCCATTGCGGCATGGTGTTGGTCTCGCGGCGGCCCTTGCGCCCGGTTGCCGGATCTACGACGTCGAGCCAGTCGCCGGAATTTGCCAACGGGGATTCGCCACCTTCACCCGGGATGTACTCTTGCAGGTCTGGCAAGGTGAGTGGCAGATCGTCTACGTCTACCAGCGAGATCTCGCCGTCTTCCCAGTGAATGATCGGGAACGGCTCGCCCCAGTACCGCTGCCGGCTGAACAGCCAGTCTCGCAGTTTGTAGTTCACCGTCGCTTCGCCCAAGCCCCGAGCCCCCAGCCAGTCGATGACCGTGGCGATGCCATCGGCCTTTGACTTGCCGTTGATATCTAGGCCTTCTGCATCATTCGCCGACGAAATATAGACCCCATCCGCGGTCCAGCAGGCCGCGCCAGTCAGCACCTGGTTGCGGAGTTCGCAATCCTCGGTATCTGGCATCATGATGCAGCGAATCGGCAGCTTGAACATCTTGGCAAACTCGAAGTCACGTGAGTCATGCGCCGGAACGGCCATGATGGCCCCAGTGCCGTAGTCCATCAGTACGTAGTCCGCGACCCAGATCGGGATGCGCTCGCCGTCGACCGGGTTGATCGCGTACGAGCCAGTGAAGACGCCGCTTTTTTCTTGCGCCAGCTCGGTGCGGTCCAGATCAGACTTCAACGCCGCGGCGCTGCAATAGGCAGTGACCGCCTCCGCTTGCTCGTCGCTGGTGAGTGTGGCCAGCGACGGATGTTCCGGCGCCACGACCATGTACGTGGCCCCGAACAGCGTGTCGGGCCGAGTCGTGTAGACGCGCAGCTTGCCGTCGCCCTCCGCGAGCGCAAAGTCCACCTCCGCGCCCGTGCTACGGCCAATCCAGTTGCGCTGCATGTCTTTGATGCCTGCCGGCCAGTCGACTGATTGCAGGCCAGCCAACAGCCGTTCTGCGTAATGCGGAATCCGCAACATCCACTGCTTGAGAAAGCGACGCTCGACTTCTTTGCTGCCGCATTTCTCGTGCGAGCCATCGTTCTGCACTTCTTCGTTGGCGCAGACCGTCCGACATTGACGGCACCACCAAACTTGGGCATCATCATAATACGCGAGCCGGTGTTCGCCGCGATAGTCGCGCACGGCTTCGGCGCCTTGCGCCTCGACTTCGGCCGGTATCGGCAGCTCCTGGATCGGGCGGCCGCGCTGCGCGTCGGCATCAAACCAGGTGCTGTACAGCTGGGTAAAGATCCACTGGGTCCACTTCAAGTAGTCTGGCTGCGTCGTGTTTACCTCGCGATCCCAGTCATAGGAGAAGCCCAGTGCCTGGATCTGCCGGCGGAACGTATCGCAGTTCTTCTTGGTGGTGATGGCCGGGTGGGTCCCGGTCTGGATCGCGTATTGCTCGGCTGGCAGGCCGAACGCGTCCCAGCCCATTGGGTGCAGGACGTTGTAGCCGCGCATCCGTTTATAGCGGCACCAGATATCGGTGGCGGTGTAGCCTTCCGGATGGCCGACATGCAGGCCCGCGCCGCTTGGGTACGGAAACATGTCCAGGACGTAGAGCTTCTCTTTACTATGATCGATATCAGCCTTAAAGGTCTTATTCTGCACCCAGAACTGCTGCCATTTTGGCTCAATGTCGGCCGGGGAATATCGTCCCTTGCTGCTCATCTGCGTCTCTCCATCTATCCTAAAATAGCACAAGTACTCTACCGCGAGCGAGTCACGAGCATGGCGCAGTGAATTCGCACCCGCTGCAAAGGCGATTATGCTACTGCTTGAGCCATCAGACGAAGCGGGAAGAAGATCAGGTGAGTGAAGCTAAAATCCATTCTACAGCCGTAATTTCGGCAGAAGCGCAGATAGATCCCACGGTCTCAATCGGCCCGTATTCGGTCGTGGAAGGTCCAGTTCAGCTGGCGGCGGGCTGTGTCGTTGGTCCGCATTGCTACCTTTCCGGGCATACCCTGATCGGTGAGAATACCCAGATTTTCAAAGGGGCATCGGTGGGCGACGTGCCTCAGGATCACAGTTTTGCCTCCGGGACGGTCAGCTACACGGAGATCGGTGCGAACTGCGCAATTCGCGAGTACGTGACCATTCACCGGGCGGCAGACGAGGGCGGTCGCACCGTGATCGGGGACCACTGCATGATCATGGCCTGCACCCATGTCGCCCACAACTGCCTGCTCGCAGACCACGTCAACGTGGCCAATAACGTGATTTTGGCCGGGCACATCGAGGTGGGCCCCCGGGCCTTCATCAGTGGAGCCGTGGTGATGCAGCAGTTCGTGCGCGTTGGCACGCTGGCCATGGTCGGCGCCCAGGCGCGGATCCCCAAAGACATCCCGCCCTACTGCATGATCGGCAAGGGCAGCGTAGTCTCCGGGGCCAACGTGATCGGTCTTAAGCGCGCCGAGATTGGCCCCAGCGCGCGCAAAGCCATTCGCAGTGCGCTGCGCCAGATCTACTTCAGTGCCGACACCCTACCGACCCAGGCCGTAGAGCAGGTTGCCGCGGAGTTCGCAGACTGCCCAGAAGTACAGGTGTTGGTCGAATTTATTCGCAGCGCCAAGCGCGGGACGATGGCGGCAAGACGAGGGCCGCGGGACGACGCGTGACCGCGGAGTCACACAAGGCCAGGTTGATCCTTGAGGCAAAGCAGCAAGGCTTCGAGCTGGCTCGTGTTGCGGACCCCGCGCTCCTGCCCATTCACCAAGAGACGCTAGATCGCTGGCTTGCCGCCGGGATGCATGGCGAGATGCACTACCTGAACAAACGTGCGAACTCCGCAATCGGCCTCGACGCCATCCTGCCCGGCACTCAAAGTGTGCTAGTGCTGGGGGCTAACTATTTCCACGGCGAGCCTGATCCGCCTACTGAGACCAGCGGCCGAGTCAGCGAATACGCGCGGACGCGTGACTACCACAAAAGCATAAAGGCCCGGCTCAAGCGCATGGACCGGATCGTGCAGGAACTCGGCGGGGCCAGCCGCTATTATGTGGACACCGGCCCGGTTTTCGAACGAGGATTTGCGGAGTCCGCAGGACTCGGCTATGTGGGCAAGAATACGTGCGTGATCACGCAGGAGTTTGGCTCTTGGGTGTTTCTGGCCGTGATGTTTCTCACCCTCGAGCTGCCCGCAGACCAAAACGCCCTCAAGCTCTCTTGCGGCAGCTGTCGGCGCTGCCTGGACATCTGCCCGACTCAGGCCATCGGTGAGGATCTGACTGTGGACGCGCGCCGCTGCATCTCCTATCTTACGATTGAGTCTCGAGGCCCGATCCCGCTGGAATTGCGCGAGGGAATGGGCGAATGGGTGTTCGGCTGTGACCTGTGCCAGGACGTCTGCCCGCACAATCATCGTGCGAACCTCGCAGCTACCCCAGATTTCTCTACGCCGCGGCTGCCTTCCCAGGTGCCGCTGCGCAGCATCCTCGAGATTGCCGATGATGCAGAATTCCTGGCTCGTTTTGCCGGGACACCGCTGATGCGGGCCAAGCGCGTAGGGCTGTTGCGAAACGCCTGTGTCGCTGCTGGCAATTCTGGAGACGCGTCGCTGATTCCGCTATTGTCGGAGGTGGCTGAAAGGGAGGGAGACCTTGTGGCCGAGCATGCCTTGTGGGCGATCGCGCAATTGAGTAGCCGGAGTGGCGATCTGCGCTAGTGTCAGCGACTTATTGGCCGACTCAAGACTTGTTCAGGATGGTACACCTCATGCAGTGCTCAGTGTACAACCGCACAGAGCTAAACCGTGGCTGATTCATTTCGCTTCTCGCCGGGTGCCAGGCGCATCCCTCAGCAGACCAGCGCCGAGCTAAAAGACCTTGGGCTCGCGGTTCTGATCGAGCTAGACACCGGTGCCCATGAGCGCGCTGGCGAGCTACTCAAAAAATACCTGGACGCGCGCGGGGATCCCAATCTCAAGGCGCCGAATGTGCAGGCGATGTCGCTGTTGCACTACTGCTCGCTTGAGGGAATGATCACTCAAGTGACCCAACTCCTCCGGGCCAACGCCTCGCTCGGCGCCCGTGACCGGCGGGGCATGACCGCCTTGCATGCGGCGACTGTGGGGCAGCACAATGACGTTGCTGAACTCCTGTTGCTCGCAGGGGTGAAAGCCGATACTGCTTCGCTAACTGGCCTTACCGCCATGCATTTGGCCGCCGTGGACGGGAGTGAGACCATCATCAAGATGCTCCTCGACGTCGGGGCAAATACCAACGTGCAAAACTACCTGGGCTGGACGCCGTTGCACTGCGCCATCTCCATGGACCAGCTCGACCTGCTGCCCATTTTGCTGAAGGGTGGGGCGAAACCAGATATCGCGGACAAGGCAGGGCGCCTTCCATTCGAATCCACCACCAGTGAAGCGTCCCGCCAGCGCCTGGTGGAAATCCTCGAGCCTCTTGGCATCTCGCTGTGATCGAAAGTAGCGACCCCACTCGCAATCGGCAGCTCGCTTTCTTCAAGGAGATAGACGCGGTCAAGCTGATTCAACGGCAGACCGTACTGATGGATGGCAGCCGCCGCGAAAATGACGCAGAGCATTCCTGGCATCTGGCGATCATGGTCTGGCTCCTTGCGGAGACCTCAGGCCAGAAACTGGATCTCGCCCGGATGATGCAGATGGCGCTCATCCATGACATCGTCGAGATCGACGCTGGCGACACCTTTTGCTACGACGAAGAGGGCCGCAAGACCCAGTATGCGCGGGAGTGCAAAGCCGCCGACCGTATCTACGCGATCCTACCAGAGCAGCAGGGCAGCCGCCTGCGCGAGCTCTGGGATGAGTTTGAAGCGCGCGAGACGCCAGAAAGCAAGTTCGTGGCCGCCGTCGACCGCATGCAGCCGCTGTTACATAATCTCTGCACCGACGGGCAGGCCTGGCGGAAACATGGCGTGAAACGTGAGCAGGTCCTGGAACGAAACGCGCCGATTGCCGATGCTCTGCCCGATTGGTGGGAGGAAATTCAGGCCTGGCTCAAACCCACATTTGACGAGCTGGAGCGAGAAAATGAGCCAGAAAGCTGAGACGCGCCTCCCGCCAAAGACGCCCGCCAAAACCGGTCTCACCGGAGAATAAGTGGCGGTGCGCAGAACCTACGATAGCTTTCGAGTACCATCGACCGCCTTGGAATCATCATCATGCCCGCACGACCTGTAGCAAAGAAGCGCCCATCGCGCAGAGCCATGGTCTGGAGATTCGCTCTCTGGGGCATGATCCTAGTCTTGGTCGTTGGGACCGTGATCGGCTCGCTTTACGCTGCCCGACATACCTTCTTCCGGGGCAATCCACGGTTTATTCTTGAGCATGTCGAAGTAGATATTTCCCCGACCGGAGGGGTGCGCGAAGAAGATGTCCGGAACGCGCTCTCGACCAAGATTGGCCTCGATAACCTCTATGGGCGCTCCCTGAAATCATTGCGCCTGGAGCTGCTGGAAAAATTGCCGATTCGCGAAGCAGAGATTCGTCGGGTGGTTCCCAATCGTTTGAAGGTCAAAGTGTATGGCCGGAACCCGGTCGCGCGCTTGCCCGGGGGCTTTGCCTTGCTGGACGCGGAAGCTGTCGTCCTGCCATATTATGAGAGCCCGCGGGTTACCGACCTGCCCGCGATTACGGGAATTCGCGGCCTCAAATCATTCTCGCCAAGGGACTCGATGAAGGATAACCGGTTGTTGGTCAAGGCCCTCTATTTTTTGCAATGTCACGATGAGATGGGAGCTGGCTTGGGGATTGAGGTCGACTTTATCAAACTCGAGCCAGCTTTGAGCCAGCTGCATGTCTATGTCCGCGAAAATACGCGGCTGAAGATTCGGCAGCACGCCGTAATCCGGCTGCCCGATCGCAATATCGAGGAGCAATACGGAAAGGCGCTGGAGATCCTGCGGCTGCGCTCCGAGAAGGGCCTCGCATCCGCTGATATCGATGCGACCTATCGCCGTCGAATCCCCGTCCGCAAGACACGCCAGGAAATCTGATACGGATGCGGCGACAAATCGCAGGGCAATCTGACGACTTGGATTTTGAATGCTGTGGTGGGGCGGCTCTCAGCAAGTCTCTGCTGGCATCGTCGGCTGAGGCCATAATGCCACAGCGCCAAAAGACTGTTGCCCAGTGGGGTTAGTTTTGGTCTTGCTGTACTCAGATATGACTCGCCGACACTGCCCCGTAATACTCAAATCATAGCAATCAGATGCACTGCTATTTATCGCCGCATCATTAGGAGCCCAACTTGTATACCAAAACCGTCCGTGAGTTCACCACCGCCTGCCAACCCGACCTGCCCACGACCCCAACTCCACTGAGCACCGACGGCGTCGCCTTTATCCGCCAGATGGTCATTGACGAGCTGGACGAACTGGCCGAAGCCGAGACCCCAGTAGACCAGGCCGACGCCTTGGTCGATGCCATCTACTACATTTGCGACTGCGCCGTGCGCCATGGCATGAACCTGGATCCGCTGTTCAGGATCGTGCACCAGGCCAACATGGGGAAAGTTGTCGACGGCCGCGTCTTGCGTCGAGAAGACGGCAAGATCATGAAGCCCGCAAATTGGCAGCCGCCCGAGCCGCAAATCCTGGCCGAGATGCAGCGCCAGAGCGAGCATGGCTCCTTCAGCTGAGCAAGCTGTTCCCGCCTCTCCCGCAAAACCCTCGCCACCGCGGCAGCTGTTACGCGTCTGCGTCTACAGCCTGCTGTTCGTTCTTTGCCTTTTTGGCGGAGGCGTCTTCTACCTGCTGCACAGCCATCCGGCGCCACGCGAGTATGCCGTATGCGGGAGTTCCGAACGCCTCGGTGCAGATCTGGGCCGCGCCCGGGCGCGATCACTGCGTTTACTGCAGTGGCTCTACGTCAAGCCCGTGGTCTGTCTCGGGGATGAAAACCTGTTCCAGACCCGTAGCGCTGCTGTCAGCAAAATGCTCGATACCTTGCCCAAGCGATACGCCACGGAGCTGACTGCGTTTGCGAACTCCGCAAACGTGAAGTTGCACGAGTTTTTCTACGCCAACTTCCTGCTGGACATGGGCAACGCCCGCGGTGGTTGCAGAAGCGCCGTCGTCGCGAGCGATGAAAAGTTGCTGCATGCGCACAATCTAGATTGGCAGAACCTCGGGGCTTGGGGAAATGATCGACCGTCATCCTGCGTCGTACTCCCGCCGGGGAGCGCTTCAAAACGGTTTCAGTCGAGTTCCCGGGCATGGTGGGCGCGCTGGATCTTATCAATGAGCATGGCATTGCGCTGTCCTTCAACCAATTGGGCTTTGGCCGCGCCGTTCCCACTGAGCCGGTCTTTATCACCATGTGCCGCATCGCCGAGCACTGCCGAACCTTCGCCGAGGCCGAAGCAGAGATTCTCACTTGTCCATCAGGAATGCCTTTTCTGCTGACGCTCTCGTCTGCGAGCGAGCAGCGTGCTGCAGTTTTCGAGCGTCAGCGGAGTGAGATTGTGCGGCGCGATCTTGCCGACGGCTGGGTGGCCGCCTGCAACCTCGCGCAGGGTGCGGATCGTGGCGAGACCGTACTCGACCAACAAATGGCCAGCGTCACGCCCAAGAACGCGAAGGAGTTGATTGCCGTGCTCGGCGATGCACGAGTCTTGATGGATTCGAACATCTACAGCGTGATCTTCGATCACACCGGAAACCGGCTCTTGCTCGCCCCCGCGCTACGCCTGCCGCGCAGACCACCTTTCAGGATTAGATCCTGTTTCCTCGCCGAGATTGCAGCCTGGGGGAGCTCAGTGATCTGCAGATTTCCCAGGGTAAGATAGGAGGCTAGGGACTTTATTGGGGGCAGGCGGGAAGTTTGAAGGGAGAAGTTTGAAGTGTGAAAGGGCAGGCAGTCGCCTGCTGAATCGAAGCCCTGAATCCGCCAATTCTCTTAATCCTGTCGAGCCTGTTTATCCCGTCTAAAACACATCACGGGCAGGAAGCCAGCAGGGAGTAAGATTCTTGGCTGGATTAACAGGATCTACAGGATCCAATCTAGTCTAACTCCCGCAGGCTGAGAAACTGGGGAGGGGAGCTCGGTTGTGGGATGGCTCCAATTGACGCGCAAGCAGAAGACTGGTGTGCGAATCACGCTTTCCCTCCGGGAAAGTTTGAAGGGAGACTTCATTTTCTCCCTTCAAACTTCAAACTTCCCCCTTCTCCCTTCCTCGGCGCGCTCTCTGTACCACGCTTCTCCCCAGAATACAGATTCGGACTCTCTCCCACTGAGGCCGGTCAGTTTCCCTGTTGCATCAGGGCATCCATCCCTGCGACCGGCGGGTTGTTGCGCGTCCAAAGAGGCCCGTAACTGCCGTAATCGAACTTGATGACATGACCGTCAGACATCAGCACGGGAGCTACGCCGTTGCCGCCGTGAAAGGAGACGCCATTCTGATTCCAGCCCCACCCAGACAGGTTGAAGATGGGGTCGGTCAGCAAGGGAATCGAAGTGTACCCATCCCAGCCATTGACTCGGTCGAACGTAGGATAGATGATGATCTGCCTCACCCGCCGCCGAAGAGACCAATGCGGTGGCGTGAACCCTTGATAGGAGCCGCCGTGTGACGTGCTCGTTGTTGGGCCCCAGGAAGCTGCGGCTGATTCAGGGATCGTGATGGCCGGACAAAAATACAGGTCCTCGTTTTCTCCGAGGTAGGGGGCCAAATAGCCCCCATCCGATCCGCGCCCGTGATAGGGGCCCCGATACCTGTATGCGCCGAAATTTCCTTCGGTTAGGTTCTCAAGCATGCTCTTGTAGGTCTGGCTGGGGAGCCAACTCGTTCCGATGTGATCATCGTAGTCAGCCGCGTAGAATTCGATCAAAAGGCCATACTGTTTCAGGTTGTTCATGCAATCGGTCATTCTCGCAGAATCTCTGGCCTTGGCGAGGGCTGGCAGGAGCAGGGAGGCTAGGATGGCAATGATCAGGATCACGACTAATAGCTCGATCAAGGTAAAGGGCCAGGCTGCCCTGGTTGGCAGGGGGCCTCGAATGCCAAACCGGTTCTGGGCTGGGAGATGCGTGTGATGTGGCGTCACTTAAAACCTCATGAACGGCCATAGATTGCGAAAAATTCCCAGCCAACGCGGGAGCCAAGTTTTGGCTCGGAGAGAACAGGACTGTAGTCGTGGACTGGTGATCGGGTAGCATATAGCGGCTAGATCATTACTACAAGCGGCTACACAGAAGTCATAAGGCTACTTGGGTGTTTGAGTTTGAGGGTGGGGCCAGTCAGGAATAGTCATTTGCATCGGCTCCCGTCAGGTCCCTATTTTATTCCTCGGAGGGAAGAGGAGATAAGGGGAGCGTGCTGGGGGAGCGGATATTTCTAAGGGAGAGAAGGAGGATGGCTGGGAGCGCGGCCCGGCTGGCATCTTCGCGCCGTGCAGGGCAGGGAGAAGGAGAATTTTGCCACAGAGAGAGCACAGAGGGCACCGAGGAAACGAAGGGGAAAGAGGAGGAGTGCCTCGACAGTGGTAGGTAAGGCGAATGATGGTAGCCTTCCACGAGCCAGAATAATCGCAACTCAGAGTGCCCATGCCAGTCTCCCCATCGCCTAAGCTTGCTGAGCGCTCCTTTGGCGCATTCGTCGGGACTCAATTCCTGGGTGCGTTCAACGACAACATTTTTAAGCAGCTAATCCTGCTGCTGG
>Ga0209309_10004734_pt1 | contig 11127 bp, 13 predicted proteins | sample COGITO_mtgs_1204_2_FD_184807 | JGI IMG/M metagenome (GOLD analysis project Ga0209309, IMG submission 184807) | Pelagic marine microbial communities from North Sea - COGITO_mtgs_120412 (SPAdes) (version 2) | ecosystem: Environmental > Aquatic > Marine > Epipelagic ...
AGGAGATATCAGGAAGTCACAGAATGTATTAGAGCCTGCCCCGAAATGAGTTGAGCGATATCATGGGGTTGTGATTCACGTCGGTTTGCAACGACTGACGGAGGCACAATGCCCTGGAATGATATCGCTCGCGTGGAATATGCGCGACGCTCGGCACGGTATGCAAGCGACCTGACGGATCGGGAATGGGAGGTAATCGCCCCGTTCATGCCGGAAGAGCGGGGGCTGGGCCGACCACGCACGACCGATCTGCGTGAAGTGATGAACGCAATCCTTTACATCGCCTCGACGGGTTGCCCCTGGCGCTATCTGCCGAAGGACTTTCCGCCGGTGTCGACTGTGCAGCGTTATTTCTATTGTTGGCGCGATGAGGGGCTCTGGGCCTCGATCAATGGCGCGCTGGTGATGGCGGCGCGCGAGATCGAGGGCCGCGAGGCTTCCCCGACGGCTGGCGTGATTGACAGCCAGAGCGTGAAAACCACAGAGGCGGGAGGGGTTTGCGGCTACGACGCCGGGAAGAAGGTAAAGGGTCGCAAACGCCACATCGTGGTCGATACAATCGGCCTGATGGTCGGCCTCGTCGTTCATAGCGCGGGGCTGCAGGACCGCGACGGCGCCCCGCTCGCGCTAGCGCAGGTCCGCCACCGGTGGCCATGGCTCCGCCATGTCTTCGCGGATGGTGGCTACGCCGGGCAAAAACTCCGCGGCGCTCTGAGCGCAGTTGGCGACTGGCATATCGAGATCGTCAGACGCTCCGATATCGCGAAAGGTTTCGAAGTTCTGCCCCGGCGCTGGGTCGTAGAGCGCACCTTTGCGTGGCTGGGAAGATGCCGCCGCCTCGCCAAGGACTGGGAGCGATCCATCGCCTCATCAGAGGCGTGGGCCACCGTTGCGCACATCCGAATGCTCACCAGACGCATTGCAAGATATTGTTATGCATGACGGAGTTTCGAGTCATGCTCTGAGACTGAGAACCCCAAACGAGGCATACAAGGAGCGGATGGACACAAAAGGAGCGGCCTGATCATAAAAACCGATATACCTTAGAAAGGCCGAAAGACTGTGCAGGATAATGGGACCAGCTCAACATTGGTGGATTTGACGACATCAAAAATTAACCTTGGTAAGACTACATAAACCATGTGTTTTCGTAGGGTACGTAACAGGACTGTGCGTGTCTCGAAGATAAAAACCAAAAAAACGAATAGGTGCCGTACGCTATGACAGGAAGCCATTGTGCTTGCGATGGCCTTTTTGACATAACGGCGAAGACATATACACAAAGGAGGACTGACAGAGGCATTACGTAATAGTTCAAGCGATGAAGCGCGATCGATGACAGCACGATCAATGGAGCCAAAGATATAATAGTTATTGTGCCAAGTTTGAGTAAGGGAAAGACGTTCGGAAAATCTCTCTGGACTTTCCTTCGATATAAAATAAAAAATGGCACTGGTAAAAAAATAAGCATGTATCTGATTATTGCTCCGCCGGAGGTAACATCACCGTCTAAGTATCGGCTTTCGTAAACTTCAGCACGACCTGCGAGAAGAAGGGCTGCTATCGGCCCCAGAATCGCCATTGCTACAACTAGCCGGACCGTATTTACCTCTCGGCCTGCAAGAAAAGCGATCGGCAAGAACATCACAACGCTGGTATGGAACTGCATGCCAATCAAGATCCAGATTGCTGTCCACAATTTCTGTTTCTTGGTAAATGCATTAAAAGCCAGCATGAGGAAGCCACCCGCCAAGGCTTGTCGAATGCCAGACATGCCCAATTGGATGATGATTATGGGAAAGAGCAAAGCTAGGATTAATGGGGCAAAGGCATGAGCGCTTGCGAACCGAATATAGCAGAACACTAAGATCGCGGAGGCTGCTACATTCAACCAAGTATAGCCCAATCCCGAAGCTTTGATTGAGCCCATGAGAAATGTAAATCCTGCCTCCTCGCCCTCTAGTAGCTGTGCTATACTAGATGGTGGAATAAAGTTTATCCATCTATTTAGGTAGCCAAAATAGTCGCAGCCTGTCTCGTAGCGAAACCCCATAAACCAGACAAGAAAAAGCCCGGCAAAAATGAAAAGCACCGCATGCGGTCGCCGGTAATTTCCGACAGCCGAAAAAGCTAAACAAGAATAAATTCCAAGATAAACAAACATGCTATAATAGATGCCTTTTCCGGTTAATAATCAGCAAAATCACACATGTTTTTACTCACCATACCAAGCTCGTCTCGGCAATGCTTGAAGCATGAAATCACTCTATCAAGTTGAGATAGGTTTTCCGTCAAATTACGTCCAAAATTATGTGGATGCCACCAAAGGTGATAGCATCCACCAGTTCGAGCGGCTAATTCCATTTCTGCTTCAATGCGACGAATATGCAGGGCATGATAGATAGCCAGCTTTTTCGACCAAGGCCTCAGAAAGCGCGATGCTGGCACATTCCAAGCAGAAAGATGACGGTTTGGGTGCACAACTTGATTGGCACCCAAGGGAATTGCACCATCAAGAAATCGCGCCACCCGGAACAGTTTAGTCGTCTCCTGACCAGATCGGGGACGATAGAGCCAGCCGTTAGCGTCGCCGCGAAATACGGTCATGTCGAGGTCAGCACTCCGCTGAATGAAGTCGTTTGTTGTTTGGTTTCTTGGGAAAATAATGCTCTGAAGATTATGCCCGCTCTTCGCTGCGATTGTATGCGCTGAGGTCAGATCCGCTTCAAATGACCCGACTGTCGCACCGCGCTCCATGCAGTAATAATGGCTGTATGTATGAGTTGCGATTTCTTGGCCTGGTGTGTTTGCAATTCGCTCGATCAAGGAGGCTCCGAAGTGAAACGGATCGGTGTCTTCATTCTCGCCTATCAGGCTATTTTCGATGTCCGCATAAGGCGACAAGTTGGCATTTTCGTAAGCTGGTTTGCAGTCTGGTGCAAATTCCAGCATCTCGCCGCGGTTTTTTGCGAACAATAGTCCGACCGTTGCCCAGGTCGCTTTAATGCCTGCTTCCTGAAATCGAGACAGCATATGTGCAATAGCCTCGCGACCGCCTAGTACGGCATCGCCATAGTTTTCAACAGAGCGGTGGTCACGAACGCCCCACATCAGCTCGAAGTCTAGCGAGATGACAAGTGATCCGCTCATGACTGACGACCGCCCTTGGATACTATACGTTTCGCAAATTTTCGTGCGAATGATGCTACTTCGCCCAAAATGGGCGCAGGATCATCCCAGGCACCCGTGACATCCGCGCGCCCGGTTATGCGCGTGTTGTGCGCCAAGTCCGGCGGGGGTAAAATGAAGTCTTGGTTCCAAAGATAAAACAGCTGTGAGGCGAAATCTTTGGTTGTGTATCGCCATAGCACACCATTTTTCTGCTTAACTGCCAGAGGCAAGGCAGTCCCGTTTGCCTCCGCAATAGCTGTTTCGATTAGCGGTACTCCTGCTGCGGTGGCTATGGAAAACCAAAGCGATGGACGAGGGTTTACCTCAATGATCTTAAGCTCACCGGTCTCAGGGTGGCGCTTGAACTCGGCGGCTGCGATCCCCCTGTATCCGAGTCCAGAAAGTAGCGCTTCGGCAATTTCTGCCGTCTCTGGACAGGTTTCGCTTAGTACGAGGGATGCAGATCCAAAACCAGCGGGAAACTGGCGGAGCTTTCGGGCTGTAAACCGTTGGCGCACTCGTCCGGCTTCATCAATATAACCGCACCAAAGCGAGATGTTACTTTCCGGTCCAGGGACGATTTCCTGTATCAAGAGCGTTCCGGTTTCCTGTGGGATCCTTAGCAGAACCTCTTCAAAGTCAGACCGGTTTTTGACAATCCACCCTTTTTGGCCAGCCATCAAATGTTTCACGTCTTGAATTCGAGCCGGTTTGATCATTGCCGGAAAGCCGATTTGATCGCGGTACTGTCCGGCGTCTTCAATTCGAGCGGACCATAATGATGGATAGACTACCCGATTTGCCTCGCAGAGCTGGTAAAAGATGTCCTTGTCCATGATCTGGCCAGCCAGTCCATCTTTGTAGGAGCCTTGCATATGCACATGCTCGGAAAGTGCCTTCGAATGAGCGATGACCGCTTCGAGATCCTGGTCTGACGTCACCACAAGCACGGGTTTTGGCGCGCTGTTTGGGTCGATGCGGTCCAGGATTGCTGCCACGCGAGCATCTGCCGTGTCGGCAGCAATACGCTCTCCAATGAAGCGAGACCACAAGCCGGGTGCTCCAGGCGCGCCCACGCCCAGAACAGAATATCCGGCCCGTGCGGCCTCTCGCACAGCGTAAAGGCCTGTTGGGGACAGGCCCAGAACAATTACGTCAGGATTTTTTTTTAGCATCGTCCACCACATCATTCAGAAGACGAGCCATTTTTTCGCTGGTCATCGCAGGATCAAATCTTTGTTCGACTTCGGTCCGAGCGGCCAAGGCGACGCGCTGCCGCAAATCCGCATCTACGATGGCCTGAACAAGATAGCGTTCCCAGTCTTCGGGAGTTTCACACAAGAACCCGGTATCGGCGTGATTGATAAGTTCAAGATTGTAGCCAATTGCGGACACAACCGGGACGACCCCGGCGGCCATGTAAGTCCGCGCTTTGCCGCCAGATTTTCCTTTCGCCCAATCTTCGGGAGGCAAAGGCATGAGTCCAATATCGAAACGGGCAAGTGCCTGCAACTCCCCGTCCAACGACCAGTCGCTGATCTGCCAGTTCACCCCAGACATTTTGAAGTGTTTGCCCCCCATGATCTCCCATCGCACATGCGGGTATCTTTGGGCGAGCTCCTGTAACACCGGTTCGATAAACCTGAGGTACTTGACGGTTGATGGGGACCCCAGCCACCCGATCGTCACAGGGGTGTCATTAGAATGCGCGGCATGCATGGGGATGCGCGCGGTATCTTCGGCCACCTCAAGGGTGACAGCTTTTTTGGCGCCAGCCGCGATAGCCGCATCCCGCAACCAATTGTTGCCAGCAATCACGCAGTGCACAAGACGGAACAGATCGCGTGTCTTGTCACCCGATCTAAGTGCTGTGGCGAGCCTATTATAGCGCGAGGCCTTTTTGATGAACAAAGCGTCATCATAATCAAAGACCAACACCGCGCCCCGCTTCCTGAGTGCAGCCTCTATGATCGGTGGGCCAAAGGGCAGCAATTCGCGCTGGAGGTATATGACATCGTATTGCCGCCAATTGCGCAGCGCCCATAAGCGCCTCACCGTCGCGCTTAACGCTGCCCACATCTTAACCCCTGTTCGACCAGGGGAGAGCGACAGGTGATACATAGGCGTGTCCATGAAACTTTGAACATCGGCCGACACGCCAACAGCCTCAAGGTACTCGAGATATTGAAATACTCTGTAGCGGCTCGATGCACCTTCTACGGGATACCGCGTTAAGAACAGAACGCTCATCACGTTGAACGGCCTGCGAGCTCTTCATAAATGCCCGAATAGGCTGTAACCCCTGAAGCAAGAGAGAACCGTTCTTCGGCGACAATGCGGCAGCGCGCACGCATCTCGGGATCTGCTGCCATCGCAAACAGGGTTTTCAAAGCCGAATCGAGATTTGTCAGATCAACATTTTCGGTTCCGAGCGGTGGAAGTGCGAGACCGGTGCCGGTTTCCTGAAGGTCGTTAGCCACATCGCCAACCCCCCCATTTGCAAGGCAGGGCTTGCCGCAGGCCAAAAATTCGCCCATTCGAGTGGGGCATGACGCCCGCTTGGACCAAGCGGGGCGGATAAAAAAGATCCCTGCATCCATGCGGGCAATTTGCTGTGATACTTCGTAAAAGTCCGCACCGCGCACCTCGACCCGATCGAGATCGGCGCCTGCAGAGCCTAAAGCGTTTCGAACCAGATCATGGTTTCCTTTGGTTATCACTAAAAACCGAGCATCTGGCCGCATTACAAAAGCGCGCGCGACAGCTTTAGCCACCTCATCAAACAGATACCAACTTCCAACAGAGCCAACATATCCAAGCGTAAAACCTTCGCTTGGAACATCTTGTGGTTGGAACATGTCGAGATTGGTGCATGTCGGGATCACAGTCGATTTTGTGGGGATGCCCTTCATGTAATCGAACGCCTCATATTCCGAGATGCCCGCCTTTGTCAGGGAAATGACGTGATCTGCATTCAGGAACAAACTGCGCTCCACACGTTTGAAAATCCGGTAGGTCGCACTGGATTTTGACCAAATCCTGCCATCAACACGTTCGTCAGGCCAGAACCCGCGCATATCAAAGATAAAGCGGGCACCCGTCGCCCGTTTGACCGCCAAGCCCATCAAACTCGCGATGTAGCTTCGGCAATGAACCACGTCGGCTTCGATCTCGCGCGCAATGCGGATTGCCTGCTTTCGTCCGGCCACCAGATCATAGAGTGTCGCAAGGGTCCCGATAGGTCGGTTGTGCCAGACACGCGGCCGCCAATCGACTCCGGCCTGTTCGCAACGCTCTCGCATCGCCGCGACCCGCTTCCCATCACGTAGGCCATCGGGTTTCTCGAAGCTTAGCACCGTCATGCGATGCCCTGAGCGCCCCAGAGCCAGAACGTATTGAAGAACCTGACTCTGCCCCAGCGGATCCATCAGCCCTGTATAAGAAATGTAAAGAACGCTTTTGGTCATGTTGATTTGGGTCCTATCGGGAAGTTTGCAATCGACTTACTGTGGAGCCAGCGTCTCGTACAGCTTGATCAAGTGCGAGGTGATCGTCGGCAGACTGAACTCCGCCTCCGACCTAGTACGGGCAGCTGCGCCCATGGATTCTCGCAGGCTCGGATCGTCTGCCAGTGCCAACATGGCGTCTGCGATTGCGTTCACATTGCCGACCTCAACCAGGCGGCCCGTATCCCCTAAGACTTCGGGCAATCCGCCAGCGGTCGAAGCGATTACCGGCTTCGAAAGGCTCATGGCTTCAAGAGCGGTCAGTCCGAACCCTTCGAAACGCGACGGTATGATGACGATATCCGCGGTCGACACTAGTTTGAGGAAGCGCGCGTGATCCAGTTCGCCTGTAATCGTTAGCGGGAATGGTAATCCGCCTGCGAGCCGCTGCAATTCCGCATGAAGCCGACCGTGGCCGGCGAAAGTGATCCTTAAAGACCGGTCCGCAAGGCGCGGGTCTTGCAGGGCAGCAATGAGGTCCAAGTGCCCTTTTTCGGGCACTAGCCTACCGGGCAGCACGACATGAAGCGGTGCGTAACCGTCGGAGGGCAGCTTTTCCATCGCGTTGACAACGTTCAGATCGATCGGATTGTACGCGACGTCGATGCGGTCCAGCGACAGAGCCTTTCGGTAATGATCGGCAACAGCTCGCGATACGGCCAGTTTCCCGTCAAAACCCCGTAAATAGAGTCTCCTCGCCAACATCTTGCGGAACCTTAGTCTCAAGCTGTTGGGATTGGCGCCGGCATAGGCCAAGTTGTGGAAGGTAACGCAGGTCGCCGCCTGGGTCAGGCCCATTTGGCGTGCCAACGCGGTATTTATGGCCGGAAAATAAAGATGTGCATGCAAGATATCCGCGCCAGGCATTGCACGTGCTATGTCGCGCGCACCTGCAATCAGGTTCCACTTGTGCCGCTTTGGCAGGCGAATCACCCGCACGCCGGCGGCCTGAAGCTCGGGCTCCAGGTCATAGGGCGTACTGCGCACAGCGACCGCAACCTCGTGCCCCTGTCGCGCTAGTTCCGGCATCAGCATGACCAGCAGACGCTCTGCTCCGCCGCGGCCCAGCGTGTCAATGATGTGGAGAACCTTCAAGGAGTCTCCCGGATCGTACGGATCACGCGGGCAGGAATGCCCACCGCGATTGAATTGGCGGGAATGTCCGAGGTGACAACCGAATTTGCTCCAATCACTACGTTGTTGCCTATAGTGACGCCCTTCAGAACGGTCACCTTGGCCCCTAGCCAGACGTTATCGCCAATCTGGATCGCCTCGGTCACATAGCCATTCAGGGCTGTCGGTAGTGGCTCTCCAAAAGCGTGATCCTGATCGCGAATTGTTACATATTCCCCGATGAGTGCATCACATCCAATACGGATACTGTTGCGCGCGACAATCACGCTGCCTTGCCCAATAAAGGACCGAGGACCGATTTCTAGTGTGCCGAATTTCACCTTAACGGTAGCGACGGCTTCAACCGCGCTTCCTTGGCCTATCCGCAGCGTCCCGCCATCGGTCACAGACATACGCACACCGGAGCCGATGCTCTGGGCACCTGGCAGAGCTTTCACACCAAGCCTCAGGCGCAGGTGAGCAAGCCGAAAAGATTCTCCAAGCAGACGTAGTCCTTTTTCGATCTGGGCAATAAGCCGGCGCATTGCTGTTCTCCTTATGGCTCGGCCATCGGCAAGCCGTCCACGACTGAAAGTCGATCTTCAGGCACAATCAGCACGTTGAAGCTGGCACCCCGAGGGGTGATATGCGCCAGCGGTTGCAGACGGTATGCGCTGGATTGGAACAAGCCGAGAGGCGATGTCGGGTTTACCACCTCGAACACGCGGAATGAATATGGTAGAACTTTGGAGAGCCCTCCGTATTTCCCAAAGACATCCCAAGAGGATTCAGTGACCTCCATCAGGATCACTGGGCGCGCTTTTTCGAGAGTTTTGCTCAGACCACTGAGTGCAGGCGCTTCGAACCCCTCAACATCAATCTTGATGAAATCAGGACGGCGATCTTCTGCCCAATCGTCACCACAGCGGATCGACAATTCTGCAGCGGCATCCGCGCCGGTATGTTCGGGCAGGAACGATCCGGTGCCGCTATTGGCCGAATTCACATCGAGAAAGTATGTCTTCACTTCCTCTTTATCTCCCAGACCGAAGCGATGAACTTTGATGTTGGATATTCCGTTACGTGTAACATGTTCCTCGATCCGGTCGGCCAAGGGGCCATACGGTTCGAACGCGTGGACCTCTTTTGCGTGCTGGGCCAGCATGAAGGAATGACCGCCCAGATTTGCCCCAATATCAAACGCAACGGCCTTCGGGATGCGTTTCAAAGCATCGGCGATGGCTTCCGCTTCCGCTTCCTTCAACTCGTAGCCGCCAAAGAAATAGACGTGCCAGTCTTGTGCTATCTTGAGATTGCCCCGATAGTTAATCCCATGAAACGGTACCTCAAAAGGCATATCAGGGGAAGCGTCTGCTGGAAAAAAATACACGCACGATCCTGCGACGAAGACCTAGCCTAAGCCAAGTGCAGTTTCCAATACGGCGCAGAATGAGCATGAGCTCTCTTAAGTAGAATTGCGATGACAAACATCGCAATTTTTGTATCGGTTAATCGCGTATAGTGCATGGAATGTCGTTGTTTTTCTGAGCTTCCTCCTTTGAAGTGGTCCGCCCATATGATCTGGTGTTTTGATCCCAACGTTTGATGGTGCAGTCTATTCGTTGAAATGGAAGTAAATATTAGTCATTCAAGCAGCTTGCGGCGTTCGCTGCATAATTTTGACCAGAAAAGACCGTTCTTCAGCCAAGCAAGAAATTTGTAACATGTATGGACATCCCCCTTTGCGCAAGTAGAATATTTGGGTTGGCAGTTCGCGCAGTCGGGTGCTGACATGTATTCGGCCTCATGTTGCGGTCTTCATACACCGCGGGCCCGTATGGGGTTCTCAGATCTGATTCAGAACCACGTGCGCAAAGGCACTTCATCGCAATCTGGTTTTCCTGATCTCGTCTCGTCGACTGTTGCGCCTTACCTTCCATTTTGACCTTCCTACGTCTCCGGGCTCAAATCATTCGCACGGTTCTAGCGTGTGACAGTCTGTGCTCGGTATTCTCCGCCATGTGCCATCAAAGCCCAGGCGATACGTGCCATTTTGTTGGCCAACGCTACCCTTACTAGCATAGGTGGCTTGCCCTCCAGCATCCTCGCTACTAGCCAAGAGCCTGGTGCAGCCCCTTTGTGCTCGGCCCATTTGACCACAGCGCTGGCTCCAATGATGAGGAGGCGTCGCAAAGCTCGGTTCCCCATCTTTTACATTCGTCCTAGTCGCTGCTTGCCGCCAGTCGAATGCTGGAGTGGAGTTAATCTTACCCACGCCGCAAAATCGCGTCCCCGTCTAAATATTGAAGGGGGTGGAGCTCCAGCAATCGCTGTCGCAATAATCGGACCAATGCCAGGTATCGTGCTCAGCCTTTGACAGATTTCGTCTTCTCTCGCACGCTGCGCTATTTAGGCTTCCAACAGCCGAATACGGGTACTCAACGCCTCAAGCATATCTACGAGAATGCTCAAGAGAGGGCGTGATATTTCACGGCAATTCAAGATCTCAGGCTTCAACCCCAGACACAAGTTTACGTACATACGTTGGGCCCTTTGCAACAACAAAACCGAACTCGGAAAGGTGGCCGCCTAAGGCATTTATAATCTGAGTGCGGTGCCGGACCAACAGATCCCGCGCTTTGAATGCCAGGCCTGCCGCTTGATTATCTTCGCTTCGGACTTCGACAAACCGCATCGTAGGTCGCAGTGCCGCCACGCAAATGGCTTCAGCGTCGATCGCATCACTTTTGCTGCGTTTCACAAACGGTTTGACATATTTAGGTGCGATCAAGCGAACCGAGTGGCCAAGTGCCTCAAATTCTCGACCCCAGTAGTGGCTCCCTGAACAAGCCTCCATAGCAATAGTGCACTTTGGAAGCTCAGAAATGAACGAAATCAGTTTATTGCGCTTGACCTGTTTGTCGAAAAATGACTTCGCCTGTCGAGCTACAACCATGAAGCTGAAATACATTCTTCGCCAGATCTATGCCGACAATATCCAAATTTTTCATCGTAGTAACCTCCTTATAGTTTCCACCACTCAATCCTAGCACAACGCTAGGTGGACACCCGCATTAACCCGCTGATCAGAAGGGTTTGCTTGTTGTGATGACAGCATTTGCGGCTGCGGCGCGCTACTGTCTCCCTGAATGCGGCCCGGTGCGTGCATTTCGATGTGTTCTGAGCCTTCGATGGCCGTCTCGGCCGGTTTCGGATGGACTCACCCTGCTGTCCGTTTCCGTTCATGGAACACGAGGCGGTCGAAGTTGTAGGCGATGTTGGCCAGCGTGAGTTTCGCATCAGCGCGGGCCAGTCCAATCGTGCGGATGAAGAGGCC
>Ga0209309_10004745_pt1 | contig 11098 bp, 6 predicted proteins | sample COGITO_mtgs_1204_2_FD_184807 | JGI IMG/M metagenome (GOLD analysis project Ga0209309, IMG submission 184807) | Pelagic marine microbial communities from North Sea - COGITO_mtgs_120412 (SPAdes) (version 2) | ecosystem: Environmental > Aquatic > Marine > Epipelagic ...
CCTGTCTGGAGCGAGCTTGGGGGGAGCACGTGAGCGCGCCTCTCTGATAATTTCGGTGCACAGGCGCTCGTCGCTCAGCTGAGTCGTTGATCCCTGGAAACAAGTGAGTGGTCTCGATGAAGGCACTGCCACGCCAGGGTCTTGCACAGCACTCTGGCGCAGGAGCATGTAGTGCGTGCTGTGCGTGCAGTGCGTGTATGCGCAAAGACGCAGTGTCTGGGTGCGTCTCAGCGCGTTGTTCATCAAAAAACCATATCCTCCTGAGCTCTTTCATGCGAGCTTTCTGGTTTCGCCCTGAAGCTCTTCTTCGCCGCCTGGGGCTTCTAACCCATGCTAACCCCGCCTTGAGCCTAGTGACGAAGATCGTGTCCCCTCGACGTCGGGTGTACACCACGCATCTACGGTCTCGTGGCGGGCTATCAATTGCGGAGATGGGGAACGCTGCATGGAAGCCGATCAGGATCTCGCGCTGCCTGCTAATGCGAAATGTCGCTGTTTCTGGCAGCAGGCCGCTAGAAACAGGACCTAAACCTGCCAGAAGGAGGTCGCATCTATAAGCGTCGTAGAACGATAGCTGAGTCGGCTTCGTGTGTGGGAATCCCCCGCGTAAGACGCGCCACTGCATGCCAACGCATCCCACGAACAACTCATCATGAGGGATGCCACAAACTCGGAGTTTCCCTGTCATATGGGGATAGGAGTACATCTACGGTATTTGGTACCTTGAAATCTTGTCTCAGGGGTCGCGGTTCCTCGACCAGTTTTCCTCTGTGCGAGCATGGAGCCGGTTGGGGCGGACGGGGCTTCCCCCCAGGATGCATTCCAGATGATTCAAGATGGGGAAGTGCCGATAGACCCAAAGAGTAACAGCCAGAAGGCTGTACGCTCACCCGTGGGCGGACCCTCGCACGAACCGCCGGTTGACGATCCTGGTTGGTGCCCGCAGCCCGTTTGCCCTGGCTACCGCGCGCTGCCACGCCGTGTCGGTATCCAGACGCCTTTGTGAAAGATGAGTGCAAAACTGGAAGTGGCATAGTCCTATGGGTAGAGCCCAGCGTGTGAGTCTGCGTCTCATAACCCGCTCCTTCTGCGTCCGCAGCGATGTGCGGTGTCGGCGTCTATTTCACAACGGAGGGAGAAAACGCGAAGCCGATCATCCGGGGAATCACTGATAGGGGCAGTGCGTACCGTGAGGGCACGATCGCGGTGGGCGATTCTATTTCCCACATTGACGGGGCATCTGTGATCGGTTGGACTATGATGTCACTCCGCCACGCCATCGTCGGGCACGCCGGCACCATCGTGCGCCTCACCATCAACAAGCCGAACGGACGCATGTTTGAAATTCCGCTCACTCGCGGCACTCCCGAGTACTGGTACCAGGTTGACCAGAACGAGAATTTGCGGAAGGACGTCCGGGTGCGGGACAAGGAGATCGAGGCGCTGCGCCGCAAGCTGCTGGAGACGGAGTCGGCAATGACGCGGGACCGCTCTGAGATGGACAACCTCGCGGTGCAGGTCGGATCTCTGGAGCGGCTGAACGCAAAGCTGCGCATTGATATGGATCGCGAGTCGGACATGCGTAGGCTCGCTGAGTCGTCTGTTGCGTCGCTCACAGCGGACAAGAATGGGATGGAAGACCAGGTTGAAGGGATGATCAAGAAGCTCTCGGAGTCCTCGCTCTCGTTCAAGAGCGCCCAGGGGCTCGCGCGCGAGATGACAGAAAAGGCACGGCAGTCTGAACAAGCGCGCGTGATGGAAGAGAAGCTACGCAAGATGGCGGAGGCGCGTGAGGCAAAGAGCCAGGCTCTTCTGCTCGAAGAAGTGCAGCGCCGCAAGGAGGCAGAGGCTGACCGCACCGTTTCAGAGGCGAAGGTTGTCGAACTGGGCGAGAACGTTAGGCGTATGGAGACTCTCACTAAGGAGCTTGCCAAGATCAAGGGCGAGGTTTTGGAGCTGCAGGGTCAGGTTACGATCGCACACTCAGAGATTGAGAGCAAGAAGGACTTCATTTCCAAGGTGCAAAAAGAGAACGCAGAGGTGCGCTCGCAGGCCGGCGATGCAGAGATTCGGGTGCTCGCTGCAAAAAAGGAGGTCCGCGATGCGTTGGACAGGGTCAAAATGATGGAAAACGCCATGAAATCTGCAATCGAGTCCAAGGACGAAGCGCTTGTGCGCGAGGCCGAGCAGACCAACGCACTCACAAAGACCGACGGCGTGTTCCGCTCCACACAGATGAAGCTTACAGATTCGGAGGCCGTATGCACTGCGCTGCGAGGTGAAGTGCAGAAAATGCAAGTACAGCTCGCCAACACCGTCTCGGAGAAGGGCAAGGCTGTGCTGCAGCTCTCGGACGCCGAAAAGTCGCTGAGTGCGTTCAAGGACAAGTATGAGTCTCTTCTCGTAAAGCAGCGCGGTCATGAACAGATGGCGGAGGCAAGCATGTCGTCGTTGCGCCTCGAAATTGCAGAGCTGAACAAGTCTGTTGCTGCGCGCGAGCAACGCGTATCTGACCTGCAAACCCAGCTTGCGTCGACTACGCGCGAGCTCAACGCCAAGATCACAGGGGTGCAGGGCGATCTTCGGCTGAGGGAGGACAAGCTGGAATCGGTCACGCACCAGCTCACCGCCACGCAGGTGGAGCTCAAGAACACCAAGGCGCTTCTCACAGAGCACGAGCGCAAGGAGGGCGAGGCGGTCGCGCACTTCGAGGCCGCGCAGAGCGAGGTCCGGGTGCTCACTGCGGAGATCTCAGGGCTGAAGCAGAGCAACGGGCAGCTTGCAGAGGAGATCAACCAGCAGCACAAGGTGGTGAACGAGCTGACTGGGCAGGTTCTGCGCGAAAAGCAGGCCAAGGAGGCGATTCAGGGGGCGGAGGACGAGATCGCCAAGCGCTGCGGCGAGCTGCAGGGCGAGCTGCTTGAGTGCCAGGCGAAGCTCCGCCAGGCCGAGGCCCATGCCGAGAACTTTGAGACTCGCCGGAGCGACCTTGAGGCGAAGATCAAGGCAGGGGAGCTCGTGAAGATGGAGCTGCAGTCAGCGATGGCAGCCAAGCGCGAGGCCGAGTCGATGGCGGAGTCGTACGAGGTCGAGAACAAGCGCCTCGCGGCCGTGGAAATCAAGCTGCGCCAGGACCTCCTCGAGGCGCGGTCCGAGATCTCGACGGCGTCGTCCAAAGTGGCGCACGAGAAGATGGACCTGCTGCAGAAGTACTCTTTGGCGGAGCGCGAGCTGCGCGAGGCGGCGTTCGACATCCAGAACGAGCGCGACAACCTGCAGGCGGAGCTGAACCGTTTCATGTCGCTCCCGAACCCGTGCGGCATCGGGCTCTCGCTCGAAGAGATCATCGAGAAGCTCCCTACGGGCGGGACCATCAAGACCATCCGGGTGGCGGGGATGCAGCCGGGGCTCTCGGCAGACCAGAGCGGCAAGGTGCTGGTCGGCGACAGCATCATCGAGGTGGACGGCATGAGCGTGAACGGCATGACCATGGAAGAGACGCGCGCCAAGCTCTCGGGCAAGCGCGGCTCGCGCATCACGGTCAAGTTCATGCGCGACCTAACCGACGACGGCGAGGCGAACGGCGACACCTACACCATCACGCTCAAGCGCGGCGCGTTCGGGCCGGAGCACGCCGTGCTCGCGCCCGAGGACAAGGACATGCGTGACGTCGGCCGCTGGCCGCGCGCAGGCGCCGTGTCAGATGCGGAGATGGGAACCTACGAGCGCGCGGCGATCGAGAACCGCACGTCCCGCATCAAGTAGGCGCGCGGGCCCCGCCCGCCCTGCGCCCGCGCCCGAGGCGCCCGTGCGCGCCCATCGCGGTTTTTGCGACGGCGGTTGTCAATAAACAGCTTACAGCATGCCCTACAGCACGCCCTACAGCACGCCCAGGTGCGCGTTATTCGCGCGCGTGTAAAGCGCACTCGCGCCCATGCCCGATGCGCACAAGGGTCCCTCGAGGCGAGGTGTGCCCCGCGCATACTAGACGCAAGTCGCCCGGCCAGCACCCAACGCCGAGCCAGCGCGGGCGTGCCAGCAGCGCCGCCGCCCAGCCGGTTGGTTTCACCTGTAGCTGACACCCCCCATGAACTTGGACGGGTCGGGCACGTTGCCGTTGAACTCCGCGCCCGAGAAGTCGAAGCCGGGGTGCTCCTCCGCAAAGCGCTCGCGCATGATATCCTTGCGCACCTCCGTCGCCGTGACCGGGTCGAGCGGCTGGTGCCCCTCCAGCGCTGAGTCCCACGGCACGCCCTTTGCGAGCTTAGTGAGCGTGATGTGCAGCTCGGCGTCCTCGAGGGTCCAGAAGCTCTCCGAGTGCTTGCACTTTCCGCCGAGGTTGTGGTTGAGGAATCGCTCGAGGTTCCCCTTGATCCCGATGGAGAGGTGCGTGGACGTGATGGAGATGTCCAGCAAGCTCGCCTTGATCCCTGGCGGCGGGTTGATGTAGATGTTCACCTCGTCCAGCCCTTGATCCCACTCGTAGATCAACTGGCCTGTTTGCACGCCTCCAGTTGAGGAGCGCGCTGGGAGGTCGCCAGCGAGCGAGCTATTGAGCTGGCATGGGGGAAATTGCTGCGGACCTTTGTGGAAGTACTGCTTCCGCCTCTTGTTCTGCTTGTTTTCCTTGGTCTGCTCGATCAGGCCCGCCTTCATCGCCAACTCAGGGTGCTCTTTCATCACCTCTTCCTGCGCAGATGGCGGAAGGTCCTTGATATTCACACCCCCTGCCGCTTCCATCTCTTCTTCTGTAACAGTGTTAGCTCTCTGCTGCAATTGTCCTGGAGCCGCTTGCTGTCTCTGTGTGACACGCTGCTGCGCAGCAGCTCTCTGCCAACCATCGCGAGTTCAGGTGCCAGTGTCGATCGTGGTTGGCACGTGGTTGGCAACAAAACGCAACTGCCAAGAGGGTTTTTTTGTCTCGCGGACGGCTGGGCTCTGACCCGCTCCGCCTCCTCGTTTTCATCGTCGGAATCCTCTAGCTTGTCCCACTTTGAGTAGTCAGTTAGCCTTGCCATTCTTACCCCACCTGCCCAGCACCTGGATGGCCTGGAGGTAGTTTCGACAGGCGTGGCACGCCTAGAACGCTGTGTTCGCACCCAGCCGACGCGTCGCACTCACGCCGCAGGCTTGGATCCGGGGCGCGATGACGGGGTTCGAGAATTTCGCGAGATCTCATCCTGCACCAAAAAATCCACCGAGACCCAGCCCGTCGGGAGGCGCAACACACCTGGGAGATCTGCCAACGCCCACCTGGAGTGAGATGCAGCGTTCCAAGGTCCTCCGCGGTGCGACGCTCCTGCGTTCGCTTCGTGCACCCCAAGCGCCCCCAGCGGCCACCCGCCTGGCGCTCCCCGAAGCAGCAAGGCAGTTCCGTACAACCGCACAGCTGGCCCAGGAGGCTCCGGGAGGACACCCGGACCCCCTCAGGTCCCGCCCGCACCAAATCGGCGGATGATGTAGCACAGGATTGAACGACACCCGGAACTGAGCAGCTGAAGCTGCTTCCTCACAGGCCCGTGCAGCGCCCTGGCGTGCCGCCTGCTGCTCCCCCGGCCACGAGCCAGCAGAACCTCCCGGCCATGGAGAACCCGTGGACTGCCGTCACGGACGAAAAGACGGGCGGCACCTACTACTGGAACCAGCTCACCAACGAAACGACAATGGTCGGGGAGCCGAAGCCGACGGGTGGGCCCAGAAGCTCGCCCCCGGGGCCAGCCTGCACTCGTCTTCTCTCGCTGCGTTCGCACCCGTGCACCAGACCCTGACCCGGCCGGGACGTGGTGTAGGCATGTACCGGCTGCCGCCAGGCTACGTGGAGCAGGGTCCCCCCTCGTTCCTCGGATCACTGGGGGGGATGTTCATCTACGGCGCCGGCATCACCATGGGTAGCCTCGCCTCCGGCGCGAGCCCACACGGGGCGCCCCAGCCAGCGAGGGCAGGCGGCTGCTCTAGGCGCCGCGAGCCAGACTGGAAGCTGACGCGGCGTGCGCGCCGCGAGCAGGTTTTGCGTTTGTTGGCGCGCTTGGGCGCATGTTCTTCTAGCCCACGCGATATCGGGAGAGCTGAGGGTCGCGCGTAGAGTGTTGAAGAGACAGATACGTTAATGACAAACAAGTGTTGAGAGCATTGCGCGCATCACCGCCGGAAGATCGCGCGGGGCTTGGAGGCGGCCCCGAGTTGCGGGATCGACCCGCTGTTGACGAGCCGCCTGTGGGCCTCACGAACGTGCCTGGTTGGTCCGCGCGCCCCGCACGCCATCAGCCGCCCGGGTCTGGGGTGCTGCAGCGTGCGTCGTTACGGATTGCGGACGCAACACGCGTGAGGAGAAGAGTGCAACAGTAGCGGAGCCGGGCGGGCGGCGCCTCGGCTGCAGCGGCTCCGCGTCGCTGTCACGCCACTCCGCGCGCACGACGCGGGCGGTGTCGACGAGCTGCCCGACAAACACCTTGGTCATGCCGCTGATGAGCTGGTAAAGGAACTTGTCATCTTTGTGGTTGTCGCCGGTCACCTGCCCCGGCCGCCGCGTCGCTTAGCCCGCAGCGGTTCTTGAGCATGGCTGAGAGAACGCAAGCAGAGGGGCGCGAGCTCACCCCGGACACCAAGTTCCTGACAGCCTTGATGTCAAATGCGGAACGTCGGTACATGGCATAGCGCCTTTCCTCATCCGCCGTTGGGTTCGAGCTGTGGAAAAGCTTCTCGCGCAGCAGCAGTACCTCCTTGTATTTCGTGTAGTCGTCATCCTCGCGCTCCTCTTCGTCCTCCTCTGAATTTTCCCCAGCCTCACCGTCCTTGCGTTCACCCCCATCTCGGCCAGCGTCACCGGCCTCCTCATCGCCATCCCCCTTGCCAGCCGCCTCCTTTCCCTTGGCATCAGATTTTGCAACTCCTCCTTCCTGGACACCCATCCCGCAGACGCACGTTACTGAAGACAGCGCCCCAGCTAATCACTCTTTCTGTAGTCAATTGAGCGATGAAAGTTTGGAGTCTAGGCAGGTAAGCTGCAAACGACCTTATCCCCAGCCTTCTTGTCGCCAACTGCCTTCTTCTTCTTGGCCTTCTTTTTCGCTGGAGACGCATTCTCACTGCTCGCATGCGACGCTGAATTAGGCGGAAGCATCTCCCCCAAACAACCCACACCTCCCTCTGAGTGCCGCGGTACAATTGGAGGTGACAACGAGGAGCTATCTTTGGCTACTTCAACCATGCGGGGGGCAGCAGAAGGGTGGCCAGCGACCTGTCTAGCGCTGGCGAACCGACCTCCCCCGAAAGCTGTGGTGAACTGCTGCGCTTATGCTTCTTCCCTGCGACTTTCTCTGGGGTTTGAGACGAAACACCACCAAGTACTGCCGTTGCACTGTTCCCAAACGTCGGCGAAATCGAAGGCCCGCGTGCAGAGACCGCTGCGGATTTGTTTGGCCGGCTAGCTTGGGAAAACGACGGGAGAACGCTGGATTGAGAAAACAACGGGAGAGAGCTCACAGCGGTATCAGGATCCTCGTCATGGATATCTGGCTCCATCTGACAAGAACCCAGGCCCTGAGATTTGCCAGCTTTCCCCCAATGTGCTCTACTTGGCACTGGTCAGGTTCCGAAGGCGCGCCCGTACGCACTGCCGTGCTCACCTGCGAGAAAAGTTACCGATGGCCACTTTTGAGATAGATGAGCAGTTGACTGAATACGCATCGGCGGCGACGATGCGAGCGCAGATCCTTGCGGCGGGGCTGCTTCGGCCAGCCGTGGTGCAGGGGCGCGGCGTGGCGCAGATCATGCGCGCTGCTGCTGTACCCGCGCTTCAGCGCCGCTGGCTCTCAGCGAAACCGTTCAAAGTCCACGCTCCTGAGACCATGCCGTTCCCCAATGAGAACATCGAGCAGGGACAACACTACCAGCTGAACTGGTCGCTATGTGGCTCCGGGGTTATCCCTCAAGTCGGCGCGTTTCGCAACAAGAAGACTGCTGAACTCGCCGCGAAGGGCGGGTCCATCAGCACTGCGGAGCCGGATGAGGTCCCTTTTTCCAAGACGATGTACAAGACCATGAAGTCTAAGCTCGGGGACCGGCTTCTCTATGTTCAGGACTGCGCGTTTGGGGCCCTGTCAGCCAACGAGATCCAGGTCCGCATCATCACTGACTCTCCAGCGGCGGCCCTTGCTTTCAAGACGCTGTGTGCCACCACACGCGTTGTGCCCCTCCCGAGCTACCAGGAGGACGTTACTGTTCTCTGCACATCTGCGGAGGACACCGAGTGGGGCTCCTCTTTTGTGGCCAGTAGCAAAGCCGAGAAGGTGGTGATTATGCACGGAAACTTCAACGCGCACGCGCTGATTAAGCACGTGAGCGTCATCGCCACCGATGCGTTCCTTAACCGCGCATCCCCCGCGCTCCCGCTGTGGGGCTCCGGGGGCCCGGACTGCGTGTTCCTGTCCGAGGGCTTCGAGGACGTCTCGCAGATCCAGCACGGCTTCGCGTGGAGTGAGAAGGGGTTCTGCCGAATGTTCATGGGCAAGGCGGAGAGCGACGGGTCTGTCGTGAACCTCTACGATGACGTCCCCAACAGCCTCCCGCCCCCCGCGGCGGTGGTGATGTTCGCCGACGACGCGTCCGCCGCACTCCCCGCGGCCGCGGAGCTCACCGCCGAGCAGGCGGCGTTCTACTTTGCGACAGCGTGCGCCCCGGCAGGGTGCACTAACTTTGTGACGGGCGCGGGGCTGGTGATGGCCATGGCGAAGCACACGACCTTCTACATGGTAAACCGGGGCGCGTTCGCGAGCGAGGTGGCCGCCATCAAGGCCGCCCAGGGACTCTCCGGCAAGAAGGGAAAAAAGGGCGGCCCGCTCGACCTCAAGGTCCCGTTGACCCCAGCCCCGCCCCCTGCGCCCTGCCGGCCTCAAACCCCTCCAGCAAGACAGGCGCAATCCGTGGTATCAGGCGCTTGCGAGGCCAGCGGCGCGGCCCGAGATGGGACAAGCCGCTGAGGGGCCGCGGGGCCGCGGGGCGCGGCGGCTGAAGCGAGCGTTAAAGTTTCGGATAAGTTGTTGTTTGTCAACTTTGAGTGCTTGTGCAGGTGATCGATGTGGGCGGCGAGACGCGGCCCGCGGGTGACACGGCGGCCACGGCGCAGGCGCTAGTGGCCCTAGCGGCAAAGCGCTGTCCAGCCAAGGAGTTCCCAGAAATGGAGGCGGTGCTCGAGGCGGGGCCCAAGCTGCCCGAGGCTGCTTGAGTGATGGGGGGCGCGGAGAGGGCGCGCCGCGCCGGCTGGCGTGGCGCGCGGGAGGGCGGGCCCCGCAACGGCCGGGCGGGCGCGCGATGTGTGAGGATGAGTGAAGGTGGCAGGCCTGCGACGGGCGGTTTTGCGTGCGTGCCAGCGTGACCGACCATGTTGGCTGGCTCTGCGCATGTGCGCCATTCCGGGCGCGGCGCCCGCTGCCACTTCACTGGAGTGCCTTCTCGCCGGCCCGGCGCAAAATTTTGCCCGCAGGTTATGAGGTTTCGTGATAGGTTGACTGAATTTCACTTCAGGTTGTTGAGAGCGAAGCGGCAAGGGGGGCGATCGTCGCGCTAGGGGAGTGCGTGGGAACCTCTTGGGGGGCAAGAGAGACCATGCGAACCCGGGGAATGGCGGCTTCAGGGCTATTGCTGGCATTGGCTGCGCTTCTGGCGCAGCCAACCGGCGCTCTGCAGCTTGCTAGCATGGACATCTCCTGGAGGTCCTGCCGGTCTATGGAGGGCAGCTCCGGCGCGAGCGTCGATGGCGTGTGTGCAACCGATCCGGGGAACCCTCTCCATGTTGCAGTGACGATCCATGCGACTTGGATTTCGCCGGGTCCGGCCAGCCCTCCAGGGCCTGCCGAGCACATCAGTGCGGACGGAGGGATGGGCTCGGTGTTTCTCGACGCTGGCGTGGGGGCGGAGCGCCGCAGGATCGGCCACACTTCATCTGGCGGGGACACCACAGTCCTGCCTTATTCGGACGTAGGGGGCAAGCACGGGTACGTCTTTGCCGTGTCGCAAAAGACGGCGACCCATTACGGCGACATGGTGTCTCACGCGGACACTTCAGACTCGCTCTGGACGTACGACACGCACCTCGTGTACTCGCTGCACCTCCCCGAGAGCGGGGAATACGAGGCGTTCTTCGACGGCTGCTGCCGCTGGAACGAGCTTCTCAACACCCCGCCGGAGGACTACTCCAAGAAGGCGGGCTGGCGCATCGCGTCGCACATCAGGGTGTCGGCGACGTCCAATGCCCTGTCGTTCTCGCCTGCCATCATGTCCAACTTCGCGCAGGTGCAGCTCAAGGCTCAGGGGCCCTCGGGCCAGCCGTACCCGCGCTCGCTGGTCCTTACGGGCGCCGACGGCGCCGCGCTGGCCTCGCTCGTGCAAGGGGGGGTGGGCGGCGCGGACATCTCCGGGCGCTACACCGAGATCGGCGCCAAGCTGTACGTCGACACGAGCGTAGCAGTCCGCGACGGTGGGTCCCGCGCGGCGTTCCTCCGCGAGGACGCGGCGTACTCGATCGTGTGGTTTGAGTGCCCGCCGGGCGGCGAGCTGCAGTTCCAGTACAACCGCGCGTACGCGCGCCGCTCGGGCTGGGCCGTTGTCCCTGGTGACGCGCGCGACGCACTCGGGCGGACGCCGAACCCGCTGGCCCCGGGGTTGCCGGTGCTCGAGAGCCTTGGAGGGCTCTGGCCTGAGGGCGCGGCGTACGACGCGTGGCGCGCGCAGGGCCCGTCGTATCTGCCGGGCGCAGTGAGCATGGAGCACGACGAGGCGGCGGCCGGGGCGGTGCGCTACTCTAACACTGTGCAGCTGCACGCATACCTCCCCGACGACCCGCTCCTTGCGCCGTTCCTCCCGAGCGCCGTCTTCGCGGCGACGTACGGCGCGTCCCTACGCTACGCGGTCGCGCCGGGCGCTACGGAGAACTTTGAGCTCCTCCCTGGCGTCACCGTTGACGCCACGGCGGGCGTGCTGGCGTTCGACCCCGCCGCGGTGTTCGCGCGGTGCGGCGCCGCGCGCGCGCGCTACGCGGATGGGCGCGACCTCGAGATGTGTGCGTTCGCGGTGCCGGTGGTGGTGGCGGCGGACGCGCCCG
>Ga0209309_10004746_pt1 | contig 11097 bp, 8 predicted proteins | sample COGITO_mtgs_1204_2_FD_184807 | JGI IMG/M metagenome (GOLD analysis project Ga0209309, IMG submission 184807) | Pelagic marine microbial communities from North Sea - COGITO_mtgs_120412 (SPAdes) (version 2) | ecosystem: Environmental > Aquatic > Marine > Epipelagic ...
CGCCCGAGGGCGAGGCGCCGGTCATGGCGACAACAGATGACATGCCGCGGTACCGCGCCGGCACCTTTGAGGTAGGGGTGATGACTGATCCACGTACGCCGACGGTTGGGGACAATCGTCTGATCGTGGATGTGAGCGACGTCAATGGCAAACCGGTATCAACCCAAATTGATGCCTACGCCGAGATGCCGGCAATGGGCGCGATGCCGGCCATGCGCGCTCCAGCTGATCTCAAGGAGACGGCACCCGGTCGGTATGAGGGGTCGGTGGATTTGTCGATGCGCGGCGAGTGGCCGCTGACGATGAACGTGGACACCGAAGGCGGGCCGCCGGTTCGGCTACAGTTCGATCTCGCGACTGACCGGACTGAAATGCCTATCGCTGCTGGTGGCGTGCCGATTGGCAGCTCCGATGCAGCCGGTATGGACGCATCTGACGGCGGTATGCCCCGCTATCAGGCGGGCGATCTGGAAATTGCCGTCGATATCGATCCGGGAACGGCGCGGGTTGGCGATAACAAAATCATGATTGAGCTGCGCGATGCCGATGGCCAACCCATTGAAGATGCTGACATTAACGCGTTCGCGCAGATGCCGGCGATGGGCGCGATGTCGGCCATGCGGGCGCCGGCCGATCTCAACAAGACCGGACCCGGCCAATATGAAGGTTCAGTAAACCTGTCCATGCGCGGCGAGTGGCCGCTGACCGTCGAGATCAAAGACCCTGCTCGCGGCGACAAGCGCCTGCAATTCGATCTGGCGACCGATCGCGAGGGCCTGACGATTGCCGCCGGGGCAACCCCGGTCGGCGCGCCTGCGGTGTCAATGGACGATACAAATGCGATCACCATCGATAACCGTCGCCGCCAGATGATCGGCCTGGAGACGGGTGAGGCGACACACCGTGACTTGGTCAAATCTATCCGTGCGGTCGGTGAGGTTACTTTTGATGAGCGCTTGCTGTCGCAGATTGCTTTGAAATTTGATGGCTACATCGGCGATCTCAAGGCCGACTATGTCGGCGCGGAAGTAACCAAAAACCAGGTACTGTTCACCGTGTACAGCCCTGATTTGCTGGCGGCTCAGCAAGAGTACCTGGAGACTCGTAGGCGCCGGCCCGATGCAGAGAATAGCCTAGTACGGGCCGCCCGCCAGCGGCTCGCGTTGTGGGATATGTCGGATCAGGAAATCGCCGCGCTAGAACGGCGGGGTGAGCCGCTGGATTACGTGGCTATCCACGCGCCACGCAGCGGTACGTTAATCGAGCGCCACATTGCCGATGGCAGCGCGGCAAAGATGGGCCAGACATTGCTCACGATTGCTGATTTGTCGAGCGTCTGGATTGAAGCCGAGATATTTGAAGCGGATCTTGAACTCGTAAAAGTCGGTATGTCGGCGAGCGTTACGCTGCCGTATCTGCCGGGGAAAGCGTACCCGGCAACCGTGGAATACGTCTATCCCTACCTTGAAGGGAAAAGCCGCACCGGACGCATTCGATTGTCGCTCGACAATTCTGACGGCGAACTGAAACCGGGCATGTATGCCCAGGTGTCGTTGCAGGCGGATATCGGCCATCGTCTCAGCGTGCCGGAAGAGGCGATCATCTTTGCCGGCGAAAGCCGTGTCGTGTTCGTCGATCTCGGGGCTGGCAGGCTCAATCCTGTCCTCATCAAAGCGGGTCGCAGCGCCCAAGGTTTGGTCGAGGTGCTCGACGGTCTCACGCTGGGCGACACCGTCGTGACCTCTGGCAATTTTCTCATAGCCTCAGAAACCCGGCTGAAGACGGGGCTTAACCAATGGTAGATAATCACAATGACGGGGCAAATTCTTCGTTGAAGCTTGGTCCGCTTGAGAAATTGATCAATTTCTCCGCGCGCAATACGTTGCTCACCTTGATGCTGGTTATCGCGGCGGCTTTTTGGGGCTATCGTTCCCTCAGTAATGCACCACTGGATGCAATTCCCGATTTGTCGGACGTGCAGGTGATTGTGTTCACCAATTGGCCGGGGCGCAGCCCCGATCTGGTCGAAGACCAGATCACCTATCCGCTGACGACCACTTTACTGTCAGCACCCGAGGTGCGGTTCGTCCGTGGTCAAAGCTTCATGGGTTTGTCGTTCGTCTACGTCATTTTCGAAGACGGTACCGACATGTACTGGGCCCGCTCACGTGTGTTGGAGTACCTCAACTCGGCGGCGCCGAAACTGCCGGACGACGTGCGACCCACGCTGGGCCCTGATGCCACTGGCGTAGGCTGGGTGTATCAGTATGCGTTGGTCGACAAAAGCGGCAATCAGAGCTTGGCGGACTTACGCAGCCTGCAGGACTTTAATCTGCGTTATGCCCTGGAAGCGGTTGAAGGTGTTGCCGAAGTCGCGGCGGTGGGTGGCTTCGTCAAGGAATACCAGATCAACGTCGATCCGAACAAACTCGCCTCCTACGGTATCCCGCTGCACAAAGTCACGATGGCCGTGCGGGCGTCCAATAAAGATGTCGGTGGACGAGTGCTGGAAATCGCAGGTCACGAGCAATTCATTCGTGGCCGCGGCTACGTTAAATCGGTGGAGGACCTGAAGGAGGTCGTCATTGGGGTCGGCGAGGGTGGAATCCCCATTCGTGTCGTCGATGTCGCGACCGTCAGCCTGGGTCCTGCTCTGCAGCGCGGCCAGACGGATCTGAACGGCGAGGGTATCGCCGTTGGCGGGATTATCGTGATGCGCTACGGCGAAAACGCGTTGGATGTAATCAATCGCGTCAAAGAAAGATTGGAAGTGCTCAAAACCAGCCTTCCGGATGGCGTAGAGATCGTCCCCGTGTACGACCGGTCAAGCCTGATCGAGAGAGCAATCGACACTTTGCGTAATACCCTGATCGAAGAGATGCTGATTGTCTCGCTCGTGATCGGTCTGTTTCTGTTGCACGTGCGTTCCGCTTTGGTCGCGATCATAACCTTACCGATCGCGATCCTGCTGGCGTTTATTCCGATGTCTTATATGGGTCTGACGGCAAATATCATGTCGCTCGGTGGCATTGCAGTGGCTATCGGCGCGATGGTTGATGCGGCAATAGTCATCATCGATAACGTGCACAAGCGTTTGCAAGGGCAAACCCTGGAAGGCGAATCAAGAGCGCGCGTCATCATCGAAGCCATGCAGGAAGTTGGTCCGAGCATTTTTTTCTCATTGTTGATTATCACGGTGTCCTTCGCACCGGTGTTCGCCCTTGAAGGCACTGAAGGCCGGTTATTTAAACCATTGGCCTATACCAAGACCTTTTCAATGTTCTTCGCCGCATTGCTCTCGGTAACACTGATACCGGCTTTGGCCGTCTTGCTCATCAAGGGGCGTATTCGTGGTGACGACAGTCGCCTGAACAGGTCTTTGAGGAACGGTTACGCACCAGTGGTACGCTTCGCCGTGCGCTGGCGTTGGCCGGTTATCATTGGCGCTTTGCTCGCCCTCGTGGTGACGGTGCCGGTGTATCGAAGCCTCGGCAATGAATTCATGCCGCCTTTAAACGAAGGCAGCATCCTGTACATGCCGACAGCTCTACCCGGCATTTCCATCGAAGAAGCGACCCGCGTCATGCAGACGATGAACCGGGAATTGAAGAAGTTTCCGGAAGTGAAACGCGTATTCGGCAAAGTGGGTCGCAGCACGAGTCCCACGGATCCAGCCCCGTTGTCCATGATCGAAACCAACATCATGCTTAAGGATAAGAGTGAGTGGCGTGAAGGCATGACCTGGGATAAGTTAATTGGCGAGATGGACAGCGCAATGCGCTTCCCCGGCATGCCGAACATCTGGTGGATGCCCATTCAAACCCGCACGGAGATGCTTGCCACGGGCATACGCTCGGCGCTTGGGATCAAGATATTCGGTCCCGACCTCAGCGTGATTGAAGGCACCGGAATCGATATTGAACGAGCGTTGCTGGAGGACGAACGCACAGCACCGTACACCCGTAGCGCGTTCGCGGAACGCGCGACAGGGGGCTATTTCCTCGATTTTGATATCGACCGCCAGGCGGCCGCACGCTTCGGTCTTAACGTCGATGACATTCAAAGCGTGATCGAAGCGGCCATGGGAGGCGTCAAGGTCAGTGAAACGGTCGAAGGTCGGGAACGATACGGGATATTGGTCCGGTATGCGCGTGAGTATCGAGACAATATTGACGCCCTTAAACGGGTTTTCGTAACGACCTCGACCGGTGCGCAAATTCCGATTACGCAGGTCGCGGACATTCAGTTTCGCACGGGACCGCCTGCCTTGCGCAACGAGGACGGCCAACTGGTGAGCTTCGTCTTTGTCGATGTTGATGATGGCATCGGTATTGCGGACTATGTCGATCTGGCGCGCCAGGTGGTCGCCGACAAAGTAGAAATTTCGCCCGGGTATCGCCTCGATTGGGCTGGTCAGTTCACCTACTACGAACGTGCCAAAGCACGACTGACAATCCTGGTTCCCCTGACGATTTTTGTCATCTTTTTCATGCTCTATATGCATCGGAAATCGATGATCGAAACACTGATCGTGATGACGGCACTGCCGTTCTCACTGATTGGCAGTATCTGGCTGTTGTCAGCGCTCAATTACAATCTGAGCGTGGCGGTGGCCGTCGGCATGATTGCAGTGGCGGGACTTGCCGTCGAACTAGGGCTACTCATGATGCTGTATCTGGATCTGGCGTGGCGACAGCACGCACAGGACGGTGCCCTCGAGAGCCGAAAAGACCTGACCAACGCGATTACTGAAGGCGCCAGTCAGCGCATTCGCCCGATGCTAATGACGGGTCTTGCGCTGTTCCTGGGATTGGTTCCGATCATGTACAGCACCGGGAGTGGCGCGGACGTCATGAAGCGCATCGCAGCCCCAATGCTCGGGGGTGTCGGATCGGCCCTGATTCTCGTGTTGTTTGTCTTTCCTGCCATCTTTTCGTTTTGGCGCGGTCGGCGTCTGCCAGCGTCAGGTCCGTCGCCAGAGTCCCGCGTTCCTACCAATGAGGATGCACAGACATGATCTGTGTCCAGATTGTCGCGAAAAGTAACGGGTCCGTGGACCCATTGAGGAGGTTATCGAAATGATCAAAACCAACAATAGACCGCCAGTTATTCTGACGGGCGCGATACTAACGTTGGCCCTCGGCGTTGCGTTAGAGGCCCAACCGGTAGTTGCTGCAACGCACGCTGCTGAGGCAAGCGCTCAAGCTGCATCAGCGCGCGGCGAGCGCCATCGGCATGGGCCGCCTGGTAAGGGGTTCTACCACACGCAACGTTATGAGGAGCCGACAAGGATCGATCGTCGCCATGTCAGCCCACGACGCTATGGACCACCTAGCAAAGGGTTCCGCACCTGGCGTTCAAGCCCACACACTCAGAGCGAAGTGCGTCGTGATAACGCCGCTGAAACCAGGTGCCGGCGGCGCGGTCCGCCAGGCAAGTTTTCATGGTTGCGGTGCTAGCCGCGAGTGAGCGGCTTGGGCCGTTAGCGCGGGCCGCAACTACGGTGGTAATACCGAGCATTCAAAATTGCGTGGTTGCCCAATGCAGCCGCAACTGAACAAGAGGACTTTACGATGACAGGAATGACAGTAGACAACGGGAAGAGGCGCACAGTCATTGCCCTTCGATGGCCTCGGCTCATGCAGCGCGCCCGCGGGCAGGAATCGGTGTGATGGATAACATTACGCACACGGGTGCCTGGGCCATTGCGCTGATCATGATTGTCGTCGTGTCATGGGTTTTCTATCGCTACTTTGCGCCCAAAAGTTGGCGTGAATGGACGGGGGCAGGATTAGTGCAGGCCTTCATAATCGCGCTGTACGCGGAAATGTACGGCTTCCCGTTAACGATCTATTTGCTGGCTCGATTTACTGGCATTGATCGTGACTATATCAGTGCCAACCTATGGTCGACGCTACTGGGCGTGGGTGAAACTGGCATGTTGATCTCCATGATCATTGGCTATGCGATCGCGTTCGTCGGCATTGGCCTGTTTGCGCAGGGCTGGCGACAGGTCTATCGCGCGCGGGCTGAAAAGAAGTTGGTCACCCGTGGTCTTTACCGGTACGTCCGTCATCCCCAATACACAGGTTTGTTTCTGGCACTCCTGGGCGAGGGCATTGTGCACTGGCCGACCGTGTTTTCGGTGGGCTTGTTCCCATTGATCGTTTTCGCCTACTACCGGTTAGCCAGGAATGAAGAACGCCAGATGATCGAGACATTCGGTGATGCCTATCGAGCCTATCGCCGACAGGTGCCGATGTTTGTTCCGCTTCCCGGTCAGTGGCGCGGCTTTATAGAAAGCCCATCGAGTGATGCGGAGCAAAACAAGGAGAAATCCTAATCCCGGTTGAACAGGGCGTTTGAATCGAACGCCTTAACTGACAGGAGAACTGAAATGAAACCAAAAAAACGGAATCGAACGAATGACAAAAGGCGCTGGCGGACCCACGTCACTATTTTGCTCATCGGGGTGGGCGTAGCGCTGGTGGCGACGGCCGCAATTTGGCGGTCTGAGCCAGTGGTTAGCCCGGACGTCGCGGATGTGGTGGTGTACAAGCGGGCCGATTGCTCGTGTTGCCACAAATGGGTAACGCATTTGCAGGACAGCGGTCTCGTTGTCAGTGTGCAGAACGTTCGCAGTACACGATCGATTCAATCGAAATTGGGTGTGCCGGACGAGCTTCGTGCTTGCCATACCGCTCAGGTGGGTAACTATTGGGTCGAAGGACATGTTCCGGCGGACCTGGTTTATGGGTTGCTCAATGAGCAGCCACAAGATGTGCGTGGCCTCGCAGTTGCCGGCATGCCAATTGGCTCTCCGGGTATGGAGGGTACCGGCGCGCAAACTTACGACGTCATGCGAGTTACTGCAGAAGGCGAGATTGAGTTGTTCGTCGAACGAGAAGGCGCCACTTCGGCACCGTGAAACGGCGACCACCGTTGTCTAATTTTTGAGGAGGAAAGTGAATGGATATCAACACACTATTGTGGGGCGGGTTTCTGCTGCTCATGGTGATCTGTTGCGGCATGATGATGAGGATGATGATGAAGCGTCCGTCAGATCCGCCCGATAACACGCCACGACGCAACATATCGCAAGAGGACGATACGGATGAGGTCCGACAGGTGACAACGCCTGGACAGGAAAAGCGATGAGCAGCAACGAGTCAGCGGCGGAGCGCGACGCATCTGTTAAAACAGGTATGCAGTTCACCTGTCCTATGCATCCCGAGATTCTTCGCGATGCACCGGGAAATTGTCCCAAGTGCGGTATGGCACTTGAACCCGTCGGCGCTGACGCGCCGGCGGACGACTCTGAACTTGGAGGCATGTCGCGACGGTTCTGGGTCAGCGTTCCGCTGACACTGGCGGTTCTCGTGCTTGCTATGGGGGAATGGATTCCGGGCCTCAACTGGCGGGGTTGGTTGGGTGAGCATGCATTCGGCTGGACACAAGCGATACTCACAGCACCGGTTATTCTATGGTGTGGCGCGCCATTTTTTTCGCGTGGTTGGCAATCCGTCCGGAACCGCAGCCCCAACATGTGGACACTGATCACCCTCGGGACCGGCGCTGCTTTTGCGTTTTCACTGGTGGCGTTGTCCATACCAGGAATACTGCCGGCCGCCTTTACAGGGCCGCAGGGCGAACTGCCACTGTATTTTGAAGTAGCGGCAGTGATTATTTCTCTGGTGTTGCTGGGACAGGTTATCGAATTGCGCGCCCGTGGTCGAACCTCGCAGGCGCTGCGAGCGTTGCTTGACTTGTCGTCACCAACGGCGCGCCGGCTTGATGCTGACGGTAACGAAGCACAAGTCGAACTCGACCAGGTACAGGTTGGCGATCGGCTCAGGGTTCGACCCGGTGAGAAGGTGCCGGTGGATGGCGAAGTGCTCGAGGGTCGCTCAAGCATCGATGAATCGATGATTTCCGGGGAGCCGATGCCGCAAGAGAAAATACCGGGAGATCCTGTCACCGGCGGTACCGTCAATCAAACCGGTAGCTTCATTATGACGGCCGCCAAGGTGGGTGCCGATACCTTGCTATCACGCATTGTCGAAATGGTGGCGAATGCACAGAGATCGCGTGCCCCCATTCAGAAACTGGTCGATGTGGTTGCGGCCTGGTTTGTCCCAGCAGTAGTGGCGGTCGCCGTCGCCTCGTTCATTATTTGGGCGACCATCGGCCCTGAGCCTGCGCTTGCCTATGCGCTGGTCATTTCCATCACGGTATTGATTATCGCGTGCCCCTGTGCGCTGGGGTTGGCCACACCCATGTCAGTCATGGTCGGTGTGGGTCGCGGCGCACAGGAAGGCGTTCTGATTCGGAATGCCGAAGCGCTGGAAACGATGGAAAAGGTCGATGTCTTGTTGTGCGACAAGACCGGTACGTTGACTGCGGGACGACCCGAGTTACGAAGCGTCGAAATTATTGACGTCAAATTGCAAGAAGATGACGTACTGGCGCTGGTGTCCGGATTAGAAGCCGCAAGCGAGCATCCACTCGCGGAGGCGATTGTCCGGGGCGCGGCGCAACGGGATGTACGTCCGCTGGATGCGACGGAATTTGAGTCGATCACCGGCAAGGGAGTGGTCGGTACCGTGGCTGACTATCGCGTACTCGTCGGTAATGCCCGCTTGTTACAGGATGAAGGCATTGCGACAGAAGTGCTCCAGGAACGCGCCGTCGCCCTGCAGGAACAAGGCGCCACGGTCATGCTTATCGCCATCGATGGCAATGCCGTTGGGTTGATTGCCGTCGCGGACCCGATAAAGCCATCGACCCCCGAAGCGGTTCGCCAGCTTCACGACGCAGGAATTCGCCTGATCATGCTCACGGGCGACAACGAGGTCACTGCTCGAGCGGTGGCCGAGCAACTCGGCATCGACGAAGTGCATGCGGACGCACTCCCGGAGGACAAACACGCCTTGGTCGAAGACCTCCATCGTCAGGGTCATGTTGTCGCGATGGCCGGCGACGGCGTCAACGACGCACCGGCGCTCGCTCGTGCGGACGTTGGTATCGCCATGGGCACCGGCACCGATGTTGCCATGGAGAGTGCGGGAATCACGCTGGTGAAGGGAGATCTGCGGGGTGTTGCCAAGGCACAGTCTCTATCCGTACGTACCATGCGCAATATTCGCCAGAATTTATTTTTCGCCTTTGTCTACAACGGATTGGGCGTGCCTATCGCCGCCGGCATTTTTTACCCGTGGTTTGGTCTGTTACTTTCGCCAATCCTCGCAGCCGCTGCGATGAGCTTTAGCTCCGTGTCGGTCATTGGCAACGCCTTACGTTTGCGTTCGGCACGACTCTGATGTCACACGGACATTGGGGCTCGCCCGACGAGAGGCGTTGCACTGAATCAATCGTAGCGAACGCAATATAACGAGTAGAGGCTAGAAATATGATGAACGAAATGGGGATGGGCATGATGTTGGGTATGGGTTTGGTATGGCTCTTGATTGTTGGCGTGCTGGTTTTGTCGATTGCCGCGCTGTGGAAATACTTACGGTCGGGGAGAAGGTAGCTTGATAAGTCAGTCCCGGCTCGGGCACGCGCTGCAGATTCCGGAAGCGAATTTCTTGCTCTTTTCGTTCCTCTTCAATTTTGTTTGGGAGATGTGGCAAATGCCGTTCTACGAAGGAGTCAAGACGCTGGAATTCATGAGCCTCGTCCGTACCTGTACTCAGGCGAGTCTCGGTGATGGTGTGATCAGCATCGTCGCGTACTGGAGCGGCGTGGTGACTGCTCGATCACGAAATTGGATACATGCCATAACCGTCGAACCCGTGATGACTTACCTAGCCGCCGGGTTGGTGATCACTATCGGCATGGAGTGGCTGGCCACCGATGTTTTGGATCGCTGGCAGTACGCGCCGCACATGTCAGAACTACCGCTGCTGGGCACTGGTTTGCTACCGATTTTGCAGTGGTTGATTTTGCCACCGCTGATTCTGTGGGTGGTTCGCAGACAGACCCGGAGGCTATCTTGACAAAGTGCTTGTGTGACACATTCTCGTCGCCCTCGGCATGTCCCATAACGGGAGAGGACGCGGGTTTCGACGCGATTGCAGTGCAATTCTTGGCAAGGTTAGAATTTTAGCGAATGACTTGAGATTTCTTTTTTGGTTGGCGCGAAATTTGCGTTCTGAGAGATATTACCAACCCGGCAAAAAAGCTCAGGAGTGGGAGTGAGGACAGGCAACGTGGCAAAAACGGTCGTTCGCCGTGCGGGTCTTCAACGCGGCGCTTTAGTATCTGAGCGTCACCGCACGAAAACGTAGAGGAATAGCTATGTCAGACACTGTTAAGGATCAACCCGTTGTCATTATCACTGGCAGCAGCGGTTACATCGGCTCCGCCATGGTCGAAGCGCTGGCTTCGACCTACCGGGTTCTCGGTTTTGATCGAGAGGTGCATCCTCACCCCCCGAGTGAAGCTGAATGTATCTGCATTGATATCACCGATGTGCAGAGCCTGGAAGCGGCGTTCGATCGGGTTAGGACAGCTCATGGAACGCGAATCGCCTCCGTTGTTCATTTGGCCGCGTACTTTGATCTGACCGGCGAGCCGAACCCAGCGTACGATGCGGTAACCCTCGGCGGGACACGAAATCTGCTCAGATGCTTACAAGGTTTCGAGGTCGAGCAATTCATTTTCGTCAGCACGTTGCTCGTGCACGCTCCGATCAAACCCGGAGTACCCATCGATGAGTCATTCCCGCTCGACCCAAAGTTACCCTATCGTGAATCAAAGGCGCTGACGGAGCGGATCGTCGAGCAGGAGGCCGGCGATATTCCCATCGTCATTCTCCGGCCTGCCGGCGTATATGACGAGGGTGGTCATTCAGCTTTCCTGACCCAGCAGATCGCCAGAATCTACGAACAACGACTGATCGGGCATTTCTACCCCGGCAACCTCTCAACGGGTCAACCTTATCTGCATCTCGATGACCTGGCGCGAGCACTTCTGGGCACCGTTGAGAAACGCCTGGAACTGTCTGCGCATACCGTGCTGTTGCTCGGCGAGTCGGACGTCATGGGCTACGGTGAGCTGCAAAGAGAACTTGGACGCCTCATCCACGATGAGGAA
>Ga0209309_10004751_pt1 | contig 11089 bp, 9 predicted proteins | sample COGITO_mtgs_1204_2_FD_184807 | JGI IMG/M metagenome (GOLD analysis project Ga0209309, IMG submission 184807) | Pelagic marine microbial communities from North Sea - COGITO_mtgs_120412 (SPAdes) (version 2) | ecosystem: Environmental > Aquatic > Marine > Epipelagic ...
TGATCGATGAAGCTGCAGCAGTGGCTCAAGATCCGGTGCTGCATTGAGCGGCGATATTGGCGGGTGCAGCGAAAAGGTCATAAGCGAATGAACTTGCTGAACGAGAGGGAAGGGCGGAGAGCGGCCCTTCGCTGCGCTTCTCATAGAGGTCTGCTATGCGGATTAACCCGACTTCAGCTGTTCAGACCTTTTCAGAGCGGTTACATTCACGCATATATCAAACGAGGTCAGACGATCCCGCCACCTGCGCCACTGACTGCTGGCCGGTCAGCCGCAACCTGGACGCGGTAGCCAGACGAACGATATGCGGCAACCGGGTCAATCGCTCCCCCTTGTTCGAGGCGCGCCATCGCAAGGATCGGTTCAACATCCGTGCGGAACCCGTGCTTAAGCGTCGTTGTCGCCATGAGCGCATCGTTATTGTCCTGAAAGCCGGTCAACGCGGTGCGATCCACGAGCAATGCTTGCGCGTAGGCGCGCTGAACTTCGGTGGCCGATACCATCAGGCTCTCAATCGGGTCGGTCACATTGTGGCTCTGATCAAGCATGTGCATCGGGTTGAAGTCGGGGTTTGCTTCGGCCTCGACCAGTTCATTGAAAACAAGGAAAAGGCGGTAGGGATCAATGCTGCCCGTGTCCAAATCATCGTCGCCATATTTGCTGTCATTGAAATGGAAGCCGCCAAGTTTTCCAAACTGGGTAAGCCGCGCGACGATCATTTCGATATTCACATTCGGCGCGTGATGGCCCAGATCAACAAGGCACTTCGCTTTGTCGCCCATCTGCTGCGCGATCAAAAGGTTGGTACCCCAATCCTGAACAACGGTGGAGTAAAACGCAGGCTCATACATTTTGTGTTCGGTCAGCAGCGTCCAATCGTCGGGCAACGCACCATAGACCTGCTTGGCCGCGTCGAGATAGCGTTCGAATTGACGAGTGAAATTTGTCTGACCAGGGAAGTTGGACCCGTCCCCAACCCAGATTGTCAGCGCCTTGGATCCGATTTGCTGGCCAAGCTCAATGCAGGCGATGTTATGGTCGACGGCCTGCTGGCGCGTGGCCGCGTCCGTATGCGCAAGCGAGCCGAACTTGTAGCTGTGTTCTTGGTCCGGTTGATCCTGAAACGTATTGGAATTCATCGCGTCAAACGTTAGCCCGACCTCCTCGGCCTTGCTGTTAAGATCGGCTGCGGGTTGTGCATCCCACGGAATATGCAGCGACACAGATGGCGTGGCGCGGGTCAACTGATGGATTAATCCACAGTCGCTCAGCTTGTCGAAAATATCCCGAGGCTCGCCCGCGCCGGGGAAACGCGCAAACCGCGTGCCGCCAGTCCCGACACCCCAACTGGGCACCGCGACGCCGTATGCCGCTACCTTTGCTTTGATCGCTTCAATATCAATGCCACGTCGATCTAGATGTTCGCTGAGAGCGTCGTAATCTGCCTTGAGTTTTTTAACCGCACTATCGTTTGATTGCGAAATAATGTCAGAATTGATCATGATACTGGCCCTTACCGTGTGAACGCTTGGACGTTGCCGGCATCCACGTTGATGATGTTACCCGTGGACTTGGACGATAGATCAGACGCCAAGAAATACGCAGCTTCAGCGATGTCTTCTGGCAGAACGGAGCGCTTCAACAAGGATCGTTCGCGATACATTTCCTCAAGCCCATCCTTATCGGTGCCGTAGGTGCCAGCCCGTTGATCCAACCATTCGCCTTGCCAAATCTTGCTACCTTTCAGAACCGCATCCGGGTTCACGACGTTAACCCGCACACCCATTGGTGCGCCTTCCAATGCAAGGCATCGGGCAAGGTGGATTTCGCTGGCTTTCGCTGTGCAATAGGCGGAGGCATTCGGTGAGGCTGCAAGACCGTTCTTGGAGGCAACGAACACAACCGCCCCGCCCATGTCCTGAGTTTTGAACAGCTTGAATGCCTCGCGGCTGACGAGGAAATATCCTGTCGACAAGATTGCCATGTTCTTGTTCCACAAGTCCAATGTGGTGTCTTCAATTGGGGCAGAGCTGGCGATTCCTGCGTTTGAGACCAGGATATCGACGCCGCCGAACTCCGCAGCGATGTCTACATATGCCGCCGCCACCGCATCCTCAGATGTGACGTTCATGTTGACGGTGCGCACGACGTCTGCCGAATAAAGCGCGGACAGGTTCGCGGATGTGTCTGCCAATCCCGCGTCATCAATGTCGGCCAACATCACGCAGGCACCTTCGCGCAGGTAGCGTTCAGCGGTGGCCGCGCCAATGCCGCCGGCACCACCCGTCACCAAGGCCACACGGCCTGCCATTGATTTGGGGGAGGGCATGCGTTGCAACTTGGCTTCTTCGAGCAGCCAATATTCAATGTCGAAGGCTTCTTGCTCGGGTAGTCCCTGATATTCAGACACCGCATCCGCGCCACGCATCACGTTGATTGCATTGACGTAGAATTCACCGGAAATCCGCGCTGTTGCCTTATCTTTGGCAAATGTGATCATGCCAACACCTGGGACCAGATACACCACCGCGTTGGGGTCGCGAATGGCAGGACTGTCATCTTTTTTGCAGCGATCGTAATAGGCTTGGTACCCGACGCGATAGTCCGCGATGGCGTCCGCCAGGCCCGAGATGGTCGCATCAACATCCGGATTCGCAGGGTCAAAATCCACCACAAGCGGGCAGATTTTCGTGCGCAAAAAATGGTCGGGACAGGATGTGCCAAGTGCTGCAAGTCGTTCCATATCCTTGGCATTGACGAATTCGAGCACAGCGTCGCTGTCTGTGAAATGTCCAACCATGTGCTGCTGGCCAGAGACAAATCCGCGAATGGCGGGCATCAGACGGGCAGCTGTCGCACGGCGCGCTTCGGCATCAAGGCTGGTATGAACCACGCCGCCAAATGCGTCTTTATCTGCTGTCTCTTCGGCAAACCAATCCATCGCTTTTTGAATGATGTCGATCGTCAATTCGTAGCAATCACGTGCATCGTCGGCCCATGTGAACAATCCGTGGCTTTCCAGTACCACGCCTTTTGCGTCCGGATTCTTGGCGCAAAAATCCGACAACCAAAGGCCCAACTCATAGCCCGGCTTTTTCCACGGCAGCCAGCCGATACTGTCACCGAAAATCTGCTGGGTCAGGGCTTTGCTGTCTTTGGCTGCCGCAATCGCGATGATTGCGTCAGGGTGCATGTGATCAACGTGTCTTTGCGGCACATAGGCGTGCAGAGGCGTATCGATCGACGCAGCGCGCGGGTTCAGGTTGAATGTGCAATGGGGCAGGTAGGCCACCATCTCGTCTTCAAACTCAACCCCGCGATAGATGCCGCGCAAAGCGTTGAGCTTGTCCATATAGAGCGTTGAAAATCCATCCATCTTGATTGAACCAACGTCGCCACCGGATCCTTTCACCCACAGCACTTCAACTATGTCACCTGTCAGGGGATCATTTTGAATGACCTTTGCGGAGGTATTACCGCCGCCGTAGTTTGTGATTCTCTTGTCAGACCCCAAAAGGTTTGAACGATAGAGAAGTTTTGCTGGTTCGCTCATCTTGTCAGCGAGGGCTGCATCCCATTTATTTTCAAGGCGCTGGCTGTCTTTAGGGGCTTTTAAGGAAGAGCTCATGTGTGTCTCCATGATGGGCGTTAGGACGAAAATGTTGAAAGCAAATTGACGAGCACCCTTCCTTAAGTCAATCAATTTCACTCAACTTCAATCATGTTGCAGTGCAAAATGATTGAAGTTGACAAACAATGATTGACACATTGCTGCGACTCACCTCACATTAGGCCAATCGAAAGGGCACCAAATGCACGAGAAAGACCGCCACCGCGTTATCCTATCCGCCGTCCAAGACCGCTCACTGGTTACGGTCGTGGACCTGTGTGCATTAACCGGCGCATCAGAAGCGACGGTGCGCCGGGACATCAACACGCTGGATGATCAAAAACGCCTGCGCCGGGTACGTGGAGGGGCTGAAGCGATCACAATAAAGCCGCTTGTTGGTCTTGCGGGGCGTCCATTTTCCGTCAACGAAACGATGAATATCGCCGAAAAGCAGGCCATTGCGGCAGCGGCAGTTGAACTGTGCGATGATGGCGAGCCGATTATCATCAATGGCGGAACAACTACGTTTCAGATGGTGCACCCGTTGGCATCACGCCGCATGCAGGTGTTTACCAACTCGTTCCCGATTGCCGAGCATCTGCTCAAAAATACCAACAACACAGTGATGCTGTCCGGCGGTATCATCTACCGCGAACAAAACATCATTCTATCGCCGTTCGACAATGATGTGACGCGCAATTTCTACGCCAAACGCATGTTCATGGGCGCGCAAGGTATAGGGCCATTGGGTCTGATGGAGGGCGACCCGTTGCTCATCCAAGCGGAGCAAAAGCTCATTGGACAGGCCGAAGAGCTTATCGTTCTGGTCGACAGTTCCAAATTCGCAAACCGTTCGAGCCTCGTACTTTGCCCACTTGAACGTATCGACACAATCATCACCGACGACCGCATAGAAGACCGCACAGCGGCCATGCTCGAAAGCGCTGATGTAACACTGATCGTAGTGCCAAGTGGCGCTGCGCAGAAAGAGGGGGTGGCGTCACTGCCAGCCTGATTGAAGCCACTCCAGGGAGGAAACCATGAGTGTACTTAAGAAACTAGCAACATCCGCTGCACTGGCCGGCGCAATGCTTGGCTCACCAGCCGTTGCACAGGACGACGTGCGGATCGCGATTGTGGTCAAAGCACTTGGCATCGGATTCTTTGAAGCAGCCGCCGAAGGTGCTGAAGAAGCCGCGGCAGAGCTTGGCAATGTCGAGATTATTTACACTGGCCCGACCGACACGACCGCCGAAGGCCAGATCGAAGTGATCAACGCACTGATCGCCCAGCAAGTCGACGCGATTGCGATTTCCTCGAATGACACCGATGCTCTTGTTCCAACGCTGCAACGTGCCATGCAACGCGGCATCACCGTCATCAGCTGGGATTCCGGTGTCGCACCTGAAGGACGCCAACTGCACCTGAACCCGTCGTCTAACCCATTGATCGGCAATATGATCATCAAGTTGGCTGCGGATCATCTGCCTGAAGGCGGTGAAGTCGCCTTGTTGTCTGCGACGACGACATCCACCAATCAGAATATCTGGATGGAAGAAATGAATGCCGTTATGGGGAACTACCCTGGCATTGAAGTTGTAGCTACGGTTTACGGCGACGACCTCGCCGATAAATCCTATCGCGAAGCGACGGGTCTGATGCAGTCCTATCCCGATCTGGATGCAATCATTGCGCCGACATCCGTTGGTATCGTAGCCGCAGCGCAAGCCGTTGTTGACGCCGGTAAAGTCGGTCAAGTCAACGTCACCGGGCTTGGCCTGCCGTCCGAAATGGCTGGTGCAATTGAATCCGGAGCATCGCAGTCCTTTGCGATCTGGAACCCGATTGATCTGGGCTACTCCGCGACAATGCTGGCCTATGAGTTGAGCCAGAATGGTGTTGAAGCAAAAGCTGGCGCTGAGATCCCGATGGGCCGTATGGGTATGCTGACGCTGGATGAAAACAACGAAGGTGCGATGGCTGATCCGTTTGTATACGACGCCACCAATATCGACGATTTCAAGTCGATCTTCTAAGTTTCCCCAGACTGGCCCGGCGCAAACGTTGCGTCGGGCCGGACCCCCCCCCGTTCCCCTGTGAGGCCCAGAATGATGACGCATGCCGCGCCTATCTCTCCTGATGTGACTCCGGTCGTATCAATGGACGTGATCACCAAAACGTTCCCCGGCGTCAAAGCGTTGGATGAAGTGAAGCTGGACCTTTACCCGGGCCAAGTGACTGCATTGGTTGGTGAAAATGGTGCGGGGAAATCCACTACCGTCAAGATATTGACCGGCATCTATCGCACCGATGGCGGCACAATCCGCATCGATGGTGATCCCGTATCGTTTAATTCGCCCAACGATGCAGCCAAGGTCGGCATCACCGCGATCCATCAGGAAACCGTTCTGTTTGATGAACTGTCCGTTGCGGAAAACATCTACATCGGGCACGCTCCGCGCACGCGCTTGGGCCTGATCGATACAGCGCAGATGCACAGAAACGCCAACAAACTGTTGCAAGACATTGGTGCGCCGTTCAGCAGCCACACCCAATTGCGCGATCTTGGCATTGCCAACAAACACCTTGTCGCAATCGCGCGGGCCCTGTCTGTGGACGCCCGCGTGGTGATCATGGATGAACCCACAGCAGCGCTGTCACACAAAGAGATCGAAGAGCTTTACGAGCTTGTCGATACCCTTAAGGCGCAGGGCAAGGCGATCCTGTTTATCAGCCACAAGTTTGATGAGATTTTCCGCATCGCTGACCGATACACCGTCTTTCGCGATGGCGGTTTCGTCGGCGATGGTTTGATCGCCGATGTAACCGAAGACGAACTTATAACCATGATGGTAGGGCGGTCTGTCGATCAGATTTTCCCGGACCGGAGACATGACGTTGGCGATGAGGTCCTAAAGATCGTCGGCTACTCGCACCCGACTGAATTTGCCGACATTAACTTCACCCTGAATCGTGGTGAAATCCTCGGGTTCTACGGGCTTGTCGGCGCGGGTCGTTCCGAGTTTATGCAGGCGCTGTTTGGCATAACTAAACCGTCAAAAGGTGTGTGCCGAGTGAACGGCACTATCAAAATTATCCGCTCCCCCGCTGACGCTGTCGAAAACGGTATTGTTTATGTCCCAGAGGATCGCGGCAAACAAGGCGCTGTTATCGGCCTACCTATTTTCCAAAACATCACCCTACCGTCGCTGTCGCGCACGTCGAGAAACGGGTTCTTGCGGTTGGCCGAAGAATTCAAACTGGCCCGCGAGTATGCGGAGCGGTTGGACCTGCGCGCTGCGTCACTGGATCAAGACATCGGCAATCTGTCGGGTGGCAACCAGCAAAAGGTCGTCATCGCCAAGTGGCTGGCAACCCAGCCGCAAGTTATCATTCTTGATGAGCCCACCAAAGGCATCGACATCGGGTCCAAAGCGGCCGTGCATGAATTTATGGCGGAACTCGCCGCACAGGGCTTGTCTGTAATCATGGTTAGCTCTGAAATTCCCGAAATCATCGGCATGTCTGACCGCGTGATTGTCATGCGAGACGGGTTGATCGCAACGGAATTGAGCCGCAAAGACCTTAGCCCCGAAACCCTGGTACGCCACGCGGCGGGCATCACAACATCAACGCAAGGGGGCACGGCATGATGCGTTTTATACCCGTTCGCGAAGCCATTCTTGGTAGCGCAATATTGATCCTGATCATTCTTGTCGCGTCACGTTTTGCGGGCTTTGTAGAACCGTCCAATCTGGCAAATGTTTTCAATGACACAGCGCCGTTGATCATCCTTGCGTTAGGCCAAATGGTCGTGATCCTGACCCGTTGCATTGATCTTTCTGTTGCGGCCAATCTTGCCCTAACAGGCATGGCCGTCGCCATGATCAACGTCGCTATGCCGGAATTGCCAATTCCCGTAATTATCGCAATCGCCATCATGCTGGGCGCGTTCATGGGAGCGATTAACGGCGTACTTGTGTGGAAGCTGTCAATCCCGCCGATCGTTGTGACCCTTGGAACAATGACCATCTTTCGCGGTATTATCTTCCTGATTTCAGACGGAAAATGGGTGAACTCCCACGAAATGAGCCCCGCCTTTACGGGCTTTCCCCGCACCGTCCTTCTGGGCCTGCCCGTTCTGTCGTGGGTCGCAATCACAGCCGTGATCGTATTTGGCATCATGATGGCGCGCACCCAATTTGGACGTTCGATCTTTGCAGTGGGCGGCAACCCGCATGCCGCCGTTTACACTGGCATCAATGTCGGAAAAACGCAGTTTTGGGCCTTTGTGGCGTCGGGTGCGTTGGCTGGATTGACCGGCTATCTTTGGGTCGCGCGCTACGCTGTTGCCTATGTGGATATCGCGGGCGGGTTCGAGCTCGAAGTCGTTGCCGCCTGCGTCATTGGTGGTATTTCAATCGCTGGCGGCATCGGATCGGTTGGGGGCGCTGTTCTTGGCGCGATCTTCCTCGGTGTGGTCAAAAACGCGCTTCCGGTCGTTAATATCTCACCCTTTTGGCAGCTTGCGATTTCCGGTTCCGCCATCCTGATTGCCGTCGCGTTCAACGCACGCTCCGGCCGGACCAAGGGCCGCATCATCCTTAAATCCGCAGAGGTCACTCAATGACGGAAACAGCAAATTCTCGCCGCATCCCAGATCACTTGACCAGCCGCGCAACACGCGTTTTCAAAAGCTGGGAGGCCTTGTTGCTGGCCGTCGTAATCGCGATTTTTGTAATCAACAGCTTTGCCTCGCCCTACTTTCTTAATGCGTGGAACCTTAGCGATGCGACGTTTAACTTCACCGAAAAGGCCATGATCGCCTTTGCGATGGCATTGCTGATTATCTCGGGCGAGATCGATCTATCCGTGGCGTCCATCATCGCGCTCGCCAGCACGGCGATGGGACTGGCTGTACAATATGGGGCAGGAACACCGGAACTGGTCGCTATCGGGCTGACCGTCGGACTGTTGTGTGGCGCGTTCAACGGCGTCTTTGTGACCATTCTCGGATTGCCATCCATTGTCGTGACTATCGGCACGATGAGCCTGTTTCGCGGCATCAGCTATATCATTCTGGGCGATGATGCATTTCGCGGCTACCCGTCCAGCTTTTCGTGGTTCGGACAGGGTTACATCTATTGGGTGTTTACGGTTGAGATGTTGTTCTTTGTGATCATCGCGGTGATCTACGCCGTGCTGCTGCACAAAAGCAATTTTGGCCGTGCGGTCTATGCCATCGGCAACAACCCGACTGGTGCGTTGTTCAGTGGCATCCGTGTGCAGCGGGTCAAGTTCATCTTGTTCCTGCTGACGGGTCTCATGTCCGGCGTGGCGGCGATCTGTCTGACCTCCCGTCTCGGCTCGACACGCCCCTCGATAGCGTCGGGTATGGAGCTTGAGGTCGTCACAATGGTTGTCCTTGGTGGCGTTAATATTCTGGGCGGGTCCGGCACCATTCCGGGCGTCGTAATCGCCGCTTTCGTCATGGGCTTGGTAACCTTCGGATTGGGCCTGCTGAATGTGCCCGGCATCGTGATGTCGATCTTCATCGGTCTACTGCTTATCGGGGTTATCGCACTGCCACGTCTCTGGGTGATGATTGCCGCGAGGCGCAAAGCATGAGTGAGCGGTACGTTTTCAGAATGCAGCTGCATGATGGCAAAATGGCGGAATACAAACGTCGTCATGATGCGATATGGCCTGAACTGGTCCAATTGCTGCGTGACGCAGGCGTCAGTGAGTATTCGATCCATCTGGACGAAGAAACCAACCATCTGATCGGCGTTTTGACCCGCTCAGACAATCACAACATGGACGCCTTGCCCGATCACCCCGTGATGCAGAGATGGTGGGCACATATGGGCGACATCATGGAAACCAACGCGGATGGCTCTCCTGTTGCGGTCGCGCTGACACAGCTGTTTCAAATGCCATGACCATTGCCACCACGAAATCACCACGCCATATCGCTGTGATCGACATCGGCAAAACCAATGCGAAGCTGGCATTGGTCGATGTGCAGACGCTCACGGAACTTGCCGTCGTCACCCGCCCCAATGTCGTGCAAGCAGGCCCGCCATGGCCGCATTACGATGTCGATGGTCATTGGGCGTTTTTATTGGATGCTCTGGCGAGATTCCATCGTGAACATAGTGTCGATGCCATTTCCGTCACGACCCACGGTGCATGCGTTGCTTTGCTTGCCAGCGACGGATCACTTGCTGCGCCCATCCTTGATTACGAGCATGAATACCCGGTCGGGATCATAGCGCAATACGATGCGATCCGGCCGGATTTTGCACTGACAGGATCGCCGAAACTTGCAGGTGGGCTAAACATTGGTGCGCAGCTTCATTACCAGTTTACAACCGATCCAACTTTGCGGGATCGCACGGCCCAGATTGTAACTTACCCGCAATATTGGGGGCACCGTCTAACGGGTGTTGCGGCTATGGATGTAACGTCGATCGGGTGCCATACAGACCTGTGGTTGCCCCATAAGGGTACGTTTTCCGATTTACCGCGCAAGTTGGGCATCGAGGGCAAACTCGCGCAGGTAAGAAAGTCGGCCGACATTCTGGGCGTGATTTCACCGGAGGTTGCGCGAGCTACGGGTATGCGACCGGACACACCTGTTTGCGTCGGAATCCACGATTCAAACGCATCCCTTTACCCGCACATCTTGACCCAGAACGGACCCTTTTCGGTCGTCTCAACTGGAACATGGGTCATCGCAATGTCCATGGGCGGCGATGACGTGCCACTTGATCCGGCGCGCGATACCTTGATCAACGCCAGCGCCCGTGGACAGGCTGTACCTAGTGCGCGGTTCATGGGGGGGAGAGAATATGAGTTGATCCAACAGGGTCATCAGTCAGACCCGTCACGTCACAATATTGCGGCTGTTCTGGCATCCTCTCTCATGATCCTTCCATCCGTCGATCCCCGCACAGGCCCCTTTCAAGGACGGCACATGCAATGGAGCGGTGAAGAACCCGATAACGGAACAGGGCGTAGATCTTGCGCCCTATCGTTCTACCTTGCCCTGATGACAGACACTTGTTTGCACCTGACAGGTGCGGCGGGCCCAACAATTGTCGAAGGCCCGTTTGCCCGAAATGTAGAGTACCTGTCTATGCTCATGGCTGCGACTGGCCGCCCGGTTCTAACGAGCGAGGCCACGACCGGGACAAGCATTGGCGCCGCTTTGCTAATAGGTGAACCCACTGAACTGTCCAAACCGGTAACATCTGAGGCGGTAGGGGATCTTCAGGATCTCAAGGCGTACGCAACACAGTGGCGTTCAAGAGTTGGCTCAACCTAAAGGTTTCCTATCAAACCCATCCTGTTTGTTGGCGTCGATACAAAATGCCTGGGACTGTTGCATTAACCTTCTGAGGCCATAAATCACAGCAGAACTTCGACAAGTACACACTACATGTGGCTCGTTAATCAAGATTACTACGAAATCTG
>Ga0209309_10004755_pt1 | contig 11086 bp, 8 predicted proteins | sample COGITO_mtgs_1204_2_FD_184807 | JGI IMG/M metagenome (GOLD analysis project Ga0209309, IMG submission 184807) | Pelagic marine microbial communities from North Sea - COGITO_mtgs_120412 (SPAdes) (version 2) | ecosystem: Environmental > Aquatic > Marine > Epipelagic ...
CTTTAGATTACCTGAATAGCGCATATCCCAAGGTGATGCAGGCAGGGTGTAAATATCTTTATTATTTTCTAGAGCATATTTCGCCGTAACCATCGTGCCACTTCTTATTTCAGATTGTGCAACGATCAATTGAGAACTGATGGCTGATAAGACATAATTTCTTGGATAAAATGATGACTTAAAAACTTTTTGATCTGGATAAAACTGTGAAATAAGCAGCACAGAAAGAGGATCTCTTTTAAAGAACTGACTTATAATTAAGGATAGAGAATATGGGTAGATTTTAGTTACCCCCACAGGAAGAACGACAACAGTTGGAAAGTTTTCTCTGAGAGCAATTTTATGCACCTCTTGGTCTACACCAATAGCCCCACCGGACACCAAAACAGTTTTATTATCCATGGTTTTTAAATTTTTATTCAACCAATACAGAACTTCAGGGTCTGCTCTTCGACTTCCAACAATAGACAGCTTCCGCGACTGCTCTAAGAGGTTTAAATTTCCTTTATAGGTCAAAACCCAAGGGGGTCTTTCTAAAATTTTAAAGCATGTCGGATAGTTAGCATCCGAAAACAAGACTGTTGAAACACCGTTTTGATTGCAGATAGACTTGCCTTTTTCAATCAGATCTTTCTTTTGTAAATATAGATTTTTGAGGTGTGAGCTGATTTTTTTGTTGCTTGCAAATTCAAGCATTTCCTTTTGAAACACCTCGTCTTTGTAAAACCAAGATAAATAAAAATATTCTTTCATTTACACAGTGCTGCAAACAACCTGTATGTATTGGTCTACTTACTACGCATTTTAAAAGTTCGGCTCACGGATTTTACTTTTAAGGTTACAAACCAATTATTTGATCAGATTGAACTTCTGAAATTAGATTGAAGACCACGCCTGTGGAGACTGATTTTTCAACGTTAGCGATTTTGACATACCCAATTTTTCTGGGCACAAACTTACTTTCTTTATGAACCCCTACAGCTCCAAAATTAGTGTATAGAGGATAAACTCCACCAGTCTCAATCCCCACTGAAGATCCATTGTTTAAATAAACTATTTGATTCTCTCCAACCACTGTTGCTCCCGCAGTTTTATGAGAACCTATCACTTTAGTTCTATTGCTTATTCTTTCCTTTAAAATATCATCACTTATCAAGTCTGGCAGCTCTACTTTTTTTAACTCTCTTGTGCTCAAGTTTTCACCAGTTTGAATAATAGAATTTGCATAGCTAACCTCAGCTATATACCCCTCATCGGCAGTAGATATAATTTTCACTCTTCCTAACCATTCTACTAAATTGGCCTTAGCTGATTGAGACCTTCTTAACGGAAGCCAGTTAGGCTTCATTCTATAAACTGAAAGCTCATCACCCACTTGTGTTCCTGAAAAAACTTTAATGTAAACGATGTCTCCTAAAATGGCATAATCAGCACCTGTAAACACTCTTATAATTGTTCCAACGGAGGTTGGTGCAGTTTGGGTGATTTCACTTGTGACTTCAATTGCTCTAACAGATTGAAGTGCTGCTCTTGTGCCGGCTGAGATTGATTTAATCTCATTTAATTCTTCTTCAACCGTAGTTTGTCTGAATAGATTAGGTAGGGAATCAGGAAGAGTAATGGGGCCTTTAGTTACATTAGCAGGAGGAATCTCTGGACTTAGAAAACGGTTTCCATAAGTGTAGCTATCAGGTTCGAGAACGCTTATTCCTACCTTTGGTGGGCTATAACTAGTCCCTCCTGAAAAATAAATCATTTGCCCTTTTTCAATAATATGTGGATTTGTGATTTTTGAATTGAACGACCAAATTTTAGGCCAAAAATCAGGATCTCCAAATAAAGTTCTACTGATATCGTAAAGATTGTCTCCGCTTTGAACAGTATAAGATTTTTCTGCACCAGATTGTGTCAACAAACTGTCCCAATCTTCGATGGGTTTGTTAGAGAATTTTACGTAGCCAAGGGCTGTTTGTGAAAACATAAAAAGCAACAAAACTAATGTTTTGCAACTGAGTTTTAAAATGTTTTTTGCTAATAATTTAAGGTGCATAGAGACAGTTTTCCACAATTCTTGTGGAAAAGGATCAAGCTCCAGACCTCAACTAGACTTTGGTGGCGGCTTTCAGCCCAATGCATAAAAAACTTTCATAAAAATGAACTTTGTAGATTTCCGAAATCTGTTTCCTAGAGCCTTCTAAACTTAAATTAAATGACTTCCAGTTTTTGCACATAATTTCAGTATGTTTCTTCATGACATCTGTTTAAGTGCACTCAACCATGAGATCACACAAGCATTAGCCTGTGGTAAACGCCTAGAGCGCACCTTTCTCTTGGATCAGCTTGCCAGCTTTGGCTTGCTTCATTTTTTTGTTGTTTCTGGAGCACATCTGAACATGGTTATCTTTATTTTGAGCAAATTCAAAGCTCTAGAGCGCCGCCCGTGGCTTGTGCAGTTCACGTTGCTGATCTTTGTAGGAATGTGTAATTTCTCGCCACCCATACTCAGAATTTTTATCTGTAATTTCCTAAAAAATAGCCTGGGAAGCTTTCATATCTTCACACCTATCTTTGTCAGCCACTTGCTATCTTATCTTATTTGTCTTTTTATATTTAGACACTCAGACGTTTTAATTTTCTCAGCAAGCCTTAGTTACACATTTAGCTTACTTTTGTTTTTTTCTAGAACGAGAAGAACGAGTCTTACGAACTTTAAACTCTACATCATTTCTATACCTTTTTTTCTTTTTGTTTTTGGAGTCCCACACTTCTCAACGTTAGTGATCACACCGTTAACCGCGTTTGTTTTGGGGGCTTTTCTTTTGCCAGCATCACTTCTGTCATTATTATACCACCGAGCTGAGTTGTTCGTGATCCGTGTATGGTGGTTGTTTCAAGATTTTATAAACCACACTTCTATTTTTTTTAATTTTCCCAAAAAAATTTACTGGGAAAATAATTTCGTCAGCTCAGAAAACCTTATTCTTTTTAATTTTATGAATGTTTTATTTATCTCAACAGGAGTTATATTATGGCGCAGAAGATCCTACTCATTTTCTTAATCACTTTTACAAGCAGAGTTTTACAGCCAGCTTTTAAAATGCCCTTTCACTATCTCAAATCAGGAAGGAACAAAGTTTCTATGGGCCCCGGGCTAAAAGTAAACTGCCGTTTTAAAATGAGTACGTCTGTAGTCGCCTACAAAAGTTTTAATTGTTTTAAAAAGCTTAAATTCAATAAAAAAAATAGAAGCTTCAATAGAAACAGACTAAAAATTGTATTCTCAGCTACAAAAAAAAGAAAGCCACAGAAAAAAATTCCTATGACCTACCTATTCGTTCCCCTTAAAAACTGGGGAAATTTATATTTTGAAAAAGATTAAATGAAAAACTAAAGGCTTGTAACCAAATCTTTTAAAGGTTTGTAAGTGTAACCTAAATCCTCAGCTACAGGCTCATAACAGACCTCACCATTGTAAACGTTTACACCTTTTTGAAGAAGTGGATTTTTAGCAAGTGCTTCTTCAAGACCTAAGTTAGCAATCTGACAAGCGTAATGCAGAGTTGCGTTTGTGAGTGCATAAGTAGAAGTACGGGACACAACACCTGGCATATTGGGCACGCAGTAGTGAATGACACCATCAATTTCATATGTCGGCTCTACGTGAGATGTTGGTCTGCAGGTTTCAATACATCCGCCCTGATCAACAGCGACGTCTACAATCACAGAACCTGGCTGCATCTGTTTGACCATAGCTTTAGTCACAAGTTTTGGAGCTTTACGGCCCGCTACAAGCACTGCGCCGATCACAACATCTGATTGTGCTACTGAATCTTCAATGTTTTTTAAATTTGAGTGCAGAGTGATCAAGCGCCCTTCAAAAATATCATCTAAGTACTCAAGTCTATTATGATTTACATCAAGCATTGTCACATCTGCTCCAAGACCCACAGCCATTTTAGCAGCGTTCGTTCCCACAATCCCGCCACCAATTATAGTGACTCGTCCGGGGTGAACTCCAGAAACTCCACCCATCAAGATGCCTTTTCCGCCGTGGTCTTTTTGCAAGTAAGCTGCAGCAACTTGTGTGGCCATTCTTCCTGCAACCGCGCTCATGGGAAGTAAAAGTGGAAGCCCACCGTTTTTGTCTTCAATGGTTTCGTAAGCAATCGCTTTTACTTTTTTCTTGATAAGTGCTTTGGTAAGTTCAGGCTCAGCAGCTAAATGAAGATAAGTGTAAATAATCTGACCTTCACGCATAAGTTCGTACTCATCCGGAAGTGGCTCTTTAACCTTAACGATCATATCTGCTATGTCATAAACTTCTTTTTTAGTGTTTAAAATTTTTGCGCCAACAGCAGTGTAGTCTTCATTAGTGATCAATGATCCAAGACCCGCATCTTTTTCAACAAAAACTTCGTGACCGTCTTTTACCAGCTGGATCACACCCGCCTCAGTCATCCCCACTCTGTTTTCGCTAATTTTGATTTCCTTAGGGATTCCTACTTTCATACTGCACCTCTTGTTATTTTATTCATTCTTTTCTAATATTTTTTCTGATCTTTTTCTTAGGGTTCTAACTTAGATTTTTTAGTAAACCAAGGTCTGCTCTGTCCACATAGACGCTTTGCTATTCAAAGTTTTGACAAGTTTGTTCATCAGATCGTGACCCGCCTTATCAAGTTTCAAATGCCCTTTTATAGGCCTACCAAGAGTCGCAATGTCACCTACAGCATCAAGTATTTTGTGCCTGATAAACTCATCCTTATAACGAAGACCATCTTCATTTAAGATTTTTTCATCATCTAAAACCACAGCATTGTCTAAGGAGCCTCCAAGCGCTAACCCTTGAGACCTTAAAGCCTCTACATCCTTTAAAAAACCAAAGGTCCTTGCTCTGGCAATCTCTTTTTTGAAAGACCTTGCGTTCACGTCAAAAGTCATCTGCTGCTCACCAATGGCTGGATGCTTAAAATCTATTCTAGCATCTACCTTAAACCCCATATAAGGCTCAATTGAGGCCGATTTGTCACCCTCGGTAAATTCAATTTTTTCTCTCACCACAATAAAGTTTTTAGGTGTCGATTGTTGAAGCACACCCGCCTCTTCAAAACCTTCCATAAATTCAATAGCACTTCCATCCATGATGGGAAACTCGGGACCATCTACTTCAAAAATTAAATTGTCTAATTCTAGAGCATTTGCTGCAGCTAGGCAGTGCTCAACAGTTGAAACTGTAAAGCCTTCACCACCAAGAGTTGTGGCCATTGATGTTGCATAGACCTTGCTTGCTATCATTGGCACGAACTCAGACTTGAGGTCCTCACGCTTTAATAAATATCCAGTGTTAACCGGTGCTGGAAAGACGTTTAAACAGACTTCTTTTCCTGTGTGCACACCAATGCCTTTGAACTTAGCTACTTTAGAAAGCGTTTTTTGGAATCCCATGCCCCTAGAGTCATTATATTTGTTTTTAAGTCAAGAAAGTTGTTTAATATAGGCTATGACAGAGCAAGAAAACATTGATCACTTTAGAAAAATGCTTGAGGACAACCCCTCTTCTAAAGCCTTTGCTCCCCTTGCTGAAGGCTACCGTAAGTTGGGCATGCTTGAAAAAGCACTTCAAGTGGCTCTTGATGGAGTTGCCATCAATCCAAAGTTCAACAGTGGTAAAGTGGCTTTGGCAAAAATTCTTATAGATTTAAAAAGACTCCCCTCTGCTGAAGAGATTCTAAAAGAGGTGTGCAATCAAGATTTCGACAATCTTTTAGCACACAGGTTGCTTGGCGAAGTTTATATAAACTCTGGAAGACTTAAACCTGCTTTAGAGTCTTTTAAAGCAGCCCTACTCTCTAACCCTATGGACAAAACTGCTGCTGCAATGGTGAGTAAGCTTGAGTCCATCTCTTCAAAAGATTTTCAATCAGAAGTTTTTAAAAACTTAGAAAAACAAGAAGCTGTTGAACAAAAAAACATTCAAAATCGCAACCTCTCACTTCACTCTTCTTTGTCATATATCGATGTTTTGATCACAAGAAACTCATACACTGCTGCGATGGAGTGCACCGAGGAATGTTTGATGAGATTTCCCAATAGCCCAGAGCTTAAAAAAAGAAAAAACTACTTACACAGTCTCAAGGGGCACAGCCAGGGACTCTCTAGAAAAGAGGCTTTGACCAAACCTGAAATTCACAAAAGAAAAATTAAAGCTCTCAGTAAAGCATTAGAGAGTATTATGAAGCAAATGCAAACTCGTCCTGAGTTGTACAAAGCGCAAGATACGGTCAACGAAAGGTAACACATGATTCAAGTATCAGATTTCAAAAGAAATTTAAAACTACTTATAGATGGCGAGCCATATGCAATTGTAGATTTTCACCATACTAAGCCTGGAAAAGGAAATGCATTTACTAAAACTAAACTTAAAAATATGATCACCGGTAAAAATCTAGAGAGCACTTTCAAGTCTAACGAGAAATTTGAAGTGCCTGACGTTGAATTTAAGAATGTAAACTTTCTCTATTCTGATGAAAGTGGCTACCACTTTATGGATCAAGAAAATTTTGAACAGGTGGCCCTTCAAGAAGAAGATCTTGACCCTAAACATCTGTACTTACTTGAAAACTCAGAAGTCACTATGCTTTTTTTCAATGAGAGAGCTATCGACATTGAACTTCCGAACACAGTAAACTTAACTGTCGCTCAAACTGATCCAGGCTTTAAAGGAAACACTGTGACCAACACTTATAAACCAGCAACCTTAGAAACCGGTTTGGTTGTGCAAGTCCCCCTTCATATTAATGAAGGGGATCTGCTCAAAATTGACACCTCAGAAGGCAAATACATGGAGAGAGTCAACCTGAAGTAACCACTAAGGATAGAAGATGCTATACAAAAATATTCTTTCTTTATTTGAAACTGAATCAGGCCTTGATTTTAATCTTTTAGAAGAGCTTTTGAGCCAATCAGAAGCCCTCTTGGAAGACATCTCAGACTTAGACTTAAATGAATTAGAAAGCTTCTTTAAGCTGCTGATAGATTCAAAGCAGTTCAAAACTTTAGGCGTTGTTGTAGACTATTTAGATAGGAGCGGTACAGACTACAACTCTTCTTTAGTTATTTTAGCTCTAGATAAAGTTGGCAAATTAAAGAACACAAATGATCTTAAGTCTGCAGATGTTCTTTTTAAGAAAATCGAAGATTCAAGAACTATAAGTCTTTTTCCTATAATCAATATCTTTCCTGAAAAAATTCAAAAGAAAATTGAAACTTCTTTAATGCAAAAGCGAAACGAAATTCAAGAGTACAAAGAAGAGCTTAAGGAGCAAATTGAATTTTTAAAAATACAGATGCTAACTGAAAAAGCTTTAGAAATTGAAGAAAAACTCAAATTTCATTTTCCTGAGATCAAAGAGCAGTTTCTGTCCGCAAAGCAAACGCACACCAAAACCAAAGAGCAAAAATTTGCAAAGGTGATTGAAAGAAACCTTTCCTATGGGCTGTCCAATAAAGAAACTTCAAAAGAAGACCAACCTCGATATTCAAAAAATCATGAAGAAGAACGCATTGCTAGTATAAACTTAGCAAAAACATGGTTTCAAGAAATGAAAGACAACAATATTGAACTGCTTTTGACTCAGCTTGAATTTTTGAGTTTTGAAAATCCTGATTTTTTTACTGATGTGCTTGAAGAGGTCACAGACCCTTCTGTTTGGACTAAGGTCGTTCTTTACCTTAAATCTGAAAAATACTTAGAGGGTTTAGAGTTTTTAGAACAGAATGAAAGCCGTCTACTTACTGAGTCGCCAGAAAGCATTTATAATTACTACTACACCAAAGGACTTCTCCTTTTAGGTGCGGGCATGAATAAAGAGGCTGAAGAAATTTTTACTCTTATAAAAGAGCAAAAAGGAAACTTTAGGGACATTCAAAGTCTACTCCAAAATGTTAAATAAAAAAGTCGTAAAAAGTTTTATAATAGAAAACTGGTTGCAAATTGCACTTGCTGTCTTGGCGCTTTTCTTAGCGGTTGTTGAACTTACGTTCCACAATAAAGTTGCAAACTTTATTGAAAAACAAATTTACGTTCAAACTAAAAAACTAGGCCTAGATGTCACTTTTGAATCTCTAGACTACGGCTACTTCCCTCCAAATATAAGCTTAGAAAATGTTTCTTTTAAAGATAAAGACGTTTTAGTCGCTGTAAATAAAGTTCAACTTTCACTCAGTATTCTTCCTTTAATTAAGGGGCAAGTAAAAGCTGGTCATCTTTACATAGATAATTTAAATGGGTCTTTAGACATCTCAAACCCAAAACCTTCAACCAAAGCAAAATTCGAATTTGATTTAGAGACCCTTACTCGCCTCATCCCTATTGAACACATACTTGTATCGGACTCAAAGCTTATCATTCTTAAGAACAAAGATGTTTTTAGTTTTGATCTTGATTTTCTAGAGTTTGAAAAACTGTTTGGTAAATTACAAGTAGAGATCAAATCAAACGTTGACATCAGGACTCAAAAATATAAAGAGGACTTTCTATTAAACACAAAAGTAAGATGGCAGAAAAAAGGATTTTTTGTAAGTTTTTTCACTTTACAAAAAAAGAATTCAATACTTCAACTTTCAGGGTTCTTAAAAAAACAAATTTTTGAAGCAAAAAAAATAACGATGTCATTATTTTATGAAAACATCACGGAACTTAGATTTTCTGTGAATGCAGAGCTTACTGAGTTTAATCAGTTTTTAATTGAACTGATCAGCCCTGAAATTCGTAAAAAATCTACCATAAAAGAATTCACTGGACGCCTTCAGGCATCAGTCTACTACTTTCCTGACTCCATTGACGGTATATTTAATGATAAGGGCAGCATAAAAATTAAGGCTGATGATTTAAAGTCACCTTTTGTAAGTCTAAAAGAAATTGATTTTGAAGGAGAGCTTGGCACTCAAGCACTAAAATCTGAAAAATTTAAACTTCAGTTAAAAAACCAAAGTTCTATCAGTTTTGAAAATCTTATTTTAGAAAAGAAAAAATCTCAGTATCTAATATCAGTTGATTTAAAAGCTGATCAAATTCATATAGAAGATGTGATTGAGGCGTTAAATTTAGAGGCTGATAGTTTAAGAATTCCTGTTGGAATAGATGCACACTGTGGAGGGACACTTCATAAGAATTTACTTATAAAGTGCAATGGCTCAGGTTCAGTTAAAAGCTTCGACATCCTAAACTCAAAAGATGGCAGCAAGCTCATCTCTACCAGGAACATCAGGTCAAATTTCTCTGCTAACATCAGAAAAGGTGATCTTAATTTTGAAACAGAGCTTAGTTATAAAGACAAAGTTTCCAATCTTGAAACTAAGGCAGACTTAAGCGGCAGCCTTGACTACATCAAAGGTTTTGACCTTATTTTTGAGAGTAATGATTTAGACTTAAATTTTATAAACACCATTTCAGGCTTGAAGTTTGCTGGAAGAACATCTTTAAAAGGAAGTACTAAAGGATCAAGCAAGTGGGGGACCTTTAACGCTAAACTTAACAATAAAGACTTTAAACTTAATAAGTTCTTTTTAGGAAGTAGCATAGCTGACATTAGCTATGAGTTTCCTCTTCTAAATGTTAAAAATGTCGAAGGCAGCATTTTAGAATATCAAAATTCTTACACTGGTGACTTCGCTTTAAACATTGAGAGAGACTCGATCGATATGGACTTTTTAGCTCAAGATATCAGTGACAATGGACTCAGAGTGCTTTTTTACGACCAATTTAAGCTACCAGCTGATATTAAATTTCAATCAAACGCCATCATACAAGCTAGTGGAAGCACCGACATCAACCAAATGGACCTCAATCTTAAAACAAAACTAACTGGACTCGATTTTTTTGGTGAAAAATTTGAGAGCGGAACAATTGAACTCAGTGGAACAGACGGCGACTGGTCCTTAAAAAAAGGAGAACTTTCTAAGAAGAAAGCATCTATTGAAGCTCGCGGCTCTTTCAAAGGTTTAGAAACCATGAATCTGAGACTTATATCAAAGGCTATGACTTTCGAAGACTCCACCTTCATTAAAAATCTTGGAGTAAAACTTATCGGCCCCGTTGATCTTATTCTAAATGCGAAAGGGCCTATTGAAGGTCCCGAGGCTGTGGGCACACTTGTAGCAATCAACACTCTCAGTCCTAGTAAACTCCCGCTAGGAGATTCAAACATTGGTTATAGACTTTTTGAAAATGAGCTGTTTTTCAAGGGTGAAGTCTTTGCCAATTCATTTAACGGGGAAGGCTTTTACCCATTAGAATCTGGCGGTAAACTGAGTCTAAATGGCTCATTCAAAAATTTTGACACACTTAACTTTTTAAATTTTAATTCTGAAAACACTAAAAACACTCACCTTTATCTTAACGGAGATGCAAATTTTTCTAAAGATAAAGCTGGAGCTTTCTTTGGAGAATTAGAGAATTTCAAAGTAGATTTGAACACCGACCAACAGAACCTACTGAAAATTGCACAAACAGGAAACGGTGATTTTAAAAATCCTATCTTTTTTAAAACTGTTCAAGAAAACGATGAAGCTAGTCTGAATTTTGATTTTTCTAATTCAAATGAAAAGAAAATTAGCTTTAGTGGAAGTTTAGACATCTCCTTCTTACAGCCGCTAATCCCAACTTGTGAAACAATAAATGGAAAATTTGCATCAGACTCACTAAGCTGGAGTCAGCTAAAGAACAAAACAATTTCTTCTGGCTCAGCTAAAGTTGATTCAGCAAGCTTTAAATCAGATGCTTTCCCCTATTCGTTTAACAAGATCAATGCCAAATTAAAAACTAACAATGATAAAATCTACATATCAGAGCTTGTTGCTTTTCTTTCTAACACTAAGATTTTTGGATCAGGCCAAATTCAAACCACAAGTCCCGCCTCAATCGATCTTAACTTAAATTATAAAAATTTAAATTTAGAATTTCCAAAAAAGATATTCACCACCACTGACGGTGTCTTCAAACTTTCTGGATCAAGCATTCCACTTGATATAAGTGGCAACTTAATTATCAGAGAAGGAGTCTTTGCAGATGAAATTTTATCTAGCG
>Ga0209309_10004756_pt1 | contig 11086 bp, 8 predicted proteins | sample COGITO_mtgs_1204_2_FD_184807 | JGI IMG/M metagenome (GOLD analysis project Ga0209309, IMG submission 184807) | Pelagic marine microbial communities from North Sea - COGITO_mtgs_120412 (SPAdes) (version 2) | ecosystem: Environmental > Aquatic > Marine > Epipelagic ...
AGCGCGAGCGCCCGCCTCGGGAGAGCGAGCGCGAGCGCCCGCCGCGCGAGCGCGAGCGCGAGCGCGAGCGGCGGTCACGGAAGGCCCCTTCTCCAGCACTTTGGTCTTGCCGAGAGCAGTACCTACACGCACGCGCAAAATTTTAAATTGAATGAAGGTTAGCCCCCTCCTCCCCTCGTTCCCCGTACATACGCCCCTGCCGCGCCAACGCGCCCCCGACCGCCGGACGCTCCGGCCCCGCGCACGCGGTGGGGCGCGCGGATAGTTGCCGGGGGGCGCTGCCACGCCGGGGTAGACCCGCGACGCTGCGCGATGGGCGGGCGTGTGGACTCACTTCCTCTCCAGCGTTACGATGGACGTGTGCATGAGCCGCTTCTCCCTCGCCTCCTTGTCCTCTCTCCGGTCCTTCTCCGCCTGGTCCTGCGCACTCTTCGACTGCAGCTGGCGCTGCATCTTCAGCTTCAGCTTCTCCGCGGGTGTCAGCTTCTTCTTCTCCCCGCCTGCGCCCGACGCCGCACCTTTGCCCCCCGCAGTTCCTGGTGCCGCCCGCCCGCTCGCAGCGGTCGCCCCTCCGACTGCCCCGCCTGGGCGAACAGGGTCGCGCGCCTCGCGCGCCTCGTGCGCGCGCTCCCGCTCGCGCGATCGTTCCCGCTCCCGCTCCGGCGTGGCCTCGCGCCCCATCTCCTCCGGGCGGGCCCGCCGTGCCTCGTCCCGCTTGTCAAACACCTCCGGGAAAAACGCGCGGATCAGCTCCTTGTCTTCGTAGTCCTCAAACGTGAGCGCCTCCTCCTCCGCGCCGCGGCCCCGCCCGCCGCACGCACCACCCACGCCCCCGCTGCCGTCCGCGTCGCCCCCGCCGTCGAGCGAGAAGGACGTGATCATCTGCGCCTTGCCGCTTTTCGCGTCGCGCCCGACCGATGGGCTCCGCGAGCGGCTCCGCGCGCGCGCCGCGCCGCGCGGGCCCGGCGAGCGCGAGCGGCTCCGCGAGCGCCGCGAGAAGCTGCGTACGATGTTGAGGTGCGAAAGCGAGTCGTCGAGGAGCGACTGCATGCGCTCGTTCTGGCGCTGGCGCCGCAGCTTCTGGCGCTCCCACCGCGGCAGCGGCTTCCCGTTCGGGCCCAGATCTTGCGGGATGCGCGCGATCTGCCTTTCGCGCTCTTCCTGTTTGAGCTCTCGCTCCCGTTCCTCAACCGCGCGGATGGTCCAGTACATAAAAATCCCGTGCTCGCGCGCAAGCTCGTCGACCTTGTCGTCTGGAAGCTTCTCCTTCCTCACGACCCCAGCGCCGTCACCCTCGCCCACGTCCCCATCGCCCTCCTCGTTCTCGCTCTCGCTGGAGCTCACGTACATCGGCGCCTTGCCAACCTGAAGCAGGTTCGGCGCGTTGCAGCCCTCCTCCTGTCTCCGTGCTTGCTCTGCTCGCTCGTCCTCGAGATGCTGCTCAAATACATCTTGGACTTGCGCTACAACTAACCGTTCGCTCTTCCGGAGGCGCATCGATCTCATGAGATCACGATACCTGCACCCTCCTCCGCGACAACCATCAGTACGCTACCATAGCCTGCGATATGTGGCCAAGTGCACAGGCGAGTTCACCTCTCGAACGACAAGAAGCTTTCCTCAGCACGCTCCTTGCGCGACGGCGGCATTTGTCCGCCAACTCGCGCTGTGCTTTCTCCCCAGTCTTCGCCATCCCCATTTCCAGTCCAGCCCCCGGGCGGGATAGGGTCGATCAACGCCCGTCCGTCGAACCGATCGATCAGCGTCGGAGGCTCGGCAGGACATGGCACGAGAGAAGCCGAGTCCCGGTCGGACTGGAAGCGCCCGTTGTGCGCATGCATCTTAACCTTTTTGCCCTGCAGTCGAATAGCTGGGGCAGAATACAAAGTTAGTATCGACGCAGCGCCACACAGAACATGAAACTTCGGAAGCGGTGCGGCGGCCTGCATGGCAAAATGAGGCGCTGCCGTAGATCGGGAACGGGGCGGGCGGGCACATGCGAAAGGGTTCTTGAATATCGTCAACTTTTCTCCCTCGAGAGTCTTTCTGCGTCGTTCTTCATGGCGCTTCTTAGAGTTCGCCCAGGCCTATTCCCAAAGAGGTGGAAACATATCAGTCACAGCAGGCATTCTCACATGATGAGGTCTACACTCTTTTGTGCTGATGTGAAAGTCAGCGTTTACGCGGTTGAGAGACAAGCATACCTCCTTATCGCGCTGTTTTCTGTCGTGGTATATGACAGTTCCCCCGCCAAGCATGACTGCAGGGGTGACTGGCCGTGCGGGCAAGCCCGGCGCGGCGCCGCGCAAAGCCTCAAGCTCTGCTCCACTCACCCCCATAATGGACGCGGAATGTTGAGATTAGTTGACCGGTGCCAGCTCAATTCAAAACTCCTAATTTTAGGCTGAGACACCTCGCAACAGGTCTTTAAGCTTGCCTGTCCCGCGGGATCTGGCAGAGAAGAGTTCGTCGCCGTTCAAGCAGCGAGGCACTCCGAAACATGGCGGATCCAGCAGCGTAAGAACCCTGACCATTGCGGCTGTCTGCATGCGAACGCTTCAGATCATTACCGTGCATCCTGTTTGGCCTGGTCGCTTGATGTCTTCGATTGTGCCTTTGGGTAAGTTTGGATGGATCTTGCCTTGCGGAGTGTTAGAGGGCGCCCAGCTCACCTGCAGCTTGCTCTCAAGAACATTGCCTTACTAACGAGTCCAATTCTGGCAGCGCTCCTGCTGCGGCTCCGACGAAGAAGAAGAACCCGAACCGACTAGTCGTCGACGATGCCGTCAACGATGACAACTCCGTCGTGTCCCTCCACCTCAACACCATGCAGGAGCTGCAGCTCTTCCGTGGTGACACCGTGCAGCTGAAGGGGAAGAAGCGCAGAGACACTGTTTGCATCGTGCTCCACGATGACTCGTGCGAGGAGAACAAGATCCGCATGAACAAGGTGGTGCGCAAAAACCTCAGAGTGCGCCTTGGTGACGTGGTCGTCGTGAGCCCCTGCCCCGACGTCAAGTACGGCAAGCGCATCCACGTTCTCCCCATCGATGATACCATCGAGGGCATCACGGGGAACCTTTTCGAGGTGAGTTCCCCCGCCTGCTACCGTGTTGCAGATTGCAGGCTTTTCTCGATGCCGCATAGGGTTGGCCTTGCTCGCTGCATCTGGCGGGTTGACTTTCCACAGATGATTCTCGCGAAATGGCGCTGATGCGTATGTGTTTTTTGGTTTCCAGACTTTCCTCAAGCCGTACTTCTTGGAGGCCTACCGCCCGGTCCGTAAGGATGATCTCTTCTTGGTTCGCGGAGGCATGCGCTCTGTCGAGTTCAAGGTGGTCGAGACAGACCCCGGAGACTTTTGCATCGTCGCGCCGGACACGGTGATTTATTGCGAGGGTGAGCCGGTCAAGCGTGAAGACGAGGAGCGCCTGGACGACATTGGCTATGACGACATCGGTGGCGTCAGGAAGCAGCTGGCACAGATCCGCGAGCTTGTTGAGCTTCCCCTTCGCCACCCTCAGCTTTTCAAGTCTCTGGGCATCAAGCCGCCCAAGGGCATGCTGATGTATGGTCCTCCGGGCTCTGGCAAGACGCTTATCGCGCGCGCAGTTGCGAACGAGACTGGTGCCTTCTTCTTCCTCATCAACGGACCCGAGATCATGTCGAAGATGGCCGGTGAGTCAGAGGACAACCTGCGCAAAGCGTTCTCGGAGGCTGAGAAGAACGCCCCTTCTATCATCTTTATCGATGAGATTGATTCCATCGCACCGAAGCGCGACAAGGTCAATGGCGAGGTGGAGCGGCGCATCGTGTCGCAGCTTCTCACCCTGATGGATGGCCTTAAAAGCCGCGCCCACATCATTGTGATGGCGGCCACCAACCGCCCCAACTCGATCGACCCGGCGCTGCGACGCTTCGGGCGCTTCGATCGTGAGGTCGACATCGGCGTTCCTGACGAGACTGGCCGTATGGAGGTCCTGCGCATCCACACAAAGAACATGAAGCTCGCGGACGACGTTGACCTCGAGCAGGTTGCCCGCGAGACGCATGGTTTTGTCGGCGCGGACCTCGCCGCTCTGTGCACGGAGGCAGCACTTCAGTGCATCCGCGAGAAGATGGATGTTATCGACCTCGAAGACGACACTATCGATGCTGAAGTGCTGGACTCCATGGCAGTCTCGAATGATCACTTCCGCTTCGCACTTGGCGCCTGCAACCCGTCGGCGCTTCGCGAGACTGTCGTCGAGGTGCCCAATGTTACCTGGGACGATATTGGTGGCCTCGAAGCGACCAAGAAGGAGCTGCAGGAGACTGTCCAGTACCCGGTCATGTATCCAGAGCAGTTCGCGAAGTTCGGGATGCAGCCGTCCCGCGGAGTGCTCTTCTACGGCCCGCCCGGATGCGGCAAGACACTTCTTGCGAAGGCGATTGCGAACGAGTGCCAGTCTAACTTCATCTCTATCAAGGGCCCGGAACTTCTCACGATGTGGTTCGGCGAGTCGGAATCCAACGTTCGCGAGGTCTTCGACAAGGCTCGGCAATCTGCACCCTGTGTGCTTTTCTTCGATGAGCTCGATTCGATCGCGCGCGCGCGTGGCAGCTCTGGAGGCGATGCGGGCGGTGCAGGTGACCGTGTCATGAACCAGCTGCTTACAGAAATGGACGGAGTAGGCGAGAAGAAGAACGTCTTCATCATCGGGGCGACGAACCGTCCGGACATTATCGACTCCGCTCTGATGCGTCCCGGGCGCCTGGACCAGCTCGTTTACATCCCGCTTCCCGATCACGCGTCGCGCGTCGACATCCTCAAGTCTGCGCTGCGCAAATCGCCGCTTGCGAAGGATATCGACATCGAGGAGATCGCGAAGGCCACGAACAAGTTCTCGGGCGCAGACCTCACCGAGATCTGCCAGCGCTCGTGCAAGTATGCGATCCGCGAGAGCATCGAGAAGACGATCCGCGCGAAGCGTGAGCGCGAGGCTGCGGGCGAGGATGCAATGGAGGATGAGGAGGAGGTCGACCACGTTCCCGAGATCACGCGCGCGCACTTCGAGGAGGCAATGAAGTTCGCCCGTCGCTCGGTGTCGGACGCAGACATTCGCAAGTACGAGATGTTCTCGCAGAAACTTCAGCAGGAGCGTGGCTTCGGGGGCACCTTCAAGTTCAGCGACGCCGGCGGCGGCGCTGCGGGCGGCGACGGGGGCGATGCCGCTGCCGAAGATGACGACGACTTGTACAACTAGGTAAAGCGCTGGAGCGCGCCGATCTCTTTCACCAGGGGTCAGTGCGTGTGCTCCAAGCACACGTATGTCCTGGTGATACGGTTTTGCTGCAGGGCAAGGAAAGTGAGCACATCTGAGGATCCATGCAAGGTTCTAGAGGCGCCTGCACTGAAAATGAATTTCATCCTCATCAACGGTGCAGCTATTGCTGTCTTCTGCTGCCCGCATGTCCTGCGTTCAAATCAACGTAGTTTATTGTGAACAGTTGGCAAAGCGCCACAATCGACCGAAGAGACTCATTTGTCGCCACTGTCTCTCCAGTTTCTTAACCAGAGCCTACGACGTCATCCCTCAGGGGCTAGCACACATAAGTCACTCCCTATTAAGTGGATCAGCTCCATTTCCTTTCCTCTCGTCTTCGCTTACGTGTTAGTACAGCACGTGTCACAGACCCAGCCTACTGGTCGTCTCAGGTTAGAGCCCTACACGCTTCCGCGCGGATCTACGCCTCCACAACCCCTCCACCTGTTACTAGTCGTCTCAATCCCTGGTGCGTTTTGCAGTGCACCGTCATATCGCTGCCAAACAAAATTTCTGCGAGGAAAACACAATTTGTTCAGTGTTGGCGTGTCTGCCATTGCGTACACTATCGTGCCGGATACCTGCTTTTCGCCAACCCCTTTGATGTATTCAAGCGAAGCATCGCTTGAAAAGTCTGACGAAAACTCGACAAGCGTCACATTTTTGTCCGTTACCTCTCGGCAGCGTATTGTGTAAATCTGTAGGAGATTTTCCAGTGTAAACACTTCAAGCCTGACACGCAACTTGCAGGATGTAACCAAGACGCCCTTTCGAAGAGCCTCACTCTCAAACAGGCTATTTTGGCGGCGGCGGCCAAACAAACGCGAGAGCACGCACCGCACTTGTCACGGGAAAGTTGGCGTTGAAAGAGTCAATGGCCTCGTAGGTGACAAACCACTGCGCCATTTACTAGGCTGGTATTAGGAAAGAATATACTCAAAAAGATAGCTCGAGGCGTGCCTGAAGGTCGCTGAGCTCCACCACCTTGACTTCCAGGCGGCTTTCGTCCTTGAAAAAGAGGACGTGGTTTGCGCCAACCTGGATATCTTTGAGTTCTCAAACTTTTTCCTATCTTGATCTTGTTTTAGTTGCGCGCAAGCACAGCACCTGGTCAGCAAACTTGCCACCACGGATTTCCGTCTTCTCAACCTCAGGATCCCATTTGAAGTCAAATTTTCGAATCTACCAACGCATAAGCCCATGGGGTTTTAGGTTTTCCATCGAAATGAAACAGAAAACGGGCTCCGACGTGAATCCCCACAACTTGTCGTGGTCAGACTTGTTTCCACACGTTGTCAACCGAGGAGTCCACAACACGCGAGTTGGTCACATGAGTTGATGTCGGCATCACAAAGCTTCTTTGCCGCAGTGGCTGATAATTCTTTCTATCACTCCGCTGTGCTACCCAAGGCATCACTGTGTGGTAAAAAAAGGAAAAAAACGATTGTTTTCTTGACCAGTCATTAGCGAGGTCATTTGATACATGCCCTGTCTCATTAGCCACACCACCCTGTCACGCACTCAACCTGCTTTTATAAGACACGGATCTTGCAGGGCAGTGCAAAGCAGTGAAAGCTTTGTTGAGCAAGACCGGACTTGCACGGTCGTTCCGCAGGGGACCGATCAAGCGCCGGCAATCTACTCGTCGCGCCACCTAAGGAACTTGAAATGCTTTAAACGGGCGAGCGGTTGGGATTGGTGGCGAGATAAATTCCTGTGGCTTGCAGGCCCCAAGATTGACGTCGGAAGATGGTGCTTGAGGGTGACGCAAGAGGGGAATAGGATGGCAGGCGCTGAGAAGCATCTAATGTATTAGTGCAGTTAAGTCACATGAGCTCCACATTAGATCATGAGCTTCATGTGCACCGCCTCCACATTCGTGGAAGTGGTTCCACGTGTGCCTCTTCATGTGGCCCGTGGGTTCATTCATCTTTCTTGTGACTCAATACAAGCACACGCTTGTGGTCGCCCAGCCTCTTGGCTGTCTCTGAGGCGCCAGGGTCACCATGAGCGCTGGGGCAAATGGTAGATATCGCCAACATTGCCTCTGAATTCGTATGTCCACTATCACCTTGGCTTACGCGCTCTGGAAGCGAATGCACCATCAGCGACCCGAGCTTACTTCTTTGTCATTCATCTTGAAGGTGGCGATCTTGACGGTCCTGAAAGCGCAGCTTCAGAGGATATGACCGGCAAGCACACATAAGTCACCCTCCTTATTAAGTGGATCACGTCTAAGTGGATCACGTCCACAGCTAGACTCTCGTCTTCTCTTCCGTGTCAGTACAGCACGTGTCACAGACCCGACCGCCTGGTCATCACACCGCCAAGTGTTCTGGTATCGCTGTCAGCGCCTCAATGCCCCGAATCAACCGCGCCTAGACGTGTCCCGCATTCTTTGCAGAATGCTCCATCGCCGGATGCCTTCGTGCCACAATTCGAACAAAACGACTTGGCAGCGCCTGCGACGCCGGCTGCTGCTGCGGCGGCGGTTTGGCTGGTGGCTGCACCACTGACTTGACCGGCGGCGGCGGCGGAGGACGCGCCGTTCGCGGCGCCACACACAGCGATTTTCATCTTCACCTGATCTCCGTGCCGCCGTGCTGTCACAAGGCACCCACTGCGGCGCGCAGGGCAAGGGAGGGGCTTGGACGGACTGTTTCCCACCGCAGGGTCAGTGATGCACATTCCTGTCTTGGCAACTACTGATGCGTAATGCTGTACCTGCGCACATCGGGAATCGACTTTACTGGAGGCAAACCCAACCGCACAAATGGCGAAAATGCTTGCGTGGGCAAGTCGCCATGAGGAAGGAGGGAGCGTCACCGTGATAAGCGACCCTGAATAGCTCGGGAAGAGACCGTGGCCTGCGATAGTGAAAACGGTGGGCCTGCACTGGTCTGCCAAGTAACACGGCACGTCAATTCGCTGCCCTCGTGCCTGCCACTTGATATGAGCAATGTTATTCGGCACGGAAGGGATTCGACTTATATCGGCTAGCAGATCCATGATTTCGCGGTCCGAATAGGTCCTTTCGTCTGGACGCGATTCCAATATGACTTTGCACTGTGGTCGCACGGTCGTCAGTCGACGCTTGGAGCCGGGCAGGTTCAACCCTGGCGCCGAGGCGCAGGAGACACGACGGGGGACAAGTGTTGCCCCTTACCACTTCGACGTGATTTGAATCACTATGACCCTCAGCTTTCCATTTGGCCACCTGCTCGGAGGCTCGATATATTGGGTTTGGCGCGGGTCCAATGACATGATGGCGCAAGATTGGTTCGAAACTCGCCGCACAAAGCACCTGATTGAACTGCACTTTGTAGTGTTGGATCTCTGAGGAGCTGTTGTTGTGGCTGCTCGAAGCTTACGCTCAGATGGAACTTGAGGGTGTTCGATATTTGCACAAAGCGAGCACGCGAACAGAGGATGAAAAATTACCACAAAAATCCTACGGTTAGCTGATCATTGATGTTCAAAGTATTCTTGTCAGCGACGCCCGCCAAGGTCATTGAACCTCGCGGGATGCAGCAACAGAGGTTGACAGGTTCCTGGGGCACGCGCGCATCAGCCGCTTCGCAAGCTCCATCCGGTTGTGTCTCAAGTCCCCACCTCGCGAGGTCCGTCGAAAACAGGTTCCGCTCCAAGATAAGCGCCTGCTACCGCTTGGATCTGCCAGTTGTCGCCATCACATGCGCACAGCCTGATCACCAAGTGAGGCATGGGAATGTGTCTAGGGCATCACTGGAATAATCGCAACCAGCTTCACATCAGTCTTGAACATTCCCGGCCGCTTAAGCTGGAACTTCAGCGTGTAACCGACAACACAGCCAGAATCTGATATGCAAGGGCCATAAATGTCAGAGGATTGTGCACATGCGAACACGATCTGTATCTCTGGCTCTGTGCCTCTCCTCTCTCTATCTCTTTATGCCTCCTCACCTCACCCCCCAGCCACTCCACACTAACCCATTTCCTAACTACTCTGAAGGGCATGGAACGACCTATCTGCATAGATGGCGGGAGACCGTCCGGCAGCTCGATGGAAAAAGGAAGCGAAAAGTGCTTCACCGGCACGAAACCGCCTACGAACTTTTCCAACGCTTGCTCGATTTCTACGAGTTTGTGCGATCCATGAGCCGTCCTGCGATGCGTTTGTTGGCTCTCTCCATATCCTGTTGTCTCTGTATAGTCGACAGCTGTTGATTCTTTCCCGCTGTTGAGGGACCAAATCATCAATTTGCCGTCCTGCTCGAGAACCCAACAAGATTCGCCTAGAGATAGATCATTGCAGACCTGAATTTGCACACCAGCTTCTCCACGTCCGTCAGCTCTTGTGGTACATCCATAGTCACAGTGCCTCTCAGGCACTGGCCAGGAATCGCTGGCCCAATTTCTGCGCACCCCGGCGAGTACCTGTGAGTACACTAGCTGATGGGCCGGGGATACTTGCGATCGGGATCTGATCATGGCGGGTCCTCGCCCGTGAGTGAAAGCGTAGGAAGCTTCGTTCCTCCAAGACCGAACACCATGGTGTTGGGTCTCGCGACCGGTCTCGCGACCGAGAATGCAGAAGATAAACGTCACAAGGATTCAACTCGGGAAGCTTCGGGAATTGCCGAAGCTGGTCAAGGCATGGCTCGCAGCGCCTGCTTGGCGGGCCCCACGACACTCTTCCTTCTGCTGTGTTCCCTTGCAGCCACATCCCCGTCGTTTGCCCCTTCCCCTGGAGCAACGCTCTTTCCCCGAGTGGCACCGAGCACAAGGCCCGAAGGGAGCGCGGCGCCGGTTTGGGCCTGGAAGGTGATCGAAACTGACGGAAGCGGGACCGGCCAGCTCGTCACCGTGCACGACCTCGTTAGTACGCCGGATTCCGCGCCTTCTGCGTCAAATTCTGGGCCGGGAAATGCTTTCCTGGGACGGGCAGTTGTGTGCGACGAGGGCGCTGCAATGGTGGTGCCGCTGTGGAATGCTGCGATCCAGGACCAGAACTTCCCTCGATGGCAGGACATGAACAGTGATAAGCCAGTGGACCCTGAAGAGTATCGGAGAGTGTGCACAGCAGGCGCACCATTTCGGGTGTGGCTCAGTTACTTAGTCGCGGGCGGCGAAGAGCCCGACTGCCCCGAAGGGCCCGGCAACCCGCCGGAGAGCCTGAAGGCAAACGGCAAGGGGCGCGAGAGCCCGCTACGGGTCGGTGGATTGGGAGTTCTTCCTCGGCCCCGCACGCTGCTCGCCGCTGTAAACTCGGTGCAGAGCAACTTCATGGCCCCATTCGACTTCCTGGTCGCGGAAGGGCGGGTCATCCGGCAGGGCTACGCCGCGGAGGCACACAGCTTCGGGACAGAGGGCGTGTGGTGCTGGGTCTTTGCGCTCGCCGGGGGCACGCCCCGCATAGTTTCGCTCCGGGTCGCAAGCGAGAACGGCTACGATCGCATCCTGGAGCAACGCCCCGCGCTGCACCCCGCCCGCAGCGGCGCGGAGCAGCCGAACCCTGAGCCCAGCGGCGGGGAAGTCGCCCCGGCGTCCGCCGTGGCGCGGGACGATGCGGCGCCGCCACCCGCCATGAACCACGATCGCGTATCCGCGGGCGTGTCCGGCCTCCCGCTGCTGCTGGCGGGCGAGGACGTGAGCGGGAGCATACAGCACTCGTGCGGCGCCCCGGCGCGGCCTAACGCGGTACGCTGCACGCCCCCACGCTGAGCCCCGGCGCGCGAGAGCACCACGCCGCGGCGTGGTGCGGACGCGCACGCCCGCCCGCCCTCTCGGTAGCGCCCGCC
>Ga0209309_10004761_pt1 | contig 11071 bp, 16 predicted proteins | sample COGITO_mtgs_1204_2_FD_184807 | JGI IMG/M metagenome (GOLD analysis project Ga0209309, IMG submission 184807) | Pelagic marine microbial communities from North Sea - COGITO_mtgs_120412 (SPAdes) (version 2) | ecosystem: Environmental > Aquatic > Marine > Epipelagic ...
CTTCATGAGAGCGTCGTTCAAATTTGCATGGTTCTGGTGACAAGGATTTACCAGCTTGCTGGCGCGCAGCGTCCTTTTCTCCATGGTTCTGCATGTTTGATCGTAAGTGGTGAAGTCGGCGGGTAACTGAACTGGAAATTTGGCCCCTGTTTTTTGAGAGCCTCATTTCCTTCCTAAGCGCGTGTGCCGAAGGCACATGATGGCGCGTTATGTCACGGCATAGCCGTGTCCATTTAGGGCAAAAGGCTTGTCTGACGCCCTGTGTTAACAATGTTAACTAACGTAGTGTGTTACCAGAGTCGCAAACCATTGGTGACAATGGATTAAACCTGTGAGTGAGTTCCGAAACCCCCAAACTTCTGTTCCGAAACCCCCAAACTTCTGTTCCGAAACCCCCAAACTGATTTTAGGGATTTTCTGTTCCTGATCCCCCAAACTTAGTTCGTACTTTCAGGAACCTGTGGATTGTTCCTGATCCCCCAAACTTTCTGTTCCTGATCCCCCAAACTTTTGCTAGGGTGATTCATGGCTTTATTACCTGATCGCTACCCACAAAAGGATTTCTTTGTCCTCGATATCGCTGATGTCATGCCTAAGGATGACACTGCGTCGATGGAGCATCCAATTTTCAGTCTGGCGACTAAGCCAGACCATAGGCATCTGATGTATGAAAGCACGGCAGGTAAGCTGAAAATTATCCCATCTGGTCTCGGACTGCCGACAATCAAAGACAAGGACATTTTGATATTTTGCATCAGTCAACTGATGCACCGAAAGAACCGAGGGCAGAAAATCGGGAAGACTGTCAGGTTCTCCGCTAGAGAGCTTTTGATTGCCACCAACCGACCTGTGGACGGGGATAGCTACAATCGCTTGGAGCAAGCGTTTCAAAGGCTCATAGGCACGACATTCACAACCAATATTCGGACAGGTGGAAAAGTTGAGACACGGATTTTCAGCTTGGTCGATCAAGGTGGTTTTGTTCGCACTGATGATGAAAGGTTTCGCTTAGATTATTGCGAAGTTGTCCTTTCTGACTGGTTCATGCGTGCTATCGAATCCGATGAGGTTGTCACGATTTCCAATGACTACTTTCGCCTCAGGAGGCCTCTAGAACGGCGGCTGTATGAGATTGCCCGTAAATTTTGCGGAAATGCACCAAAGTTCCACATTGGTCTCGAAAAGCTACAAACTAGAACAGGCAGTAACGCTCCGCTTAACAAGTTTCGGTTCAACATGCTGGAAATCATCAAACAAGATCACACACCGCGCTATCGCTTTGAACTGGACGACAAAGACCTTGTGACGATCCGCCCGCGCAAGCCCATAATTGAAAACATCCGCGACCTAAAACTTGATGACTGGGCGACTGAAAAAGGCCGTGAATATGCCCGTAACGCTGGATGGGATTTCTTTGTCGTTCAAGCCAACTGGCAGGACATGGCACGAACCATGATCGCAAGTGGCAACCCACCCAAAGACGCCAGCAAGGCCTTTGTTGGATACTGCAAGAAACTGAAAAAACTACGCTAACGATCTAGAATAGTGAAAGAATATCGCAGAGCTTTAAGAAACTGGAGATGACGTCTGAAACGGCCTAAAGGCTAGTACAAAGCCGACAATGTATGACGCTACCATCGGAAGAATGCCTATTTTAATGGGATTAGGCATACCTCGACCGCCAAGCTCAGCAAGTCCTGAGATGAACCCGTAGCAAGACCATACCACGAGAAGCAGACTCACCGGCAGGAGAACTTTGAAAGCCTTCTTGATGAGGTCCACGTAAGGGGAAATCTGACTAACCTTTCCTTGCAGAGTCAGCGCGAGAGAAAGTAGTATCACGAAGACCCCTGTATATTTAGTCAGCATCAGCCCCGAGGCTTCGTATCTCGCGATGAATATGTTGAGGCCAAGAACCGGAAAGAACAGAAACCACGCATATAAAACCGTGAAAAGAGCTGCCATTCTGTGGCTGCGTTCGGGAAGAATGTCCGAAATTTTAACCTGATTATTTTCCACGCGTTCTCTACTCAATCTATATAAGCCTCTATGGAGGTTATATACATGATTTGCAGTATGAAAAGGTGTCAATCGGGCTGCTATCTCTGGGCGAAGGCACTTCCGTTCCATCCAAACGCAAATGTGCTTAGGTCATGCTGGAGGAACGTAACTGTTGGCCGTCGTCCGTTCGCTACTTCAATTCCAGTTGCGTTTATGGATGTTGAGCGCTGTAAAATCGCTCCTCTGCGCACATAAATGACCGCACTGCACACTTTGATGCCACAAGTGTTACTTTGCTGCTTAGCACCGTTACAAACGATCCATTCATCCGCGATTATGAGGTCATCTCGACCATCCCCATCCAAGTCACGGATGGTTAAGCCTTTAGGATCAATAGAGCCGCCTCGTCCCTCACATCCATCACCAATATGTTGGTTTGCAAGGTAGCTTGCAGCGTTTGAAAGCTGGGGTTTGGGGGGCGGCGATGCCGTCTGTGATGGATAGCAATTATTCGCAACACATTGTTGGTATGCTGAGCTGGCGGGATTGCCACCATTTGTGCTTAAACAACTGTTGATACACCACTGTGTTTCAGGGCCTTCTTCAAAAGCTGTTTCTGGCTCACGTTGTGGAACGGTAATTTCTTCTGATATCTCTGGAAGATCGGCTGTGTTCGTTGTTCTCACGGGCTGTTCGGGTCGGTCTGTTTCTTCCAAGACCTTTTTCGCAATACCTATTCCAAGATTTACAGCCCCTTGAGCCGGGTTCGCGCGTCCAATAGTTTGACCTTTAGTGAAAGCTTGGCCAAGGAATTCTTGGGCGTTTTCATATCCTTTTGATATTTTTTCGGCTTGTTCCTTTGAGTTGTATCCTAGTCGTTCAGATTCTTCTGCGGCAAATCTTGCTATGCCAGCATAACCACCAGTAGAAAAATCCGATTGACCGTATGCACAGTTAGCAGCGATCAAGAATGCAATTTTTGTTGATGCTAGTATTCTTATATTACTCATCAGAGCAAACCTCAGCTTCAAAAACTCTCATAAGAAGGGGATAAATTGGGGCGATTGTTGAATAATGTTCTTTGAGGTCAGGTGGCATTGTAACCAACAAAACAACCTCTCCGTTAATGCTTGGACTTCTATAACCCAAGTTCACCATACCTGATGGAGTGGGAATAGGTGCTAGCTTTGCGGGAACACCAAAAACATCAATGTTAAGGGCAAGGTCGTCTATCTCACCATCAAAAGATACTGGAGAGTACCCCGTAATAAACGTCACACCGTCTAAAAATGAGTAAGCAGAGAAACACTCAAAATCGCTCCCAATTTCACGCTCAGGGCATTGAGTTTTTTCAATATTATTCTCGAAAGCATCGGAGAAAAGTAGCTGGCTGAAAAGGCTTAAGTTGAGGCGTGCTGATGTTGGCGCGGAAGGCATATCCATAAGGAATGGATAATATGTTTGGCAGGCTGCCCCTGCTGGATTAGAGCCAAAAATCATCATAGTTAGCACCAAGGCGATAGATCGAGATAAGTAAGTTATCATTATTTTTTCCACAGAAAACCTAGAACCCGACCTTTCCTTGATTGTTCAGGAGGCGCAAGTGCCAGTTGTTGACCTTGTTTTCGCCACTCACATTATTCAATATAATAGGCATTATAAGTAAACCGTGCTGACCTATTTTGTCAACCTTTTCTAGGCGCTTATGCCCCTTCACTAAGCCGCAAAACTCCGCGCTTTCCGTAAGATAAATTATCACTTAGCGTCCACGGTCTTTTTTCTGCGCCCTCTTTTCCCTCATGCGAGACAGAAACCCACTATCATCTTTCCCCTTGTCTGGGGTCTTCTCTGTCTTACCCTCTTGCTGGTTTTTAACTCGGTCGGCGCGGGCATGATCCGCTTTATGGCGATCTTTTGCGTCTTCCTTAGCCATGCCTCTATCGGTCTTTTCAGAAGCATCGGCCACAATTTCCATACGGTTCTGATCTTTGCCCAAACTGCGGTCGATGAAATCATCAGTTGGCCGTGGGGCGTCCTTCCCACCGATGGAGCGATCCTTGAGAAAATCCTTTTCGGCCTTGCTGATCTTCAGCTTTCTTCAGCTCATCGCGGAAAATTTCATTCTCACGATTTTTGCGATCATCATTCATGCACAAAAACCCTTATTTTTATGGTATAATTGATTGTTTGAAGCATCACATTTGAGGAGAGCATATGGACATACCAAAGATAATCCAATCAATGAAAGAATCTGGCGTGGATGATCATTCCGCTGAAACACTTGGTTTCGCCATCGCTTCAATGGCAAACAAGGGCATAGATCCGTATCTTATAGCGATGAGTTGCGCCCAAGCAGGATCTGCAACCGTCATAAAGACGCTACCCGACGAAGATTTACTAGCTTTCGGGAAATACCTCAAAAAATCTGGCGATGTAAAAGTGCGCGGGGCGTTAACAAAAATGTCAGTCAAAGGTAGTGGCGACGGATCATCTAACGACTACTAGCGCGGTCGGCGCCGTGGCCTCTTGCGGGTTCGTTTTTCTCGATGCCCATCGAGGAACCCCGTCGATCTGGGTTTTTCAGCGGTTTCATCTACATTGGCGGTGTCTTCAAAATCTGGTTTTGATGTGTTGGCCGTATCTGTCTTCCAAACTTCGTCTGACTGGGTTTTTGCGCTGTCATAACGGCGCTGATCCTCCGCCTCATGCGATGCTTTCAACTGATCATGGTCATACTTCCATGCCTTGCGAACCTCGCGGGATGCATCAGCCACACGGGCTTTATGGCGGTCGCCCAACTGTCTGCGCTCAAGCTCTTGCTTGCGGACGAACTCAGCCCGCAAATTTCCATCAGATGTGATGGCCTGTAGCGCCCCAATAACCTTGCTACGATCTGTGCGGCCTAGAGCAAAACCAAGTCGATCAAAGAAACCTGCATCGAAGTTCTTCAGCTCGGTGCGCTGTTGTTTGAAAACCTGTTGCCATTGGGGTTTGAAAACGGCCTTTATCTCTTCCTTTCGTTGAGCGAACCGCTCATCTTTTTGCCGCCACAGTGCGTCAAATTGGCCTTTACGGGGTGCGCTTACCTTGGCGCGGTCGGCGCGAAAGCTGTCCCAAATATCTTTGGTTTGGGACTTCTTCCACGCCTGCCATTCCTGCCGCGTCATGCTGTCATCTTTGACAAACTCACCCTTGCGCCGTTGCTGGTTTTCCTCACGATCTTTGCAGAACACGACACCACGGCGCTTTTCGTACTCAAGCGCCAATTCTGAGAATTTCAGATAATCATTGCCTAGCTTTGGAAACTTGCCGTTTTCTGTCGAAACGAGGTTCACAACCACATGCACATGCGGGTGCTCTGTGTCGTTGTGAGACACGATCAGGGCTTGCCGATCGTCAAAGCCAAGGGCTTTGAGGGACTCGCGTGCAGCCTCCATCTGAACAGCCATAGTGACGTTCTCTGATGGGTGCCAAGCCAAGCTGTGGATAGACAGGGCGTTGCTGTTTCTGGCCTCACAGGGACACGCCAGCACGCCGTTTGATGTCATCCGCATGTGTCGCTGTGTCGATCATGTTGGCAATGGCCGAACGGGCGTTATCGGTGGGCAAATTTAGCGTTTCGGTAAACGTGACACGTTCCGACGATGTCGCCTCTTTGTCGTGCAGCAAATATTGCCCCACGCCCTTAAAGCTACGGCCTCGGACGACTTTGGGTGTCATGGATCAACCATTGGTCAAAGAGGTGATCGAGCTTGGCACACACGGCCAAAAGCTCAGAGGGGGCAGTAGATTTTTGCGCGTTCATCGCCTTGGCTATCTGGTTCAGATTGACACCGATGCGGCGCAATTCGTCACGGGTCGCAAAATCAGGCGCAGTTGATTTTTGCACGGTGATGGACTTGCCAAGGGCAGCGGCTCGAACAAACGCTGTGACGTTTGTTTCGCCCGCTCCCGCCTTGGCATTGAGCTTGGCAAGCTCAATAGGAGAAAGGGGAATGCGCACACCTTCGGTGCGTTTCAAAGCAGGGTCGATCTTTGGTCGTGCCATGCTTGTTCCTTTCTCTCAAGCTGGGGTGTTGGGGGGTGGCGTAGACCCCCTAACCGAGGTTTATATGTAATATAAACATATCTCGCTACTCTGTTTATCTTATCTTAGTATCTACAACGAAATGTTAATATGGTAGATGTACGCTGAGACTGTGCCTCTAGAGGAACCACACTTGCCTAAAACCAAAAACTCTGGGACGGCAACACCAGACCCGAAAAAAGATACATTGGACGATACGATCTCCGATAATGACTTTTCGGAGGATGAAGTTCTGCGTGTCATGCTTGATGAACTTGATGACCAAGTAAGCTTGCCTGACGGAATAAGTACAGAACTGACACGCGACCTCTCACCATCTTGGGAGAAAGTTCATACCGCAAACATTGACTTGTCTGCTTCGATGGAGACCGCTTTTTCTAAACATCAAGAGCGAGCTGAAGAAGTAAGAAAAAAAGCTCTCAAAAAATTAGAAAAGGGTAAAAAGCAGAGATCACTCCTCGACGGCTTCAACGAATATGAACTTGCAAAATATAATGGTTTGTGGTTTAATAATTCATTGAAAAAAGAAGAGTTTATACAAAATAACCGAGTAGCATCTGCCGTTTTTTTTAAGGCAGTGACAGAGCGGCTCGTGAGTGAATTTCAGAAAGCCCAAGCTACGCTGAACCTTACTCCAGAAGAAGCTGCTGCATACATTGATACCGTCCGTGACACAGCATTTGGAAAACTTAAAGAGCCGTCAGAAATGATGGCGCAAAGGGCTGTGGCAGCCGAAGATGGCGTGGAAATCAACATACCTGATGTTGCCCCTGCCCTCTATAAGGATCGCTCCGACCGCAAGGAAAAACCAGACGCCTTCATCAAGAGGGAGTACGCTCGCTGGCTTGGCCCTGAAGACAAGTGGCCGCGCAAACTGCTCGATGAGCTTGACCCACCTCTCTACCTTGCCGTCTCGCGATACGGTCTTTCAAAGGAGCTGGACACCAAGCTTTACAAAACTGTTGGTAGCCCAAAGAAAATTGGCACCCCTCAAGATAGCTTTGACTTAGCCAAGCGTCGAGAATCGAACAGAAAAAGTATGAAACGGTACAGGGCTAAGAACAAAAATGCAAAACCGTAGATTATACTGTCTTGCATTTTTTGGATAGCTTCACTATGTTCTGAGTCGTTAGCAACGCTCAGACATGAAAGGAGCATCCCTTGGCACAAGAACCTCAAACCTACGCAGAAGCTCAACGTGCAGCCGAAGCCTCGAAGAACAGCAACACGTCCGCGAATACTACGAATTGGTCTTCCGCCGCGAAGCGCAATTACTACAGCGAAGGCGGCAGCTAAGCCTTTGTTGTGAACAAAACGGCAAGAAGGGCGGCGACCAGTAAGTTCGTTGCCCTTTTTTGTATCTTCCAAATTTAGGATATGAGGATATTGAGTCATGCCTAAATTCACTGACCTGCCCCGTGGATTACCTGAACAGTCCACCAAAGAAGGAAAAGCCCCGCAAGGCTTGTGGATGCATCCTGACAGACCGTATAAGTCTGGGAAATGGGTTCACGATCCGTCGAAACTGTTCCTTGGTGTCGATCTCTGTGGCCGTCATGTTGGCCTTGCAGACAATCGACATCTGTTGACTGTGGCGGGATCACGCGCGGGCAAGGGTACATCAGCCATTTTGCCGAACCTGCTCATGTATGAAGGATCGATCCTTGTCCTCGATCCCAAAGGCGAAAACGCCAATGAAAGCGCGGAGAGACGCGGTAAGGGCAACGGTATCAAGTCAGGTGGGTTAGATCACGAGGTGTTCGTGATTGATCCATTTGGCACGGCCGATGAAGTCGCCGATGAGTATCGCGCCGGCTTCAATCCGATTGCCGGCCTCGATCCAGCCGATGTGAATTTCATAGATGACTGCAACAGCATTGCGGAGTCACTGGTCATCAAGCCGACGGACGACAAAAACCCGTTTTTTAATGATATGGCGCAGTTCATCATTCGCGGATTTATCGCGTGGGTTGCCCTCTCCCCCGATCCAATCCACCGCAACCTTCCCGAAGTGCATCGGCTGATTTCTCTACCTGAAAAACAGTTTGAAAAAGTGCTTGCCGAGATGTCAGCGGCGGAAGATCAAGGATGGGGCTTGCCCGTCAATGTTGCCTTTGCCATCCAAGCGATGGAGCCTGAGGAGTGGAGCAAAATCCTGTCCTCAGTTCGCCAGCATCTGATGTTCATGGAATCCCCGCCCATGGCGAAGGTGCTATCAAACAATGATCGCAACCCTGACATGTACGCATGGAAAATGGGCGGGCAGAGCATATATCTTTGCCTCCCTGCTGGGCGACTTCACTCCCATAATCGTTTTTTTCGGCTGTTCCTGAACCAGCTCCTATCAGCTGTGGAGAAGAACAAAGGCGAACCAAAAATCCGTGCCGTGATGATGCTGGATGAAATGCATGTGCTGGGACACATGCAAATTCTCCAGACATCGGCCGCATTCATCGCGGGTTTCCATGTCCTCATCTGGTCGTTTTGGCAGGATTTTGGTCAGCTCGAATCCATCTATGGCAAAGGCTGGGAAACCTTCATCGGCAACGCCTCAGTGTTTCAAAGCTTTGGCGTCAATGACCTCAAAACCTTGAGGTACATCTCTGATCGGCTGGGCGTGTCATCCGTTCAAACCGTCAATCAAAGCCAAGTGTCCATGGATCAACATGCTAGCGGTTTTGATGGGAAGTCTCTGGGCATCCAGCAAAGCCCCCTGCTCACCCTAGATGAGGTTGCCTACCACTTTTCTCGGCAGTCAGGCACGCAACTGATCATCTACCCTGGCACGTCACCAATCTGGATGAAACGATTGCCCTACTACGATGATTATTTTGAAACTATGAGGCCACCACATTGAACGATAATACAAACGACTCAAAAGCATTGAACCCTGACGGCACTAACCACCTTGCCTATCTGAAAGAACCACGCCCCAGCCCGCCAGAAACTGACCAAAGATCATTGAAACATGCCACAGTCAGACGATCACCAAAGGGCACAAGCATAGGAACTGCCAATCGTCAGAAAGCCGTTTTTCATGTGAAATCCGCCATTCGTTTTTGGCACTGGATCGCACCAATCATAGCTTCCATTTTGAGCTTCTTCATCATCCTCCCGTTGTTCACCGTGCTCGGGGCAATCATTGGGGACGATTCCTTCCTCGGCTTGTTTTTTGGGATGCTGATCGGTGTCGCCGCGACTATCGGGCTGGCTATTACTGCACATAACCATTTCCGCCCATGGGTCAAAGTTCACGTAACTCCCGATGAAATTATCTATGGCGACACACGCTATGATCGCAAACATTCGTCAGGCTTGGTTCTGGGCTATGAAGTGAAGAGCGAAGGCGATCTGAAAAACCACTTCTTCGACCAAAGCATGGGTCTCTCCGCCCTTCGGCTCACCTATGGTCGATGGGGTGAGGATTTGCCGTATCTGGTCAACAAGTACCATGCCGCCGAAATCGTCATTTGGATGAATGAAATTATCGCCGCTGTTGGCGCGCCTGAGCCAGCTCAACATGATCCAGCACAAGGCCGTAAAGTCGAAGAATTTTAAGGGTTTGGGGTAAGCTCCTTGCCCTCTTTGCCAAACCTTACGAATATGGCATGGTGGTGTTGAATACTGGCACAAGACCAGTACCAAACACCGAGGCTATACCCCCTATGGGAGTAAGGAAAACTGGCATGAAATTATCAGCAAACCAAGCCGCCAAGGAGGCGCATAAAACTAAAAAAACCATTCTAGATTCTATAAAATCAAAACGGATGAGTGCATCCAAGAATGACAAAGGTCACTGGGAAATTGATACGTCTGAACTTTTCAGGGTGTTTCCAAAAACTGATACGACACCAGTATCCAACACCGACGCTATACCCCATGGAGAACCTTACAATACCAGTATATTAGAAGTCGAGCTTAAGGCAGAACGTCAAATGCGGGAACGGCTGGAAGCTGAGATCGATGATTTGAAGGTTCAGCGGGACAAATGGCAGTTGCAAGCCGAACGCCTCTTGCTGGAAAAGCCAGCACCGCAAACGATCATCACACCTACAAACGAGAATATACCCCTAGAACCCGTAAAAAAGCGCCGTGGTGTGCTTGCGCGTGTTTTTGACTGGTAGGGGAAGAGGAGTGCGTTTTGAAGCTCTGTACGGGCTTAAAATCGCCCCTTGGACAACCTGACTAGAGACAGCTCCCGATGGTCGCGCGTCACCCCCCCTCAGATCGTTGTCACGCGGGGGCAGGGACGCCTAATCAGGTTTCGATAGGATATTTTAGGGATGTATGAATGACACCCTCGATGTCGATGTAGGCTTGATCGGGCAGGGTGTAGACGACAAAAAATGTTGTGCGCGGGACAGTGATTTCAAATGTCCCTTCAACTTGTCCAGCCCTCCCTAAAAACGGAAAACTCTCAAGCTGGCCAATGGTGGTGAAGATCGCGGACAAAACACGTTCCAACCCCTGCGGGCTTCTTGGTTCTAGATAGTCTCGGATGTTTTCTAGGTCTGCCTGAGCACGGTTCGAAAATCTAACGTGCATGAAATCCAAAATCACTCATGACCTGATCCAGTGAACGATAGGTCAAAGCACCCTTGGCTTTTTCAGCCATGCGGGATTCGATCTCAGATTTTACCCATGCGCTGTGCTCTGGCGTCATCTGCTCACCAGCTTTGGGCGTGATAAAATCACGGGCTTTTTCGTCTGCTATGGTCGTCTCAATGTTCATGCTGATCAGTATATCACAAAATCTAAACTCGATGAAACAACTCCTTTCATAGCAAACCTTTTGGAGCAACCTAACGCCGTAGGGCAGGGGGGATGGTCTAAAATTTCCCTGTTTTCCGAGCCGCCTTCATGAGAGCGTCGTTCAAATTTGCATGGTTCTGGTGACAAGGATTTACCAGCTTGCTGGCGCGCAGCGTCCTTTTCTCCATGGTTCTGCATGTTTGATCGTAAGTGGTGAAGTCGGCGGGTAAC
>Ga0209309_10004771_pt1 | contig 11055 bp, 11 predicted proteins | sample COGITO_mtgs_1204_2_FD_184807 | JGI IMG/M metagenome (GOLD analysis project Ga0209309, IMG submission 184807) | Pelagic marine microbial communities from North Sea - COGITO_mtgs_120412 (SPAdes) (version 2) | ecosystem: Environmental > Aquatic > Marine > Epipelagic ...
GACCAAGACCAAGCGCTCCCTTCACTGCCTTGATGACAGCGATTTTTTGCGCTCCGGCTTCTGTAAGTTCTACGGTGAATTCTGTTTGTTCTTCAGCAGCATCTCCGCCAGCTGCTGGTCCTGCTACTGCTACTGCAGAAGCTGATACTCCAAATCGCTTTTCTAGTACCTTTACTAGTTCGTGAAGTTCAAGCACTGACATAGTCTCTACTTGTTCTACCAGCTTCTTGAATTGTTCTGGCACTTCTACTGTTTCGTCAACTTCAGAAGCAGATGCTTCTTCCGCTACTGGAGCTTCTTCTTTTGTTTCTTCAGCTGCTGCTTCGGGAGCGGCAGTTTCTTCGGTAGTTGCTTCTTCAGCTACTACGTCTTTTGTTTCTTTTTCGTCAGCCATGATAATTTTTAGTTAGTGTTGTTGTTTAAAAAGGTTTTATTTTGTCTTAGATGCGAGGCGTCCAAAGAAAATTTTGTGAGCCGTACGTTTGTACGGTAAAGAAAATTTTCTGCTGGACAACGAAGTAGGTGAGATAAAATTAAGCCTTTTTTTCTGCGATGGCGTTTAGGCCTAGAACCAATCCTTGAATCGGTGAGTTGATAACGTTTACGAACATACCTCGGAGTACAGGAAGCGCTGGGATTGAAGCAATCTCAGTCATTTCCTCCGCGTCTTTGTAGACCCCTTGGAAAATTCCTCCAGCAATCGCTAGATTGTTTTTGTACTTAGTGGTGTATTCTTTGATTTTTTGAGCGGGAGCGATTGCGTCGGCACTGTACGCGACAGCGATTTCTCCATCAAGTTGTGGCATTGTTCCTTCGTATGCTCCGTCAAACGCTCGCTTCATGAGTGTCTTCTTGGCCACAAAGTACCCTACCCCGTCTGCTCGCAACTGAGACCGCATTATTGTCGAGTCTTTCACCGGCAAGCCGTTGAATTTCACGAATACAATTGACTCTGAGTCATTCTTGACCTCAGTGAGTCGTGCGAGAATAGTTTGCTTTTTTTCTTTTGTAATTGCCATTTGAATATGGATTACTTCTTTTTTAAAACAGGCCCGACATATGTCTATGAGGGGCTCGACCTTCCACACTATAAAATAGATGGACCTCGGCTGGTGTTTCTAACGAAACATTATCGACGCGCCTTTTTCGCGCACCGACCAGCTGTCTTGAGCCTGTATGCACCACATCATACAGTTTTCCTTCCCCTGGTCAAGCTGACTCCCTGCTACTCAACCTCTCTCTGAGTCTGCTCAGCTTTGTATCCGACCAAGCTTGAAAGGAGCTGCAAGAATGTAGCAACGGCAGAAATAGCTAGAAGAATTATTGGGAATACTGCGTACGGGGTGATGAGGTAGAAGAACGTCACCATAGCTGATGCCCAGACCCCAAAACACCACGGACATGAGAGCAGGTCTGCAATCGTCCGCCGCGGACCAACCTTTGGCTTATCTAACCGATACCCCCGTCCAACTTTGACCACGTCCCAGAATTGTTCGCGGAAGAACTTTGTAATCGGGTCATACACAAACAACCGCACCACACGCCAAGACGCGAGCGTGATAAGCGCGTAATCTACTAGTGTCAGTTCGGCGAACGGAATACGGCTCTCGGTCTCAAGAATAATCGCCCCCAATACAATCAGGATGATAAAAAATACCGAAAAAACAAAATTCCAAAAATATTGATCGCTAATACGAATCATATGTCTACTATTCTAACCCAGGAACAGACTAAGTACGAACGTAATCACCAATTAGGCAAACTCTGGATTATTTTACGTGATAATAAAATCGCTGTACCAAAGCAAAGACTAAAGTGACCACAACCATTATCTCGCCAGTTAAGATCGCTAAATTTTCACTTGAGAGTTGAAGAAAACTTTCTGAACCTCCAATCAACGAAAAAACAAATGTGAGCGGTGTGAACCAAAGATAAAAACTTTTAAACCATGAAGTGAAAATTTTATTGCAAAAAAATAAAAGAATTAATACTGATATGAATGATGATAGAGTGAGCCACTCTAATACATCAAAAAAATTTGTGTGCCGAATTTCGGACACAACAGTCTCTGGGCTGAACAAATACAAACTATAAACAATTAGAAAGACGACCGAGACCGTTATGAATGCTTTTATTTTCATATTTATTTCACGTTATTGATTATATGCTTGAGTGCGCTGACATCTTCTTCAGAAAGTATGTCTTCTTCCGAAGGGCCTTCCTTCGGAGATTTCATATTTTAAGTATTTAGATTAATCCCTACTTTGAACCAAAAGCGTTGCAATAAAACATATCTTCTTCCGAAGGGCCTTCCTTCGGAGATTTCATATTTTAAGTATTTAGATTAATCCCTACTTTGAACCAAAAGCGTTGCAATAAAACATACACACACGTTGCCGCAGCGAACAGTATTCCCCACAAAATCACTAATTCTGTCATTCCTCCAAAAGAGATAAAGCCACTTCCCTGGGGCTGGGTCAGACCAACTAAAATAAATCCAACCGGCACGACAATTACCCATCGTGCCCACCGCCACCATTTTTGCTGGATGGTAGGGTTAAAAACCGCTAAAAGAATAAAATTAACTAAAAGAAATAATACTGTGACAAATAAAGGTTCTAAAAGGTTTTCCTCCCAATCGAAAAATATACCGCCATTGAGCCAACTAAAATTTGGTTCTGTAATCAATAGCAGAGTAACCAGAACAAATGCCGCGAAAAGTATCTTCTTTTTCATTTATTTGTTTTTAATGACTGGATAATATCTATCAGATTATTTGCAACTTCTTCTGGAATTCTATTTCGTCTTTCTAGCCAGCGAACTGAGCGTTCGAGAAGTGTCAAGTAAAACCGTTCGTACTTAGTATACCGTGAATTATATTCACTATACTGATTGAACCTTTCTGCTTTGTCTGCCAAACGATTGAGGTAACGTTGTGCAAAACTATTTTCAATAGTCCCAATTAGTTCTTTCAGGTTGGTATACGTATACAGTTCTGGTTCAGTAACTACCACTAAGTCACCTGAGGGTGTCCACTCTTCGTCCATTACTCCATCTCCGTCTAAGTCGTTTTGCAAGTTACTAAAGCTTTTATTCTCAACTGTAATTGTTGTCATTGCCTCGGGCGTAGTGCTGGCAACAATATTTACCTTCTGAATTTGCTGGTTGCTGGAAGATAGCTCATCAATCTGTAGGGTGAATGTCTCCGAAGGGCCTTCCTTCGGGGATTTCAGGTTTATTATAAACCCTAGGCAAGGCCTAGGGTTGAAAGGCCTAGGGTTGAATAAAATTCCATTGCAACCCGTCTAGTATTCTGTTATTTAACTTTAATTTCTAGGTATCCGCGCCAAATTTGGACCAGTGAACCAACTATAAATAGTCCATATAGTGTCAGTAGTATCGGAATATCTAAAATATCTTGCCACTGTCCGTTTGGATTGTGGTGGATTCCAGAATTGATTAGTACACTTAGCACAAAAACTACTGGTATAGCGTACTTAGCAAAACTCCACCAGTATTTCCATACCGTTTCAGACCAGAACTTAGTCAGGACAAACACAGCTGAGAAGAAAATAGTAAGTATAAATGAATTAGAAACTATCCCATCAAAGTTCGCTATGCATGTGTAACTGCAATATTCAGCGGACCCATAATAATCTAGTAACAAAAAACCCAGTAAAACTAAAAATACAAATATTAAGGCTGACTTCATAACTAATTTTTATCCGCTAAATACTCTACAGTTTCAACTAAGGTATCTTTTTCTTGATTGGATATGAGACTGAACAGATTAAATAATACAATTTGCTTCTTTAGGATTCTTAACATAAATAGCTCTCTTCTTTTATATAGATTGAATTTTTTACCTTGAGCCTTACCGTTGAAGCGCTCGGCTCTTTGGGCGGTGCGCAATAAATACTTTTTGTAACCAGATTTTATAGCAAGTGCATTTATAGTAGTGTTTAGATCTAGATACGTTTGACCTTCGTTTTCCACCAGTATTTCCCCTTCTGTATTGTACTTTACGTCAGTGCTGCCATCGCCATCGTAATCAACCTCAATTTCAATCTCATCAAGTGGAATGTACTTCTTCCGAAGGGCCTTCCTTCGGAGATTTTAGATTTCAGTAAAAAGTTTCCCGGAGGCCGGGCCTACGTAGTTATATTGAATGAATTTACTTCTTATTGACCTTAGTTTGTTTCCCTTTCTTATACCAATCAAAGAGAAGATGTCCAAGTACAAACAGTATAGTAATTACCGCAAAGATAGACATCATGTTAACAGCCATTTGGGTTTTGTTGGGAATCATAATTCCACCGTCATAGATGGAAACTCTACTTACCATCCAATATGAAAATATGCAAACCGGTGGGGCGACATAAAACAACCACCGACGTAATATAATTTTCGGCACCAGGAGCATTCCTATCAAGATATAAATTAATACTTCACCGCCTGCAATAATGGGTTTTAGCGCTCCCCTTGTAAGCTCAAGTGAGCAGTTATTATCTACACAGTAGTCATTATTAAAATATGATGAAGCATATTGAGTAACCGTATATACAATAATAAGTAATATTACATTTATTAGCCTGTATACGTTAAATATTATTTTCATATATTTCTAATCATTTTTTAGTTCATTTATAATTGCGTCTACTTCAGTTTTTTGTTCATCTGAAATCCAGTCTAGTTTAGAAGCAATCCTAATTCTGTTTTTAATCACTCTTAAAAGGAGTTTTTCAATTTTCTTATAGTAACTCCTTTCGGCTGATTTGAGGTGATACCTTTCTGCTTTCTGCACTATTTTTAGTAACCATCTTTCATATGATCTCCTAAGATCTAAGTTGATTAGAGATTGTCTGAGTACATCATACGTCGCTTCTTCTGGTTCAAGTTGTATGATTCCGTCAACTGTAAACGTACTATCGATAATTCCGTCATTTTCATAATCGACCGTTATTAGTGAATATTCACCGTCTTTTTTGTTGTAGCTTCCAACCATTTGTGGAGTTGTGGTAGCGTTAGATATAGTGTGATTAATAACCTGAACATCGTCTACCTCCAAACTAGCAAACGTCAGGGTGAACCCTCCGTAATCAAGCCCAGTGAGTGTTGTTGTCCTTTCTACTTCGGCTGGGATAATGAGATATTTTGTGTCAGCTATCTCAACAAACTGACTCTTAGGGATATCTTCGTATATTGTTTTCACCCCACCTTCAATTTGTACACCTGTCTTATTCCCTTCCGCATCTATTGCAAGGACATTCACCGGGGAGTCAATCATTTCAATATCATATACCTGGGCGAGTTCAACTGGTTGGTCAGTAACAAATTCAATCTGAGAACTGGTTGAGCGAAGTACATTTTTAATTATGTCTTGTACTTGTGGAATTTCGGTTAAATTGAAATGTTCATATATACTAATACTTGTGGCTTCTTCAATCTGAGGAACATTTACATAAAATACTTGCTTTTGACCCTCGTAACCAGTAGACGAATTCTGGACGACAGTTCCATCACCATACCCTGTGAAGCTGACGTACCCCTTCATTATATTGTCTGTAACACAAATTGGAGTAGTATTTGACTCCGTATTACCGGTACAGATTTCTTCTAAAATATCTCTATATCGCACACTTTTTGCAGTTGGTAATCCAGTACCGACTATCTCAATCACTTCAATACCATCTGGAGCAACCCAGCTTTCTATATATTCTTGTTTTTCTAATGCTTCAGTCAACATCTGATTATTTACCCTTACTGGCACCGAATCATCTTGATTAATATCTCTTTGTAAAATATCGTTCCCATTCATGAAGTTGGTATATTGGAGCAAAGAAGATATGTTCGCACCATACAATTCTCTATATTCTTTTGTTGCCAGCGAATTATCAAAAGAAATAATAGGCTCTTGCACTTGAGTAATATATGCAGCAGAGGGCATTAACATATACGCACCCGGCATGTTGTTTAACACCTTACGTACCACCTCTGATCCAAGAAACAAACCACCAAATTCATCTTGTTGTCCATACCCATGCAACACAGCAAGTAATCCTTTAGGGGTCCCGAGTTGAGGTACTCCAATGAATACGATTTTGTCGACATAGCTTTCTTTCTGCTGTGACTCAAGTTCAAACATCAGAGCCTTAGCTAGCAAACCTCCGTTTGAATGGGCTATGATGGTCACTTTATCTGTATAGGAATCTGTTTGTAGATTTTCTAATTCATCTATCAGACTTTTAACTTCATCCTCATACTGAGTACCATTTTGAATGATGTCTACAACATCATAGCGCCAGTCATACGCAAAAGCGCTAAATTCTTTAATAGGCAACTGTGGACTAACGGTCTGATTATCCAGGAATTCAAACAAATTTCTATGTATATCTCCCACACCAAAAACTGACTCTATTACGTCACGAGTATAGACATCTTCAATACTTACCCCATCCTCATCCATCTGCAGTTTTAATAACCCATTTCCGAATTCGGGCCCCGGTGGCCACAGTTGATCTTCAAAGACAATAGTACGCTCTTTATACAACCGGCTGGCTTGAATCCCGGGGAGGAATAAGACTGATGAGGCTCCTTCAGGCTCCGCTATTTCTTGGGTGATGTTGAGTTGTACCACAAACCGTTCTGGTATGTATCCTGGTGCACACGAAGCGCCAGACTGGGCGTTGGCAGTTGGGGTCAATAAAGCCAGAAGTATGCCCAACCAGGAATTATTTTGTTCTTGTTTTGTAAGACAAACAGCTTGTTCTGTAAACAGAAACCAGTATTCACCCACTGGCACTCGTGGACCATACTCAGCCAGAAGCCGTTCTGGTAAGAAATCAAAAATAAATCCTCTGTATTTAGTTTCTTGGTCTACAGTTAAACTAGCCTCATTATCATCAATATATGCTTGGCGATATAGCGGGAGATCGGGGTCACCAGAAAAATATTCTTCCAATAAAGCAACGCCTTCTGCTTGCGTAATATCATCTCTGGTTGGGAGACGAAGATTAATCTCCTTGTAATCTTCTTCTAGTTTCTCAAACAATTGGGGGTAGTATCCAAAACCACCACCTGATTTTAATGTAAAATTAAAATCAACATATCGAAAAAACTCAGTTGGTATTGCCACCTCAGACGCACCTGACGGCACTGATATTCCATCAATAACAATATCTATATCACTTGGCGCACTTATATTTGGTGCAAATGGATTAGCACAGTCTTCAATAGAAACCTGCTCTGTTTCACCACTATATGGATTAGTTGAGATAATATCACCGCAGGTTTGGGCGGAGGCTTGGGTACTGTGCACAGCTAGACCAGCGAGAGCGAGACTTAGGCACAGTAGAATGTTTTTGATAGGTGTAGGGTTTATTTAAAAAGCGACAGTTCTGTTATTTTCAATATACAGGACAATCCACAAGTTATCCCCAGACTATCCCCAGTTCCAGTGCACACTTCTTCCGAAGGGCCTTCCTTCGGAACTTGAAGGACCTTCCTTCGGGACTTTTGGTTCCTTCGGGAATTTTGGTCAGAAGTGCTAATCCCGCAGTTTGGCTACAATCTGCGGGATTAGCGTCTGAATTACCTTTTTATTGTGAGCTTTAGGCGTTTACTTGTACGCCGAGGATGAGCACTAGGACCAGAACGGTGGCGATGACGGTGATGAAGCTGAAGAGGAAACGGTAGAAAGACTTGTTCAACAAAGACGGTGATTCTTGAGGTGAATTTTGGGGTGGCTTCATTTCCATTCCCTACAGTATATCACCACCCAAAAGACTTTACCGAGACCGCTTTTTCGAAGTTTTCCGAAGGGCCTTCCTTCGGAAAAGTTAGGTTTTGAACGTTTCAATATCTTGGTATGACAACCACTCATTCATCTCCGTGTCGTACTCTTTTTTATCTAAGAAATATTCGGGAAACGTTTCTCTATTTAGTATGTTTGATTCAGGTCTACTCAGACCATTGTCAGCATAGCTAGAGTAGCGGTATTGTCGCAGATATTCTAAGGTTTCTGCTCCATTCTTAATCCCCGCCTGTTGCCAGTCACTTTGAATGAGCTTTACTGGATTTAAGTGAATATATGAAAACAGGTATTTGAGGTAGTTGTCACTATCAACGTACTCAGATTTAAACTTTCCTTCAAATAGAGAACCAGTTCTGTGGTGTTTCTTATTAAAATACATCGAGTATCCGGTAGAGAGCTTGCGCATAAATGTGACCATTCCATTCTCGGTCAATGGAGTTGCTAAGATATGAAAATGGTTTGGCATCAAACAGTATGCTCCAATAGCTACCTGTTGCTCTCCCCGGTCAAATTCATACAGTAATTCGTTGTTTATTTCACGAAAATCCACTGCTTTGGTTCCGTTTGCAATGAACAGCAAAGCTACAAACCGTTCGTAATCTGCTTTGGTAACAAAAATAGTTTGTCTCGAGTTACCTCGGTTGTATATGTGATAAAACTCCTCAGGCGCAAAAGTTGATTTTCTTGTTGACACAGACTCAGTCTACCACCTGAAGGTGACTAATTTTCCGAAGTTTTCCGAAGGGCCTTCCTTCGGAAAAGTTTACTCTTGGTTGGCTGATTTAAAAAACACCCCGGGTGGGAACCGGGGTGCTTGAGCTTAGAGTGTGACGGTGGGCCGTTTGTCACGATTGGACCGGCGAATCAGGCCGATACTGCCAGCGCAGAGGTAACACAGCACTGCCACCAGCGAGAAGATGGTCAGAACCGGAACGAACGCCCAGCCCAGTTCGTAGAAAACCAGGCCAAAAAGGAAGCCTACGACTATACTCAGCAAGCTGAGTAAGATGAGAAACTTCGCATCTGAGGAAAGAACAGAAGGGTGGAAACGAGAACGACGCATTCATTTACTCCTTACCTAACACCGCGCTAGGAACGCTATTAAATCATACCTTGTGTGCTAGCACAATTGGGGATAATGAGATAGAAAAACCTTAGGAAAGGTCCGGTGTGATTTTCCGAAGGGCCTTCCTTCGGAGTAATAGAAAACCCTAGGAAAGGCGCAGTGTGATTTTCCGAAGGGCCTTTTTCCGAAGGGCCTTCCTTCGGAGTGACGGTGTGATTTTCCGAAGGGCCTTCCTTCGGAGTGAATGATTTTCCGAAGGGCCTTCCTTCGGAGTGAATGATTTTCCGAAGGGCCTTCCTTCGGAGTGAACTTCCTTCGGAGTGAATTTTCCGAAGGGCCTTCCTTCGGAGTGACTTCCTTCGGAGTAATACAGACACACAAAAAGCCCCCGAAGGGGCTTTTTGTTTAGACTTGAACTAAGTTCAAGTAATCTTCAGGAAAAGTTGATTAACCTTGGATTGCTTGAGTGTTTGTTCGGAAGTCTGAAGCTGGAATTGTGAAGTATACTTCTGAACCTGTAACACCGTTAGTGTTAGCAGATGACCATACTTCTTCGAGAGTTACTCGGAAAGTTCCAGTGTTCTGTGGGTCGATAGTCACAGTCAAAGTGAATGTTTCAGTTTCACCTTCACGTACTGTGTACGCATCGTCAACTGAGAAGTCTCCAGTTGAGTCAAGACTTGCAGTCACTGATCCAGTTCCTACAGTTCCTGTTACCATGAATTCAACTCCTCCAGTTGTAACGTCAGCTGTTGTAGAAGCAGCTTCTGCGATGTAGAAGTCACCTTCAACAGCAGTTACGTCAAATTCTAGTGTGAATTCACCGATAGTGTCGTCGTTTCCAAGTGTGTCAGTCTCTGAAGAGAATTCATCAGCTGGTACAACGATACCTTCAGCTACAAGTGTGTGAGCGTCTCCAACAGCAGATCCTGAGAATTGATCATCGTCGAGATCATCAGCACCTTCAGCGTCCCATGCGTCTGTTTCAGTTGAAGTGATAGAAGCTTTGATAGTAGTTCCGTTTGCGTATCGAATACCATCATCTGTGTCGTTGAAGTCAACAACTACTTCCATTTCTACTTCATCGTCTTCGTCGATAACTACGTCACCGTCGATGTCAAAGACGTACCATACAGCATCGTCTGTACTGTCAGCGTCTACGTATCGTGAGTCAGAAGTACTGATAGTACCTGCTGCACCACTGATAGCTTCAGCGTCGAATTCTTCACCGTCGATAACAACTCGAATTTCGTCAATTACGTCAGTAGTTGAAGCTCCTGTAGTTTCAACTTTAACGATAACTGTGTTTAGTTCGATGTCATTGTCTTCAGCTTCAAGATCAGCAGTCATGATAGTTACATCATTTGTGTCTGAGTCAGTGTCTACGATGATGTCAGTTGCATCTGGGTTTGATGAAGAAAGTGAGATGTCAAGTTCTTCGTCTTCCCCTGCTTCTTCAACATCGAATTCTACTGATTCGTTTCCGAGATCTTCGAAGTCATCTTCAGTTGTAGCAACTCCGTCAGCGTCAAAGAATCGCATTGAGTTGATTGTAAGAGAGAACTCTCCCATATCTTCGTCATCAACACCACTTTGTACTGATGCTGCTACGATGATTTCAAGTTCTTCATCTTCCATAGCGATAAGGTCAAGATTTGAGAATCGAACTTCTCCATCATCTTCGTCGAGGTAGTCATCTTCGTCAGAAGCGTCTACTTCAGCGATCTTATCTCCGTCTACCCATAGTGAGAATGTTTCAAATACATCCCATGAGTCAACTCCAGAAGAAGCAACAGAGATGTCGATTCGTCCGATTTCAGCGTCTCCATTTTCGAATTCAACGTTGATTTCTCCGATTGAGACATCTTCGTCACCTTCTTCAATTGAAGATTCACCGTCGTTTAGTTCGAAGTTGTCCAGGTTTGCTGAACCTCCGAGTTCGAAGTCATCTTCTTCATCCATGTCTTCGTCTTCATCCATGTCTTCGTCTTCATCCATGTCTCCTGAACCTACGTTCGCTGTACAAAGTGCGTTTGCCTTTGCTCGTGAACCTGCTCCGAAGTATCCGGTTGGATTTACTAGACCAAGTGGTGAAAGAATTTCAGCTCGGTACTTTACTTGGAACTTAGATACAGCGGCTGCTGTAGCTGGTCCGTAAAATGAAGTTTCCATTCCA
>Ga0209309_10004779_pt1 | contig 11044 bp, 8 predicted proteins | sample COGITO_mtgs_1204_2_FD_184807 | JGI IMG/M metagenome (GOLD analysis project Ga0209309, IMG submission 184807) | Pelagic marine microbial communities from North Sea - COGITO_mtgs_120412 (SPAdes) (version 2) | ecosystem: Environmental > Aquatic > Marine > Epipelagic ...
GGGGAAAATCAAATAAATCTTAACTTTTAAATACAAAACAGCTTACTAAGCTAGTGATTGAGGCTTGCAAAAAATAGAAGTTTTGCAAATTCTAAACCAGTTTATCTTATTAACAGCATAACATAACAGCCCATATAAATCATGAGTAGTCAAGATTCCCAACCGGATATGAAATTATTTTGGGGGTGCTTCATCGCCCTTATCACCACAGCTTTTGCTTTTATCACCCGAGCATTCTTGGTAAATGCAGAGCCTTTTTGGCCAAGTACATTTGGCTTGGACCAAGTCCAAGCACAAGAGTTGTTTGGTGCAGGCATATGGCCCTTTGCGATTAGCATTATCGTTTTCAGCCTGATTATTGACAATATTGGTTATCGAGTCGCAATGATTTTCAGTTTCGTCTGCTATGCTCTATATGCCTTACTCGCATTTCAAGCTTATGGCATTGTGATGGCTGAGGGACTTAAAGGTGAAGAATTGAAAATTGCACAAAGCCTTGCGTACGATCGTTTATACTGGGGCTCTGTTATTCTAGGTCTTGGAAACGGAACTGTTGAGGCATTCATCAATCCAGTCGTTGCTACTATGTTTAAAAAGGACAAAACCAAGTGGCTCAATATTTTACATGCCGGATGGCCAGGTGGTTTGGTTATTGGTGGTATTCTTACTATACTCCTAGGTGCACAAGCAGCAGAAGATTGGAGAATTCTTATTTATTTAATCGCTATTCCTGCCGTTGTTTACCTTGTAATGCTCATGAACGCTAGGTTTCCCGTTAATGAGCGCGTGGAATCAGGTACATCTTACAAGGAAATGCTTGCTGAGTTTGGGTACTTCGGTGCATTACTATCAGCATACTTAATTTTCAGGCAATTGGGAATGGTTTTTGGCTGGGAAGAAAATTTTGTTTACTTTATAACTCTCGCTTCAGCTGCAGCCTATGGAGTCTATTGTGGTTCACTAGGTCGTCCGCTTATTATTTTCATGTGCTTAATTATGATTCCCTTGGCCACAACTGAGTTAGGTACCGATGGAGCGATATCGGGATTAATGGAAGAACCTATGAAGGCTGCTGGTTACAATGGTTTATGGGTCCTTATTTACACATCCGCTATCATGATGGTTTTAAGATTTTGGTTCGCTGGTCCTATCGTTTCCAAACTTGGACCTTTGGGTCTTTTAGCTACATCTGCTGTACTCGCCATTGCCGGACTTTATCTCTTAAGCTCCGCAACAAGTCTTACAATGATTTTTGTTTTCGCTACACTTTATGGATTTGGTAAGACCTTTTTCTGGCCTACCACTCTCGGCGTTGTATCTGAGCAGTGTCCCAAAGGTGGTGCACTTACCCTAAATGCAATTGCGGGCATTGGAATGCTTGCAGTCGGTATCTTAGGTGGACCAGTGATTGGTAAAATGACAGAAGATTCTATTAAAGCATCAGTTGAAGCAGCAACTTCAGCTGAGACTTACGAATCCATATCTAATGATAGCACATACTTTCTTGGTGATTACACGGCTGTCGATGGAGAAAAAGTTGCTGGTCTAGCTGACAAAGAACAGGAAGAAATCAAGGAAAGTATCCAGAGCGGCAAGCAGGGATCTTTAGCCAGCGTTGCTATTTTCCCTTTCTTCATGCTCGTATGCTACATCGCTTTAATTTTGTACTATAAAAATAAAGGCGGTTACAAACCCGTAGAACTCTAAAAGATTTCTTTCATTTAACTTTACAAAAAAAGCCATATCCATTGGGATATGGTTTTTTTGTTTCTCCCACCCTTTAATTAACTAAACTTATATATATAAAATTATGGCTACAAAAAAACCATTACGTATTGGACTAATTGGCTACGGATTCATGGGAAGAACCCATTCGAATGCATTTCGTAAGGTACCCAATTTCTTCGATTTAAAATATGAACCTCAACTTGCCGCGGTTTGCGCTCGTAATAAAGACCGTGCCGAAGCATTTGCCTCCCAATGGGGCTACGAATCAGTTGAAACTGATTGGCGGAAGCTCATTGATCGCGATGATATTGATGTAATTGACATTGCAGCACCCAATAATGTACACCACGAAATTGCAATCGCTGCCGCCAAAGCAGGGAAGGCAATTCTTTGTGAAAAACCACTCGCACTTAATTGTAAAGAAGGCGAGGAAATGGTTCGTGAAGTCGAAAAGGCAAAAGTTCCCAATATGGTCTGGTATAACTACCGCCGTGTACCAGCTGTTTCACTCGCGAAAAACATGATCGAAGAAGGTCGTTTAGGGAAAATTTATCATTACCGCTCGAACTTCCTTCAAGACTGGACCATTAATACCGATCTTCCCCAAGGAGGAGAAGGCTTGTGGAGATTAGATGCGAAGGTGGCCGGTAGTGGAGTCACTGGTGATCTTCTTGCCCATTGCATTGACACTGCTATCTGGTTGAATGGTCCGATTGTTGAAGTCAGTGCAATGACTGAAACATTCGTCAAGGAACGCGTTCATGCCAAGACGGGAAAGAAGCAAAAGGTCACGATTGATGATGCCTGTGCATTTCTTGCTCGCTTTGCTAATGGATCGCTCGCAATTTTTGAATCGACCCGTTATGCACGCGGTCACAAAGCATTGTATACTCTTGAAATCAATGGTGCAGATGGCTCCCTTGCTTGGGATCTACACGATTTACACCGTCTTGAATATTATGATTACGACAAAGAGGATCCTAAGACACGTGGTTGGCGTTCCATTCATGTAAGTGATAACGGCGGTGAGCATCCCTACATGGATAAATGGTGGGTTCCTGGTCTAAATATCGGCTACGAGCATAGTTTCATCAATCAATTCGCAGATTTCGTGGAAGGATATGGTTCCCGTAAAAAACGTCCACTTCGTCCGGATTTTAGAGACGCATTGGAAACCCAGTATATCTGCGAAGCAGTATTGGATTCTGCCAAATCTGGTCGTTGGAAAAAAGTGGGAAAAATCAAAGCAAAGTGATTAAAACCATCAAACTTTAACTGAGAAGGAGTCACTAAGGTGACTCCTTCTTTGTTTTTAAATATGCAATGGGAATCGAATTTATTGTTGCCCTTCATTTAATGAGCTAAAAACTTTACAGTATGAAATCGTTATTATTTAGTCTCTTGATACTTACCTGTTTTTCATTTTCTCTTTGGTCGGTCGATTGGCCTTCCTGGCGTGGAGAAAATCGAACAGGAGTGACAATGGAAAAGGGCCTTCTTCAAGATTGGCCCGAGGGCGGACCGAAAAAAATGTGGACCGTGAATGATGCCGGACTCGGATACTCAGGTGTTACTGTGCAAGCGGGCTCACTTTACACAATGGGTGCGTTCGATAAAAAAGAAATGCTACTTGCCTATAATTCATCTTCAGGAGAAAAATTATGGGAAGTTCATGTGGGTGAACTTCTTACAAATGGATGGGGGGATGGACCGAGGATGAGTCCCACTATTTCGAATGGTAAAATTTATGCGCTGGGAGCAAGAGGAAACTTACTATGTGTTCTGGCGAAAAATGGTAAGCAAGTTTGGAAAAAAAGCTTAGTTGATGACCTCGGTGGAAAAGTCCCCGGGTGGGGGTACACAGAATCTGTATTAGTCGACCAAGGGAAAGTAATTTGTACCCCCGGAGGGAAAGACGGAGCAATTGCCGCCCTCGATGCAGATTCAGGAAGGACTATTTGGAGGACAAAAAGTTTCACTGATGGAGCCCAGTACTCTTCCCCCATTTCAATCATGCACCAGGGCAAAAAACAATATGTTCAACTAGTTATGAAAAACATTGTGGGGATTGACCCCGGAAATGGATCTGTCTTATGGAAGTCAAAATGGCCGGGAAAGGTGGCAGTAATTCCAACCCCCATTTTTAGTAATGGCCATGTATATGTTACCTCCGGATATGGAGTGGGGTGTAAATTAGTAAAATTAGGCGATAACTATCCGACCAATGTTTATGAAAATAAAGTAATGAAAAACCATCATGGCGGAGTAATTAAAGTCGGAGAGCACCTGTACGGTTATTCAGACGGAGTGGGTTGGGCATGCCAGGATTTCAAGACTGGTGAATTAATATGGAATGAAAAAAAAGCACTGGGAAAAGGTGCGATCGCCTATGCAGATAACCGACTTTACTGCCAAGGAGAAGGAGATGGCAGACTGATACTGATAGATGCAAGTCCAACAGGATGGAAAACACATGGTGAGTTTACCATTTCTCCACAAACTAAGAAAAGAAACCCCAAGGGAAGAATTTGGACACACCCTGTAATTTGTGATGGAAAGTTATATCTTCGCGATCAGGAATATATCCTGTGCTATGATATTAAAAATTAGTCCGAGAAAATTATTCTAATCCGAGCACTTTTTTTCCTTCTTCTGACATCATTCTAGGATTCCAGGCTGGTTCCCATACGATATCGACAGTCACTTCATTGACTTGAGGAAGGCTTTCAATTCTAGTTTTGGCATCTTCCGCGATTACCGGCCCCATACCACATCCCTGTGCGGTTAAAGTCATCTTTACCTCGACGATCCTACTGTCTTCTTCTCCACTTATTTTGAGATCATACACTAAGCCTAAGTCGACAATATTAACCGGAATCTCAGGGTCATAACATCCTCTCAATGCATCCCATACCACCTCCACGCTAAAGGGCTTCTCGCTCGATTCTACTACTCTCTCCGCGGTAACCTCCTTTTTAATCTCTTCCCCAAGTGCCGAAAGTTCGCCCTCCCCCACCCGATACATTCCATTGGCATCGCGTAGAGTGACAGACCCTCCTAAAGACTGGGCAATGCTGTAGGTGACTCCCTCGGCAAGAGTAACTTCATCCCCGGCGGGTATAATAGTGGCAATACAATTTTTGACTAGTGTGACTTCTTTTTTCATAGGTGGATTAATAAAGTTAAATATGAATTATTGTAAAAAACCAAAACCTCCACGATACCAGGGAAGAATTGAGTAGGAATGCCTGGGGTCGTTTAAAGATTCTATTTGTTTAATAAAACCCTTCATTTCTTTTACCGTGCGAAGAAATGGAGAATCGTGTGCGGAACCATTCATCCTGAATGATTGAACATCGAAGATTTCTGTAATGGTATCCATTGGATTTCGAAGTGCAGGAAACTCAACGATTTCATACTCATCCACTCCGGATAGTGCCACCCCATGAGCAATTGCTTCTTTCAATCCACCCAGTTCGTCAATCAAACCTAGTTCTAGTGCATCTACCCCCATCCAAACACGACCCTGGGCAATCTCGGCAACTCGGCTTGCATTAATGTCTCTATTGGAGCTGACTAAATTAATAAAACGATCATAGATTCGACCCACATATTGTTGAACAATACTTAATTCATCGGAAGTTTTCGGTCGGGATACACCCATTAAATCTGCTGATTGATGTGTTTTCACCACATCCCAATGAAGACTGAAATTTTTCATTAGATCCTTTACATTAGGCAACAATCCAAACACTCCAATCGAACCAGTAATCGTCTGTTCATGGGCAAATATCCTGTCCGAATCCATCGCAACCCAATATCCGCCAGAAGCTGCAACTGACCCCATGGAAACTACAATGGGCAATCCTCCAGCCCGGGCACGAGAAAGTTCGCTCAAAATTGCATCCGAGCCAGAGACACTTCCACCAGGACTATTGACCCGTAAGATAATGGCCTTGTAATCGTCATCTCTTGCAATTTCACGAATGCGCTGGGCAATTTCATCTCCTCCCACAGTCGAGCCATCGTCTCCCCCCCCCTCCACAATAGTACCTTCAATATAAACAAGGGCGAGCTTGGCTTCGACAATTTCCGGGGAAGAATCTTTTTCTACAGTAGAGGAAGAACGATCCACATAATCAATAAGATCAACATGGGCATATTCCTCCGAATCTTCATCTTCCACCCCTAATTTCAATAGAGTGTCTAACATTTTCCAATGAGGAGTGATAAAATCGACCAATCCTTTTTCTTTGCAAGACTCAGGGGAGAAAAGAAAGGTTTGATTCTGTTCCATGACTAATTCCTCTTTTTCAATACCGCGATGCAGAGAAATTGTGTTTAAATAGTTAGTCCAGCGTAGTTCCAATAAACGAGCAATCTGCATTCGGTTCTCCTCACTGAATTGGGTCGAGATAAAGGGCTCAACTGCACCTTTGAATTCTCCGACCCGAACAACTTGGACTCCCACTCCATACCTCTCAAAAGCTTCTCCAAAGAAGACCTGTTCATTCGCTAATCCATTTAAAATTAATGTTCCACTTGGGTTCATGTGTAATTCATCACAAATTGAATATACTAAATAATCCAACTGCGATGGGGCGGAGAAAAAGCCGAGAATTCGCTTCTCTGTTTTCTTGAAATCCTTAAGCCCCTGAATCAATTCGTGAATTGCCGAGTACCCACACCCATAGGCATCAGGTCTAAAGCTTCCCTTGACAAAAATCCCTGTAATTTTGGGATCGGTCTGTGCTTTTTCGATTGCATCGAGAACTTCCTTCAAATGAAAACTGGGCGGTTTTCGCTCGTCGGTAATCGCTTCTTTAGTAATGTCCTCAAGGCTCAATTCGGACGGGCGATCAGTCAAATTCATAGAAAGATCGAGAACCAAGTAAGAACCCTTCACTGCTTCCGGTTTGTCTTTATCCAATAATGCGGAAAAAATAGCCTCAAATAAGAACAGTGAGATTAACAAAAATAGAATGGTCGACACTAAGGTGACCGCCATTCTTTTCAATACATCTTTTAAAAATTTTTTCATATAACTTTCGCAAGAAAACACCTCTTTTTGAAGAAGGTCGAAGAAAAACTTTGCCTGTATCGAAAAAAGAACACATTTATTCTTGGGTATGAACGACCAAGAGCTTTCAGCGGATCGAAAAGCACTCCGCATCAATTTAGATTCTTCCAAGTATGGCACATTCGCAGAGATTGGTGCCGGGCAAGAGGTGGCCCGTCACTTTTTCCAAGCGGGCGGAGCCGCAGGAACCGTAGCGAAGACCATTTCGGCCTATGACATGAAGTTTAGCGATGCAATTTACGGAGAAGCGGGTCGATATGTGTCTCGAAAGAGGCTCGTTCAAATGATGGCTCATGAATATGAGCTTTTAGACGAACGCCTATCGGATGCGAGGGGCGGAGAAAGTACTTTTTTTGCATTCTCCAATACCGTTTCTGCACTCAACTTTAGTAAAACAAACGAATGCCATGGTTGGATGGGGATCAGGTTTCAAATTTCTCCCTTGTCGCCGCATCACGATATTATCCTCCATGTCCGAATGCTGGATACTGATAACCAACTCCAACAAGAAGCAATCGGAATCCTGGGGGTTAATTTAGTATACGGCGCCATGCATCTTAATCATGACCCAGATGCATTTATTGATAGTTTAAGCGACAGTTTGGGTATCGGTCGAATAGAGGTCGATATGATTGAGTTTAATGGCCCCTCCTTCGACTTGGTTGATAATCGGGTATTGTGCCTCAAACTCACCGAAAAAGGTCTGACTCATGCCATTATGTTCAATTCTTCCGGTCATGTGGTACAACCCTCAGAGAATCTATACAAAAAAGCATGCTTAATTGAACGGGGAAGCTTTCGACCACTCACCAAGGTTAATTTAGATATGCTTGAAAAAGCAAAGGTTCAATTCGTTGCTCGCGAGGATGTTGAGGAAAGCAGTGTGGAAGTATTCATGGAATTGACTCTTCGAAGTCTCATTAATGAGGGGGACATCGACTATGATGACTTTATCTCTCGAATTGAAGTAATTAATTCATGCGGATATGGTGTGTTGGTTTCGAATTATTTGGAATATTTCAAACTCTCTTCCTACCTGAGAAGATATGTTAAAAAACCAATTGGTCTAGTATTAGGTCTCAATAATCTAGCCGATATTTTCAAAGAAGACTACTACTCCAACTTGGAAGGGGGCATCCTGGAAGCCTTTGGGAAACTGTTTAAGGACAATGTGAAGATTTATGCTTATCCGATCGAATTGAAAAACTTCGAACGCTATCGATTACAAATGGGAATTGGTGATAATGTGGAAACAGATTTGGTCGAAGAACAGGATGGACTACTCACGATTGATAACCTTCTTGTGGCAGGTAATCTCCGTAATTTATATAAATATATTCGAGAAAACGGTTTTCTTGTTACCATTGAAAATTGTGACCGGACAAACATGAACCTTTTTTCTCGGGATATCTTTAAATTAGTTTGTAATCGGGAAGAAGGCTGGAAAGAAAGCCTCCCCTCTTGTGTAAGCGATATGATTGAAAAGAAAAACCTATGGCAGGATTGTACTTAATTCAAATACTCATGATTTACGGAGTCGAACACTCAACATTATCATAGAGTAGTAGGCTCAACTTAAATCATGTACATTTCAAACAAGAAAAGGTTTTTTAAAGTATGCCGAAACCTTGTCCTTAATCCCTCTTACCTTATTCCATATTTAAAGTTTTCGTTATCATCCAATAGCCTGCTAGAACTTGAGCTGCCATGGTGGACATTTGAAAGTATCAATGAAATTAAGTTATATTTAAATAAGCAAAAAAATGTATTTGAATGGGGTTCAGGCGGATCCTCAGTTTTTCTCGCCCAATTAGTAAACAGTATTGTTTCTGTTGAAAACAATCCGAAATGGACAGAACTAGTAAAATCTACTCTTCAGGAAAAAAAACTAACCAATGCTTCGATTCTACAAAGAGAAATTAATTTAGAATCTCCAGATAAATTTCAACATTCTCCTTATGCAAAATCTCTCTCATCCACATTTGATATTATTGTGATTGATGGCGAAGATGGATTCGGTGCAGAGTCAACTTGGTCAGCCCGAGAAATTTGCTTCGAAATATCCCAGAATTTCATTAGTAAAAAGGGAGGTATTATCATAGTTGATGATTCTTGGCGTTATCCCAAAATTTTGAAATCAACTAAAGCTAACAATGTAGTGCAAACCGAATCTGTTGGTCCATGCCGAAAAGGCGTTACTAGCACCGATCTACATTTTTACTAAGGTGACTAAAGCTAAAATCGAAAATCCGCGTAGATTAAGCGATGATCGGATGCAATTCCACTCGTTTTAAAATCCATAATTCTTCCTGATTCCGGCAGATGGTACTTCATCAGGCTGGGACTTGCTAAAATATAATCAATTCGAGAATAACTATCCTGCTTCTTAAAATAGTGGGTCCAAAAGTGACCTCTTGAATCTGCACAGGGAATGGCATTCGATAAAACAGTGTCATTCACTGTGGTAAAACGTCTGAGGGCAGCGGAGTCTTTATGATCATTAAAATCTCCCACGATTAAATAATTAGGCTTACTCTCTGGCGGATATTTTTTTCTAATCAAATTACGCATAGTCCGGGCTTCTTTTTCCCTGCGAATTCGAGCCTGTGGGTCATCTTTTCTTTCCGTCCACATGCTTTTTAAATGTAAGTTAAATAAAGAAAAGCCTACTCCTGATTGTCGAAAGTTAACCTCAAGCAAACCACGCCCAGAATTTGCTGATCCCTCAAAGTAGGGAAATGTCAGGTCAAGGTGATTACTCGTTGAAACGGGGGGGTATTTTGAAAATAAAGCAAGATGGCGAACCTCCTTCTCTTCCCTGTTAGGCTTCCAAACTGCATAGGGATAATAGGGACCACCCGTCACATTCAAATCGGCCCATAACTCTACTAAATAACGATAATCCCCCATCTCCTGTAGAACTAGGATGTCTGGATTGACGGAGCGAATCATCAAGCGAGCTGCCTTCTTTTCAATCTCAGGTTTGGGGTAATCTGGTCGCCACTTTCCCTCCACCATTCGATCGCACGATAAGTAATTCCTGAGGTTAAAACTGGCTACCCGAACAATTTCACTTCCCTGTAGGGAAAAAAGGGAAAAGAGGAACAGAAAAAGAAATAAAATCTTCAATCTATCCCCGACCTCTAATAATATTTACATTAAGCCTCTTGCTCTTTGGAATCTCCAAACGCTTCTTGTAATCACTTGGAGTTTTAGAAGATGCTGCCTCGTAAGAATCTTCAGTTCTATGCACCAAGTGAATTCCCTGGAATGGAAAAGTTCCACTGTACCCCTTGCCCCATCTAAAAACCATTCCACTTAGGCTCGTAGGAGTGACTTTTATTTTATGAGACCCAAAAGGAAAACCCATTAATTCAGCAGACTTGATTGGATTCCATGCATTCCCACTGAATTTCCCGAGTACATCAGTCCATTTATCTAGCAGTGGAATTTTTGCCCGTTTTGATTCTAATGGATCAATGTATAAGCAACCATCCCCAACTAAAGGCTCAATTTCTTTCATCGTTTTATTGGCCACATCGGGTATGAAGTTTGGAGAATAAAGGGCAATGCTGAAAATAGTAGCATTTTCACCCGATTTTTTTTCATCCACTTCTCCCCAAAAACTCAATCCCCTATGGTTGATTTGCATGACATATTCAAAAGTCGAACCATTATCCAAAGTTCCACGAATCGTAGTTTCCTCTCGATCCATAGAAACCTTGGGAGGATTTTCATAAGAAACAATTTTTCGATGCCTCCATTGCTTATTTCGCTCCCCGGGATTGAGGTAATAATACGCACGAAAATTCACGCTTAAAGGAACTCGCTTCGCTCGTTCTCCCAAGGCAGTATCTCCTTCCTTACCTTGGTTTTTTAACCAAACCTTGACAACATTACCACTGGAGTGAAGAGCCACATCATAAACTGCACTTTCTAGTACAGTATTATACCCCTTCCATTTTCCGTCCCCATATCTTGATAATGTACCTCCACTTACAGGCAATATAGCTGGATTTTTGGGCATTAATTTCTCTTTTAATCTCTTCAATCCCTCCCCTAAAGCCTGAGACTCAGGACTGAGTCTTACCCATGGCAACTCATAAGGACGGTTGGGGTTATTTTTCATCAATAATGTAACCCCCTTCTCATTAGCGGCCACAAAAATTGCCTCAATTGCGTTCCCATCCGAACTTTTCCATGAGTGGCTTTTCCCGAGGTCAGCTTCCACTAATG
>Ga0209309_10004790_pt1 | contig 11029 bp, 18 predicted proteins | sample COGITO_mtgs_1204_2_FD_184807 | JGI IMG/M metagenome (GOLD analysis project Ga0209309, IMG submission 184807) | Pelagic marine microbial communities from North Sea - COGITO_mtgs_120412 (SPAdes) (version 2) | ecosystem: Environmental > Aquatic > Marine > Epipelagic ...
ACCTCCCTCCCGTACTAACTGGACACGTCTCGTCCCTCCCTCCGTACTAACCGGACACGTCCGCCGCCGGCGCCGCCCGGGCGCAGACCTGCTGCATGATGAAGCGGTCGAGGTCACCCGAGACGCCCTCCGCGCCGTCGTCGGTGTCTTCCATGCTCCCCGGGGGCTGCCCACGCGCCGCTGGGCGCCCGCGCGCGCGCTCGCGCTCGCGCTCGTCCGACGAGTCCAGGGGCGCGCCCTCGCCGCTCGCGGAGGACGACGCGTGTCCAAGCGACGAGCCGTCTGCGCTCCGCGAGCGTCAGCCGGTGCTGGGTGTACAGACCACAACGGCGCGTGCGTTGCTGTACAAATGGCGTGCCCATTCCAGCAAAACTGCGGTGCAAACCAGACCAAGAACACGAGTCGCGCGGGGCACGCGCGCAGGGCGCGACGCACCGGACGACTCCTCCGCCTCCGCTGCAGCCGCCGCCTCCTTGCGCCGGCGCGCCACCGGCGACTCCCGCACGAGCTCGCGCAGGGCCTCAGGGTCAACCTGCCCTCGCCGCCGCCGCCGCCGCCGCCACCCGTCAGGCCTCGCGCAGGCGCCCGCCGCCCGGGCGGGCCCGCAGCGGCGGGTCCCCGGCGCGGCGCGCAGCGGCACGCACCTTGCCGTCACGGAGCTCTCCGTCCGCCTCCATCCCGGAGGACGAGACCGACTCGGTGGCCGAGCTGTCCTCGTCGTCGTCCTCGGACGACAAGTCCCCCATCTGCCCACACCGCAGCGCGTGAGGCTCCGGGCAGGGTTGCGCGCCGGGCGCGACGCTGCGCAGAAACAGCGGCAGCGCCCAGTAGAGCCGTGCCCGAGCTGCAGAATCACCATGCCTTTCGGGGGGCCGATGTACGGGACGTCGCCGCCTGGCTCCATCTCGTTGAGCGCATGGAGGACGTCGACCCTCTCGACCTGCCAGGGCCGAGGGAAGCAGTCAGGGTGCAGGGCGGAGCCGTGGGGTGCCCGCTCTGCAACACATCATGGCAAGATAGAGGCACTGACCGTGAAATTGCCGGCGAGAATCTTGTCGCCCACGTGTTGCTTCTTGTACTTCGGGTCCGCATCGCCCTTGTCCTCCTCCTCGCCGGTGAGGCGGACGAATGCCCAGTCCATGGCATGGTCGACGATTCGATGGGCGTACACATCCAGGAGGAAGGCTATGAACGTGAGCGTGTTCAGATCGACGCAATGGCACCCTTCCCCCTCTAAAATGTCTCTGATCCACGACCTCGGGAAGATCGGCCTGTACGATGCCATCGAGGAAAACAGCCACAGCCACTCGTCCCGCTCGCGCACTGACCGGCGGTGTGCCACGTCGTCATACAGCACTGGTGGACCACGCTCCCGCTCAGGAATATCTTCGCCCACCCCGGGCCCTGCGGCTCCCGCTGGGGCAACCTCTGCCGGGGGATGCTGCACGCTGAACTGCGCTGACTCCGGCCGGTCCAATCCTCCACGGAGAGAGAGCCGGGCGGTTGGCAGCACCACAGGTGGAATCGCAGTAGGCAGGGTGGCACAGCACAGCGAAAGCCCCATCAGTAGCATAGCCCAGTGTCTTGACTGACCCGCCATGGCGATCCGCCCCAGGGAGGGACTTCCCACCAATCCCAGGCCCGTGAAAAAATAAAGAAAGTGAATGAAATTCACTGGTTTTCAGGGTCCGTTCAGGCAGGTGGGAGGCGCCACGGCTTCTCCCAGAGAGGGACGGGGGAGATGGGCTGGCAGCCCGCAGGCCAGATTCATGCGAGTCCAGCATGGGTCAAGAAGACGGGGCGCCCTGCCCGGTCCCAGGTTGGCACCCTTTACCCTGAACAACTGTGCTCGCTAAGTGCTTCCCACGAGCTGCGTGGACTCTGGGCGTATCGCTGGCGACGGCCTGCGAGGACAGGATGCGATGGTAGAAGAGGATCTAGGGTTACAGCGCTAGCATGTAGAGGGCAAGTTGCCCCAATGTGGTGGTCCTCTGCTCAAAAAAGGGTACTCAGCACGTGCGGTGCTGAGGCTGAGGTGCGGGCCCAGCGGTTCCCCGCTCTACACTGATGCAACGCATTCCTGAGCAGACGATGCTGTCACTCGATATACAAACAGTGCGCATGCTTCTTGGACTCGGGCTCGTCTTCACTTTTGCGTACACGATGTTTTCTGGTCGAGAACCAAGCGCGGTGGTGCTCACGGCGGACCAGCAGTGGAGGCTGAAAAATATTGAACCGATCGATTGGACGCAGCAGGACGTCGAGCGTTGGGCGGGGAGCGTCGGGGTCCCCGATGCAGTGAGAGGGCTCCACCGTCACAGCGTCGACGGGCAGCTTCTGCTTGCACTCACGGAGGAGGACGTGCGGCGTGACGTCCTGCCCCATCAGGGAGCCCTGCGTGTGAAGAAGCTCCTTCTCGCGCTTGCGCGGCTCAAGGGGAACTCAAACCTGCCGCCCTCTGCAAATGCGCAACTCCTCCTTCAGGAAGGTGCGCTTCGCGCCCGCTGCTCCGCGCGGAGACGGCCCCGCGCCCCACCACTTTCGCGGCGCGCCGACCCCCTGAGGGCCCTGACGGCAGCGGGCGCCCTGGCAGCGCAACTTGCGGGGAATGCAAGCGCAGCAGGGGCAGGCTGGGTGGGCGGCGACGGCGAGTCGGTGCAGGTGTACCGCATCTGGGAGCCGATGTCGCAGCCTGCGGCCATCGAAGTCTGCGCCCGAACCTCTGTGCTTGCGATTGTGAGCGGCCCGCGCGCCAGCCCCGCCGCCACGGCGCGGGCGCATTACTGCCGACGGGGCCCGCGCAGGTGCGGCTGACCCCTGAGATTTCGACGGTCGCGCGGCTGCTGGACGAGATCACCCCGCGGGTGCGGGCGCTCGGTTCCGTAGAGGCGGGCCCGGGCGCGGTCGCCACGCGGGTCGTCACGCGGTCCGGGCTGCCGGTGACGAAGGTGGGGGAGCTACCCGCAAAGGTGTTTGTGCTCGTGGGAAAGGAAGTGTACATGTATCCGACCGACACGGCCGGCGAGGTCTTCGCGGTGCCGCTGCCCGGGTCCGGGCGGAACGTCAAGGTCGAGGTGCTCTCTCACACGCCGCAGCTGCTGCTGGTACGCAACTTCCTCTCCCCGGGGGAGTGTGAGGAGGTCATCCGCGAGGCGACGCCCAAGATGGAGCCGTCGACCGTGCTGAAGCAAGGCGATCAGTCGGATGGCGAGCAGAAGGTCCCGAATTGCCCGTGCAAGCGCGCCCATGCATTTCCCGCTGGCCGCTGAGTTCCGTTCCGCTGAGCACTACTGAAGCGAGTAGCAGAGAGCTTGCCGGGGCAAAGATCGTGCCCTGCTCGCACCCTGCACACCCCAGCCGCGCTGCACACCGCAGGGTGTGACGGCACTGCGCGTAGGTGCGAGACGCGGTGCGGACGAGCTCCACAGCGTGGATGCAAGACCCCAAGGTTGCTCGCACCGCCAGATCCCCCCAGCACGCCGGCTGCCTGATAACAGCCAGCCCTGGCGCTGTCGCGCGCTGAGGGACAACGCCCGCGGGGCAGTAGCGCCGTGGAGGCGCTGAACGCGGCGCGGCGCGCGCAGGTTCGCGTGGTGGCGGCGCTGAAGGAGCGCGTGGAGGAGCTGATCAAGGTCCAGGGCGAGTGGGCAGAAGACCTCCAGGCGAGTCCGGCGCGGCGCGGTCGCGGCTCGGGCGTGCGGGATGACACGCGCGATCCCCCGCCTGTTGGATCTTCCAGAGGCGCCACCCCCGGTCGGTGCTGAGCCGAGCGGCGCAGGTGCTACGGTACGAGCCGCTCGAGCACTACCACGTCCACACGGACTACTTCGACCCCAAGTGAGCCCCTCAAAAGTTGACACTTCAGATCGCATGGATGGGCCACGCCGCGGCCCTGGGCTCTCACGGAGCGCAGCACGCAGTTGGGCGTAGCCGGGGCGTAGCCGGGGCGTAGCCGGGGCGTAGCCGGGGCGTAGCCGGGGCGTAGCCGGGGCGTAGCCGGGGCGTGGCCTGAGCTCGCGGCCCGGCCTGGGCCTCTCGCGGCCTGTGACCCGCGCGCCGCCCGCAGGCTGTACCCGAACGACCAGCGCTGGGCGTCCGGGCACAACCGGCTCGCGACAGTCTTCTTCTACCTGACCGTACGCCGCCCGCCCCGCCCCGCCCGCGGCGCCCGCCCCGCACGTCTCGGTCCCGCGCCCCGCCCCTGCGTGAGTGGGAACCCGCTGTGTTGGTTTTCGTTTGGTATTTGATGTAGTTTTCGTGCCAGTATTGAGAATGAAGTGTTCGACGCAGACCGTAGAGGAGGGCGGGGAGACGGTGTTCCCGTACGGCAACGCGGCGCCGGGCGAGCTGCCCAAGATCCACGCCTACGGGCGGTGCGAGGACGCGCGGGCGGGGGCGCTCAAGGTCCCCGCGGTGCAGGGGAACGCCATCATCTTCTACTCGCTGCAAGCGCGGGGGCACCCGCGCGGCGCGCTCGACCCGACGAGCCTGCACGGAGGCTGCGACCCAATCAAGGGTACGAAGTGGGCCGCGAATCTGTGGATCCGCAACGGCCCGAAGCTCTAGCGGAGCGCGTCGTGCGGGGGGTGGGTGATTGAAGCGGTTGTACAGGACGGTGCTGCGCACCAGGCGCAACTAGCAAGCCACAACATGGACCGGAACCGCCAGGGGAGATGCGCGTAGATGGGTCGGCGCTCCAGCCGCCCGGCGCTCGCGGTTTGTTCGTGGAGTTGGAGCCATTGCGCCCATCAGTGCAGAGTCTGCACTACAGACTGACTTGGTTCAAGGGTGGCGGGGGCGAGATGCTCCCTCGTCCGGCATCGGGCGACGTCGAAATGAAGCCAACGCATGGCAGCGCGTTGGCTGGCGCCCAATTGCCGCCTGGCTCGACTTTCGATTCCCATGTGAGCAACCGGCGGCAGGAGGGGGACGGGGAGGGGGAGGGGGAAGGGGAGGGAAAGCGCCGGGGACTGGCACATGCCGACTCCCTTGCATTGCAAGTAGGCGAGGAGAAGGTGGTGCGACGCATGACGCCAATGAAAGATATGACGATGACACCACCCCACCTTGTCAAGGTAGCTTGCCCCTCCTCGCCCCAAAATGTTTGGGTGCTGCTGTGACGGGACACTGAGTTTGTGGTCTTGCAGTCGTACCATGGTTCCTGGCGCTTCTCCGACAATGGCGACGACCCGCAGAAAACAGCAGATCGCCGTCGCGCGATGATCTGGGGAACTGTTGCCACCGTGGTCGGCTTCGTCGCAATCGTGGCACTAGGATACCTCTGGGTGGGCAAACCCCTCCAAACCTCGTCGCTTGCTCTGTGCTGCCAGCGTCTCTCAACTGCTTGCACGGGCAACAGGCTTCAATCAACTGGCGGTGCGCGCACTGGGATCCGATGGCGTCGGCTCTGAACATGGCGCCTGAGGACAACTACCTCTTGCTCGTCGGCAACGCGCAGGCAGGGACCTCGATGATGTTCCAAAAGGGCTCGAACGGCGCAGGAGCCCCCGCGTTGCGTCAGCCACTGCCCGTCGCGTCCGCGTCCAAGTGGGTCTCCGCTGCAGTCATTCTCTCCTTGGTGGCTGACGGGACGCTCAGTCTCGACGACCACCCGCAACGCTACATACCCGCATGGGGCAACCTCTCAGACGCCTCCCCGCCGCCCGACGACGACCCGCGCCGCCGCGTGAAGCTCCGGCAGCTGCTCTCCTTCACGTCCGGCGTCGAGGGCGCGGCGTCCACATGCGACGAGGCGGAGGTGCCGCCGGGGGCGCGCTATTCGGCCTGCGCTGGGCGCATCTACGCCGACCTCGCTGGGCAGGCGTTCGAGCCGGGCGCCGAGTTCGCGTACTCGTGGCGACACCTCCTGGTCGCGGCGGCCATGGCGGAGGAGGCGACGGGCAGCGCGTTCAGCGAGCTGCTCGAGGCGCGCGTGGCGAGGCCGGTTGGGATGGAGGACGGGCCTGCGTACGCGCCTGGCCCGTGGGGCCCCGCGGGCGGGCTCGAGATCTCACCTGGCGACTACGCGAAGTTCTTGGGCGCGCTGCTGCGCGGGGACAGCGGGATGAAGGGGGTGGTCGAGGCGGGGATGTTCTGGGACTGGACCGCGGACGTGCGGGGGTTCAACAACTCGGTTTTTGAAGTGTACGAGCGCGTCGGGATCTACGACAAGGTGCAACGGTGGCACTACTCGCTGGGGCACTGGATCGAGTGCTACCAGGGGGACGGTCGCACCCGACCCCCTCGCGCGTTAGATTGAGCGAAAATTAGCCCGTTGGCTGTGTCCTGTCATCGGTGCTGCCAACTGGTTTCGACCTGCAGCGCTTGGCTGATTGAGGGGGGCGAACACAGATTGGGAGGGGACATGCAGGCAGGGTGGCTTGACTGTACAACTGCATCAAAGCTTCGGGGCACTTGGCTTCTACCCAGTGATCTCGAGGTATGTACACGCTCAACAGCACGCGTGTGTTTGTCTACCTTTCTCCTACTGTGTGCCTCGTACACGATAGTCAAGGATGGCGTTGAGCCGGGAGGACTTGGGGTTTCCGCACTGGACACCACGACCCCTTTTCGCCGCAGCACGGCCTATTTTCTTATGGCAGAGTGGGTGTCTGGCTCGCAGCCCGCTGAAGGAAGGCTCCAAGACGCACTGGGCAATCGTAGTACCCACAACAGACTTGAAGGACCGCCATGGTACTGCCGCCCGCCGCGCCTCGGCGAATCGCTCACGCGCTGGCTGCTGCGGGCAAGCGACACTTATCCGACAGCACCCGGGGTGGCCTGCAGGTTACAAGCCGGCGGCGGCGATTGAAGTGTACCGGACTGCTTACCCGGCGATTCTGAAGGCAAGCGAGCGCTTCGAGGCCGACAGGGACGGCGCGTGGCCATCGGGTTGCTCACGCTAATTGCGCTGAACTGAAATAAAGGCTCTTACTGGTTGCCGGCGCAGCTGTCTGTGTGCCGCGGATGTAGCGAGCGCAGCGTACAGAACAGTTCTTAGGAATCTACAGTTGCTATCGCCCTGAACCTTGACCGTTTCAAAGCCAAACTGACGGTGAGCGAAGATACGCGTGAACACCTTCTTTGCCCGTGAACGACTTCCGCCAACCAAAACATAAGATGAGGATTATTGGCAAGCGTTTTCACAACTAGCGCCCAGGTGGGTAAGGTAGCGCCCATGTCTACCTGTCTGCGAGCACCCTCGAATAACGCGCGGTCAACGTCCGTGTTGCGAGCCAACACCCGTGAGGGCTCTACTCGCACGGTGAGGGCCCAAACACTAGAAAGACACCAGAATGAGGACACAACAAGGTGCCTGGGTAGAGGGAAAGCACTCAGACGGCAACTTGCGTGTCTGTACTACAGCACGTCAGGTGCGCGGCGTTTGGCAATGCTGTTGCACGCGCGACTGGGTCCCGGCTTACAGACTCTGCCCTGCGCCCCCCACAGCCTCACAATTCCATGCAGCAGCTATTTTGTAGCAGTATCCATCGGCAGCGCAGATCGCCGAGACCTCAAGCATGAGCTCTACTTGCCGCCCTGGTGCTTGACGGTCAGCCAGATCTCAGCAATTGCGCCGAACGCAACGGCCACCACAGCGACGTCAGCGATGGTGTGGTGGATATTCCGCGGCTTCGATGCCTGGATTCTCGGCTTGAACGCCCGCAGGACCTGCTGGCCGCCGCGAACGACCTGACGTGGAAGCATGGCTCGGCACGCAGGGGACCCTCGGTTGTGACCCTGTGAAAAGCGAGGCGAAAATTCATCTTCCATTGGCTCTCGAGAGCCACTTTACATTCCCCGGATCGCATCAAGATGGTGGCAATGGCCCTGTCTCGCCAGGACACGCGGTTGCGGGACGGCCTGCTCCGAAGATGCGGATAGCTGTCATCGTCCTTGTTCTGGCACTCGTGCAACTCGTGGCGCCCATTCTCGATGAGGTGACTTCGCCGGGAACGGTGCCGGCTTGCGCCCAGTGCGGATCTCTTCGAGCGTCCATGGCAGTCGTGCCACACGGACGGCTCGGAGCGATTCGAGTGTGCGTCGGCTGTGCTCGGAGTCTCAAGGCTGAGGGCAAGCATGTGATCAAGATGTCTCAGCGCTGTTCGTCTTGCGTTCGGCGAGCGACATTTGGCCCGCTCGGCAGGCCGCCCGAGCGATGCAAGGAGCACAGATTGGACGGCGAGGTGGACACCGCGAACAAGCGCTGCCGCCATCCAGACTGTGGCCGGCAGCCGACATACGGCGATCCGACGAATGGTGGGCCAACACACTGCATGGAGCACAAGCTCGAGCACCACTCGAATCTCAAGCGCAAGTCCTGGCGACCCTGCCAAGCCCCAGAGGGTGCACGCCTCCCCCACTTGCCCGGCGGCGCCACACGGTTGATGCTGGATCCCATGATACTGACGGGCCTGGCAGGATGCCGTAAGCGAGCGCGGTTTGGGCTCTTTGGCGCCATGTCGAAGTTCTGCGCGCGGCACAAACACGCGGCGCACATCGACCTGGGAAACCGCCGCTGCCAGCACGTTGGGTGCCTCAAGCAGCCGACTTTCGGCGATCCCGTGCAGGGCAAAGGTGCAGAGACAGCGTGCGCTGCGAAAACGTGTCTTCTAGACGCGCGCGCCGTGCGCGTCGCGCGCGCCGTGCGCGTCGCGCGCGCCGTGCGCGTCGCGCGCGCCGCGCCCTGATGCGGGCGGGGCGGGGAGGCAGGAGGGACTGCGGGGCGCCGGGCGCTCTTCTGCAAGCGGCACAAGCGGCCGGGGGACCAGGATCTCCGCAACATGCGCTGCCACCACCCAGAGGGCTGCTCGCGCTGGGCCTACTACGCGGACGCAGACCCAAGCCGGCGCGCGCCGCGCTTCTGCGCCAGGCACCGAAGAGAGGGTCAGGTCCGCGCGGCGTACTCCAATTCGACGGGCGGCACGGGCGCGGCGCTGGCGGGCCCGACGACGTGCCCGCGCTGCCAGTCGCGCGTCTCGCGGCGCAACCTCGCCAAGCACCGGCGGTCCTCGCGCTGCGCTCGCGAGGCCCGGCGCCTGGCCGCGACGGGGCGCGCGTGGCGGGTCGGGAGAGACCTCACAGCCGCGCTGCGCGGGCGACTCATGTACCGCCACCCCTCACTGTCGTCGTCGCCGGCGCCGCACGCGGAGCTGTTTATCGCGGCAGCGGACGGCCGCAACGAGACGCGGAGTGGCGCGGGGAACTTCACGGGTGCGTGCTCGGCGTGCCGGCGCCGCAAGAAAGGCCTCGCGCACTGCCGCGTGCGGCTGGGGCACACTGAGGCGGGACCGGCGCGTGCGCTCGCAACGTCGCTCCGGAAGACCTCGCAGTTCGTCGGCGTCGGGTGGAGCGAGCAGAAGGGCCGCTGGCGTGTGCGCGTCGTGGTCGGGGGGCGCGCGCAGCACGTCGGCTTCTTCGACGACGAGCTCGAGGTGACTAACCCGAACTTGGACTGATCCGGGCGGTGCAGGTGTTGACTGATCCGGGCAGGGTGGGCGTTGGCCAGTCGTCTGATCGGAGAGGGGCGTGGGCAGGCGGCGCGGGCCCACGACCGATTTCTCATGCAAGCGGCGCCTGCGAACGCGGGAAAAACTGCGCCGAGGCTCAACTTTCGCAAAATCGAGCTGAGGACGCCGCGTCCAGAGGCCAACAGCACGTTAAGCCAGGGTGCTGCTTCCTGAGGCGTGTCAAACAAGTAAATTTAGTTTTTTTACTCAGCTCTGTAATCTTCTTTGGCCAGTCTTCTTGCAGCAACCTGGTTTTTTTGAGCAGCGGAATGCCGTGTCTGGAATTGTTTTTTTACCGATATAAATGCGGCGAAAAACGCGCGCAACACACCATCATGGCCCTCGTAAAAACTACACATCATGCTGATTCTGTCCCTGACGCTCTTTTGACTCGTCTCACTTCATTGCTTCTCACCCTCACGCGCCACGCCCCTCTCCACGGTGTCCCGCAGGATGCGACTGGCCTCCCTGATGGCCTCCGCCATCGCCCCCGAGTCGGCGTACTTGGAGCTGTGCCACGACGTTACGTTGACGATCAGCTCGTCCTCGTGCACGAGGTAGCCGAGCCCGTAGCCGTCGTCGCACACCGGGCCGAAATTGAAGATCACGTTCCACGGCGTGGTCACGTTGCTCGTCGACATCACCCACGTTGACGCCGCGCCGAACGCCGGGTCCGTGAACATCGCTGGGCTGCACGACGCGTCGCCAAACGACAGCGGCGGCGAGCGCGGCGTCACGCCCTGCGCCACCTTGTTGAGCGCCAGAAGGTGCCGGTCCACGCCCTGCCGCCGCGCGCGCCGTCAAGAATGCCGTTGGGGCCGTTCGCCGAGGAACGGCTCGTCATGAAGCCCGCATGAAGCCCGCATGAAGCCCGCATGAAGTTCACAGGGGGTGTGGTGGAAAATCAGGATGCGGCGCGAGGCACGAGGCGAGCAGCACGGCCCTGTTGCGATGCGGCATCCTGAGGCGGGGTGTGGGGCGCTGCCTGTCCGTTGACCGCCAGCTTCGAGATCGTATTCTGCGTCTGGATCGCGCGGAGAACCTGCCCCCCGTGCGGTGTTTCCTAAACACACCCATTACCAGAAATTTGCGCGAGAACCACTTACAGCAGAGCACGTGACATGCTGGGTGGGAGTGGGGTGCAAGCTAGGGTCTGGCGCTCTGAGCATGCTGAAGAGGACCAGGCGCAGCAGCCAGAACCGCGCACTCCTTTTCTCAGATACTTTTCCCAAAATAGGCGCCGTGCGGGGCGTACCAGCTCGTAGCGCTCCGAGGCAGAGTGGTTCTGGTAGCCCGGACGGACCGGGCGCTTGTCCGCGGAGAGTGCCACGCACATGTCGCGTGCCTCCTCGTGCGCCGAGCGGATGCACTCCGTCCGCCCGTGGAAGAACCTGCGCCCCGCGCGGTGTCCCCTAAGCACACCCGTTTTGCACCGGACACCAACGCGATGAAGTAACTTTAACGCGTAAAGTAACTTTAAAGCTTGTAGTAGGGCGGGGGCGAACCTGCGCGTGGAGCAC
>Ga0209309_10004793_pt1 | contig 11025 bp, 10 predicted proteins | sample COGITO_mtgs_1204_2_FD_184807 | JGI IMG/M metagenome (GOLD analysis project Ga0209309, IMG submission 184807) | Pelagic marine microbial communities from North Sea - COGITO_mtgs_120412 (SPAdes) (version 2) | ecosystem: Environmental > Aquatic > Marine > Epipelagic ...
CTTTGTTGATGGCGTCGTCTAATCGTGATCGGTTTTGCAAGCCTTTTCTGCAAAGCTTCACTTCTCCGGAACTTCAATAGTTCCAGCGTCGCGGCAGTGTTTGGGGCTTGGCAATCTATGTTGACGCGCGTTGAGGATTCGTATGCCCGGTGCAGGGTCGTCTTCGCGGTCGATACGCAGTCGCCGCATGATGGGTTTTCGCGGGAACGGCCCTCCAAGGTGGATGACGCACTTTGCTGGTCCAGCGGTGCATGCCATCAATCGGAGTAACCTGACCCACGTCCGGGCAGGGACGTCTCGGCGCGCCCAATGTTGCAAGCGCTAATGATAAATTACTATACGGCTTTCACTTCAGTGTTACGGTTGAATGCTTCGCCGGTCTTGAGCATCGCATGCATTGTGACCGCGAGTTTGCGTGCGACAGCGACAGCGGCGCGTTTGAACCCGAGTCGCTCCCTGAGCTTTAGCCCCCAGTTTCGCAGATCACTCTCTGCCGAACCGCGGGTTAAGATGACCAGAGCCGCTTCATAGAGAAGACCTCGCACGTGGCGATCTCCCCGTCGGGAAATGCGCCCTCCATAGTCGACCTCCCCGGATTGGTAGCGTCGGGTCGTCAGACCAAGCCAAGCCCCAACAGCACGGGAGTTTTTGAAGTTTTCTGGATCCTCAATGGCGGTGGCGAAAGCAGTTGCAGTAATTGCGCCGACACCGGGGATAGTCATCAAGAGCCGACAGTCATGGCTTTGGCGGGCATTGGCGAGAAGTATCTTCGTCAGTTCAGTCGCGCGCGCCCGAATGCTGCGCCATGCGTCCAGCATTGGTAACAAGATGCCGGCGAGATCGCTCTGATCGGTTAGCAGATTGCGAACATTCTTCTCGAAGTTACGTCCTTTGCCTGCTGGAATAATCAGCCCGAACGTCTTCATGAGACCCCGGATCTGGTTTGAGAGATCTGTCGCTATTCTGACCAGCTTAGTTCGAGCCGCCACGAGGGTCCGCGCCAACATACTGTCAAAGCCTTTGACGCGCACTTCTCGATAAAACCCCACCTCGGCAAGGTGTGCCAATCCGTCCGCATCATTTGCATCGGTTTTGTTAGCAGCCATGTTAAGGGCCGCTTTGGCATGCCGCGCATCGATGCAAATCGCAGGCAACCCCTCAGCTCGGAGCGCATGGTAAAACCAAACCGATAAGGGGCCGGTCTCAAAAACAATGCGTGTGGCCGACGGTGCGTGCTTTCGGACAATTTGGGCAATGCGTTTTGGATCAGAAACACATTTTCCACGCCAAACGCGCTGACCGCCCCGTCGAATAGATAGCGCGGTTTCTTTCATTGATACATCGATGCCAATATAGTCTTCCATGGCTGTTCTCCTGAGATGCTTGGGCCAGACACCTTGTCATGAGCCCGTATTTCCATCTTGTCGGGGAACAGCCACCAAGCCCCATTCAAGTCTGCTCAAGACGACTCGCTCCCGCGATTACACCATGTGGATGCCCCTCCCGACGGCATCGCAATGTGCCATTGTGGTGAGTGTTAAAGCCATTCCAAAAGGAAGGAGCATCCATGTCCGAAGTTACTATTATCGGTGTCGACCTGGCAAAGCGCGTTTTCCAGTTGCACGGTGCCCACAATGACGGGTCGGTCGCGTTTCGTAAGAAGCTTTCACGAGGTCAGTTTCTCACGTTCGTGTCGCGACAGCCCAAATGCCTGATCACCATGGAGGCGTGTGCGACGGTGCATGGCTGGGGTCGGGCGTTGGAGCCGCTGGGCACGACGTGCGGTTAATCCCGCCGTCCTATGTAAAGCCGTTCGTTAAGTTATGCTGAGGTAAGCATAATTTGACTTATCGTCAGGTGGCCATAATGCGAAGGAGTGATTGGACAGGCGCATGAAATCCCGGTAATTCTGAAGTTAATTGGCGACTTTGCTCCGCATTATTTTCGGCCGAACCTCTGCAGGCGTTTGACCAGCAGAGGAGCCATCAATGTCAAAACCCGATCGCGAAGTAATCACCGAACTCGAAGCCGTACTGACCAGCCAAGAATATAGCCCGGTGGTCATCAGGAACTATTGCGCCTATGCGCGCGGGTTCCTCGACCATCTTGCACATCGGAATATCCTGCTCACGGAGGTGACTGAAGCCCAAGTGGAGCAATACCTGCGCGAAGCGGTCGCCCTGTTCCAGTATCGTCATGGTCGCCTTCCCGGTCCGCGCTGGCACCAGATTCCGTGTGCGGGGATTCACGCATTGCTGCGGCTTGCGCAGGGTCAGTGGCCACCGGCTCCGAAAGTAACCAGTGCGGCTGACGCACAGCGGGTTAGAATTTGCGAAGAATACGAGGCTTGGCTTCTCGATGAGCGTGGCCTTGCCCGGTCCAGCATCGACGCGCTCTTGTGGGAGGCTCGACACTTCCTGGCCTGGCAACTCGAAGGATACGTTGCCGACGACCTGATGGATCTGAGTGTCGGCGACATCGACCGCTATATGAACCTGCGTGCGTTGAGGCTGACGCGCAGTTCGCTGAAAGCTGTGGCGGAACGGCTTCGCTCGCTGCTGCGTCATCTCCATAGGACGGGTCACATTGCGACCGACCTGTCGCCCCATATTATCGCACCGTTGCTCTACGCCTATGAAGGAGTGCCCTCGATCTTGGAGCCGGGCCAGATCGCCGCGGTCCTGGAAAGCGCGGGGGCGGACAAGACACCGGCGGGACTGCGGGACCATGCAATCTTGCAACTTCTTGCAACCTATGGACTACGATCTGGAGAAATCCGCAATCTGCGGATCGAGGACATCGACTGGCGGGGCGAAACCCTCCGTGTCCGTCACAGCAAGACGCAAGCCTGCTCGTTCCTGCCTCTGATGGAGCCGGTGGGCGAGGCCGTTCTCGCTTATCTGCGTTCCGGACGGCCTACGACCGATGCCAGGGAAATCTTCATCCGCACGCGCGCGCCCTATCGCAAGCTCGATAAGCTATACGGTATTGTCCGGCGGCGTCTCCGCGATGCCAGCATCCAGCCGTCAGGCAAATGTGGGCCACACATCTTCCGCCATGCGCGTGCCGTCGAAATGCTGCGCGCGTCAGTTCCGCAAAAGATCATCGGCGACCTTTTGGGGCATCGCTCAACCGCGTCGACAGCTCCCTACCTCAAGCTTGCCACCGAGGATCTCAGGGCCATTGCGCTTGATGTGCCGGGCACGGAGGTGCTGACATGACCGCTCGTTGGCCCGATCCCGATCGCACGATCATTGACCACTATCTCTTGGGTCTTGGGCTGCGCAGCACCAAAAGCCGAGCCTGTTACCGCCAAGTCTTGCATGGCTTCCAGGACGTCGCCGAGGGTCACAGCGGACTCGGTCAGGACGTGCTGGTCGTATGGCTACGAGCCTCGGCTGAATGCTGGGCAGCGACGACGCTGCTGCACCGCACCCGCATCATTGACCGGTTCCTCGATCACCTTCTGAAAACCAAGGCGATTGACCGCAATCCCATCACCACGTTGCGCGAAGCATACAATATCAAGCAGTGCATGCCGATCTGGCGCGCTCTGGCGTCGCGCAATCCGGATAGAGCCCTTGCCGAGTTGCGCCAGCCCCGGCCATTAGGCAGCGTGCTGGGAGAGATTTTGGCTGAGCACGTCGCGCTGATGCGGAACCGGGGATACAAGTACAGTTCGCAGTCTGCTCGGTTGTTGAGATTTGACCAGTTCCTCCAGCTGAACCCGGCGCTCCAGAAACAACCGATCGGGGTGATGCTCGATCACTGGACGGCGGCGAAATCCACGCGCAATCAGGCCGCCGAATGTGAAAATCTCAGGCGTGCCCTCACGAAAATCTTCCGTCACCGGGACCCATCGATCCCTTCGCGTCGACCGGACTCGCGGCCGAAAAAGGAAGCGGTCAAGCAATGGCGCAAACCCCATATCTACTCACCTGCCGATGTACGGCGGATGCTCGACGTTGCTCGTTCCTACCCCTCACCACGGTCACCGCTTCGCCCGCAGGCTATCTACGTCACACCTGCGCGATGCACACCCTCGCGGCCACTCATGACATCCGCAAGGTCTCTCTCTGGCTTGACCATGCTACCCTCCAAAGCACTGAGATTTACTTGCGTGCCGATCCAGCGGAAAAGCTCGCAGCCATGGAGCCACCAATGTTGCAGCCCGGCCGGTTCAGAGCGCCCGACAAGGTGCTCGCAATGCTCAGCGACGTCCGTAACAGAAGAAAATATGCGGAGTGATACTGGTGATAAGTGGCTGGCAGCGCGAAATAAGTTGCCAGCCACTCTGCATAATCATGCGCTCTGCATAATTGCGGAAGTCGACCGGCTTGGTCGCCACAAATATCTGCACACCGTACGACGGGTGGATCACAGCGCGGCCGCAATCTCAGCGATGCGGGTCGCAGGCGTATCGGCGGCCAAGCTGATCGTCACTCCGCCTTTGAGCAGCTCAACGCTGGTCAAATTGATGGAAGGTGCTGGAACCACCTCAAGCGGCTTAGGGTCTGCAATCTGCACTGGTACAAAATCCATGCCATCCAAGTTGGGCAAAACAAGCTTGCCCATCCGCGCCATACGCCGCCAATCTGAAACGCTGCTGGGTATCAAATCATATCGCTTGGCCACCCCATTCACTGTCGCGCCCTCAATCAGCGTTTCCGCAACAATCCGTGCCTTCAGTTCAATAGGCCACCGTCGCTTGCCATCTGAACTGCGCGGTATCCTTGCGAGAAACTCGTTCGTAGCTTCCATAGAGAAACTCCCTTCAAATCTATGAGGGGAGGGAATCGCATATCACACAACGAGGCGGTATGTGGGGTCGAACCAACGGTTACACGTGTTTGCCGATGTGGGACGCTGAACCGACAGTATCACACGACGATTTCAACCAATGATTGCAATGTAATAGCGTGCATCATGCGCATAAAATCAGTGATGCCGTATTGATTGCTTTTTGATCCTAAGCTATTATAGAACTTTGATGAGTTTGGAAGGGTATGAAATGAATAATAAAATCAAATACGTTAAGCCAGAGTTGAAAGCGCACGGTTCTGTAGAAGATGTGACACGGGCGACCTCAAGCGGGGCCAAGTTTGACGGAAACTTCAACTTTGGACAGACGATTCCGCCTAACATTGCTATGTCTTGATGACTTGTGGTCGTTCCAACATTTATTGTTGAAATGGCTATATCGTTGAAACAGGGCGCTAAGGGCGATGGTTCTTAGCGCTTTTTTTGGGTTTTATTTAATGATTAAAGCACTTTGGGTATCCAGCAAGGGCGTGAGCAGCAGTAAAATCGGTGACGAGCTTGCGTTGTTGCAGCCCGCATCGGGCCAGTACTTCACGTTGAACCAGACAGGAGCGATCGTGTGGCAGCTTCTGGAGGAGCCGCACAGCACTGATGAAATCGCTCTGGCTGTTGCCGAAAAATACGACATTTCCGCATCTGAATGTCAGGATGACATCGGGGAAATCATTGTCCGACTTGGGGATGCGGGGCTGGTTCAAAAGGCGTAATATTATGCCGATCTGTCTTGGTGACCGGTCCCGAATCATAGATATTTCTCTACTTCTGGTCGCATTCTTCTGGGTGTGCCGGGTACGGTCGGGCCTCACGCTCTCCACATTAGAGAAAATGCGGCGGCGCCTGCTGCCTGAAACACTGGCCATATCGGATGCGTCTGTCGATATACCGCGGTTGGCTTGGGCTGTGCGGAGGGTGGCACATATTGTCCCGATGGCAACCTGCCTGACCCGGGCGCTGGCCTTGCAGATCATTCTTGCCCGCAAGGGTGTACCGGCAGAACTCGTACTGGGGGTTGGTCGCTCCGCCTCGGATGAATTTCTTGCCCACGCCTGGCTTGAAAAGGACGGCCAGATCGTCATTGGCGGCTCGGAGCGCAGGATCAGCAGTTATTCCAGACTAGCGACATATGGATCAGTCCGCCCGTGACAGGTATTGCTGGTATCGTGCTGCGGTCGCCCGAGACCGTGTCGGCGGCTTCGGCTCATGACAGGCTTGTGGAAGGCATCCGGTATCGCGGCCCCGACGGTCTGATCAAGTGGTCGGACGCAACCGCTTTTCTGGTACATGCCCATCTTGCAACTGTTCCCTGCCCGGCCCACACGCTGGATGCAAACGACGGGGCTTTGAAATGTGTTGGTGATATTCGCCTCGACAACCGTGTCGAGGTCGCGGCCCTGTGTGGGATCAGTGGTCCGGATCTGCCGACGGACGTGGATCTGGTTCTTGCGGCTTACAGTATATTCGGCTTCGAGTGCTGCACGCATTTTGTCGGTGATTTCGCCTTCGCCATCTGGGACAGCGAAGCGTCACGTCTCTTTTGCGCGCGCGATCCTTTTGGGGTGCGGCCGTTCTACTATCGTGCCGAAGCAGACAGCTTCGCCTTTGCCAGCGACGAGGCCGCCCTTGGCGCGCAGATTGAGGACCCTGGTGATGACGGATTTGTAGCGGAGTATTTGGCAGGAATCGTCCGCTATGGTCCCGAGACCCGCCACCCCGGCATTCGCCGGCTTTTGGGGGGGCACAGCCTGGTCTGGAGTGCGGAAGACCTCGCTATATCGCGGTACTGGAACCTGACACCGGACGACACCTCAGGCACTGATCTAGAGGCGCGGTTCAAGGCCTTGTTCGAGCAGGCTGTAGAAGACCGGCTTTATGGAACCGATGCAGTCGCGGCATTCTTGAGTGGTGGTATGGATTCGTCGTCCATCGCGGCTGTGGCTGCGCAGTCGCGTCAGCGTGCCGGCGCATTTCCATTGGATACATTCTCCTTCGTCTACCCTGAGGGTTCGGAGATGGATGAAAGCCCCTATATAGACGCGGTTTTACAGGCAGGCCATTATGTGGGCCACAAGACCCTGATCAAAGACCATGCGCCATTGGGTGGCATTGAGGCAATGATCGCGGATCAGAAAGGGCCGATCGTTGCCGTGGGCATGACTAAGTCACGACAACTCTATCCTGTTGCGGCGCATTCCGGTGCCAAGGTTATCCTTGACGGTCACGGTGGCGACGAGGTCGTAGGATATGGATCGTTTCGCCTGATGGAGATGGCACAAAAGGGTCAGTGGCTGCGCCTGTGTCCTCTGGTGCACACCCATAACAAGCTGTTTGACGACAGCCTTTTTGCAGCAATGCTCGACCTCTACAAGTCCTACGGTCCGAAAACCAGATTTGCGCGGATTATCCGAAAACTGGGAAACCGTGTGGTGTGCGCGCGCAGCCCGACAAGACAGAGAAAAAGACCCGTGTGGGAAACAGTCCTGTCTGCAGAGTTTCTGGCAAGAACCGAACTGCGACAGCGATACAACCGGATCGCGGTCCCTCCTGCGGATATCATGGAGGATAAAACTGCATTCAACCTGTGGCCGGTCTTGTCGCAAATGATGCAGTCGAGCTTTGAAGTGCTCGACAAAGCCAGTGCCGTCGCCGGAGTCGAGGCGCGCTATCCGTTCTTCGATACCCGTCTTGTGGCATTTTGCGTCGGTCTGCCCGCCACTGAAAAGTTGCGATTCGGCCAGACCCGCAGCATCTTGCGACGTGCCCTGAAAAGGATCCTGCCGGATCAGGTACGGCTGCGGCAGACCAAGACCAGTTTTCATCCGGAGGTCATCGCAGGCCTGCTCACCCATCATCGCGACATCCTGCAGGTCATAGAGCATGACCCCCACAACATACTAACTCCCTATATAGACCGGGATGAGTTACATAAGCTCATTGATCGGTTAAGATATTCTCAAGCTGATTTTGACGGTTCAGAGGCACTATTCATATGGCTCTTGTGTAATTTTTATGTCTGGCGCAGTTCTGCTTTTGCGCCAAAGAGGTGATTTGGTATGATGCATTGTTTCTACGAGACTTTCGGCCTGGTGTTGCAATCGGACTTCGCGTTCCCGGATATGGAGGAAACCGACCGGCGCGACGTCGATATCACGATCAACCGGACCGCCATTTCCGAGCCATGTCAGGCGCGTGAGTTCGAGTGGCAGACCCATGACATCGGTTTGGACGTCCAGACATTCGTGTGGAAAACCCTTGGCACCTATCGGATCAGCAATGGCGACACGATTGATATCGACCCGGTAGAGGGGGCCTCTTCTCAACATCTGTCCATTCCACTTTTTGGCGCTGTGTTCGCAACCTTGCTCCATATGCGTGGCATGCTGGTGCTGCATGCCAGTTCGGTTGCGCGCGATGGGAAATGCGCGATTTTTCTGGGAGACAAGGGGGCCGGGAAATCAACGACTGCCTTCGCGATGATCGCGGATGGGTGCAGGCTGTTGAGCGATGACGTGGTTGCAATCACCTTTGATGCGGATGGTCAGCCATGGGTGCAGTCTGCGTTTAATCAGGTCAAGTTGCTTGACGATGCCGCGCAGAAGTTCGGGCTGGATCTGGAGGTCGCCGAGCAAATCCACCCACTCGTGGAGAAGCGGCGTCATCAGGCGCAAGGTGCGTTTTGTAACGAGGCTACGCGAGCAATGGCGATTTATGTGCTCGATCGCAACACAAAGGGCGCGGTGCTCCCCTACCTTGCTGACGAGGCGCTCAAAGCTTTGATCGGATTTTCCTACGCATCGCGCTTCGGCCATGAAGCCTTTCCGGCACAGATCGCCATTCAGCATATGCAAGCCTGTGCGCGGCTCATCAATACAGCCTTTGTCGGCAAGCTGATCGTCCCCGATACCCTGGCGCATATCGAGGATGCGGTAGCCCTGGTCAACGAGGGTCTCACGGCTTCTACAGCAACGTCCACCGAATTGGCATTAGAGGCCTGAATGATGCAGGTTCGATCCATCCCCGCCCCGATTTGTGACGCACTTCTGTTTCTGTCGCGGGCCGTTATTCCGCCTCGGGACCGGGACCGCGCCCACGAGATCTGTGCGCAGGTCGAGGATTGGCCAATGCTCACGGACGTTGCGCAACGCAAGTACAGTCTGCCATTCGTCTATCGCAACCTGCAGCGCCTGAAGCTGGACGAGATCTATACTCCCATACTTGATGCGATGCGCGGGCAAGTTCTACCCACGACTTTTGCAGCCTTGCGTGTTCTGGCGGCACAGCGAAAGTTCCACACGGACTGCGTGGCACCGTTCGGTTTCCACCATGTTTATCTCAAGGGCCCCAGCCTTGCGGCCCGCTACTATGACGATCCAGGCCTGCGCTTTGCCCGCGATATCGACATTCTCGTGGCACGCGAGGATCAGGAAAAACTGGTGCGTCACGCCTTGTCCTGCGGCTATCTTATTCTCGACGAGGACAAGCTGAAGGATCATCAGATAAACGCCCGCGACCTGCAGGCCCTGTTGACCTACAAAACCGTGGCGACCCTTGTGACACCGGGCAATATCGCGATCGAGGTTCATCGAAACATCGACAAGAAGCTCGGGCTCTTTGCAGTCGGGGACGTCCTTCAGCGCCGGGAAACGATTCAGGATCAAGCGCTTCACTACGGCGTCATGCCGACTGCGGATCTTTTCTGCTATGTCTGCTATCACAACACACGCCATATCTGGTCGAGGTTGCACTGGATTGCCGATCTCGATGCGATGATCACCCATACGTCCTTCGACCGGGAAGCGACACTGGCACGGGCTGCGGAGCTGGGTCTGCGCTCAAGTGTCGAGGCCTGTCTGGAACTTCATGAGATCGCAACGTCCGGCGAGGCCAGCACGCGAGCCAAAGGCGATAGCCGAGGCGCGGAACTGGCAGCGATTTGCCTCAGGAACCTCGAGGGTGATCTGGAGCTGGAATATGATCTGCGCAAAGGTGAAGAGCTCATAGGCCTGCCCTTCAAGTGGATGGTTTCGAAAGATGTACGCAAACGGGCTCGTATGCTGACCCGGCTCGACCGCATATTGCCAAGCTATAACGAATACGAGGCTTGGCCCCTGCCCCGCGGATTGCAGTGGATCTATTACGTTTCCAAGCCGCTCGGGATCCTGAAACGGCATGTGTTCTTGTCCCAGAAGCAGGACTCTGGTCTGTGAGATCGAAAATGAAAGACAGCCTGGCGGTCTGGCCCAAAGTATTCCGCCTGCTGCGCTACAGCAGCCTGAGAATGAGTGTGGTCGTCTTTATCCTGACCGCCATTGAGGTGGTTGTGGGCATCGGCGTGCTATACATCATCAAGCTGTTGATCGACGCGATCTCAACCCAGTTCGCCGCGACGGGTGACGTCGATACGGGCCCGGTTTTCTTCTATCTCGTGCTTACGGGGGTTGGCCTCGTCGGGGCGGTAACCGCACAGACGCTGGCCAACCTCGCGCGGACGGGTCAAGGGATGCTGGTCGCCGATTACGTGGACCGGGAAATTCACACGCGCGCCATCGATGTCGATCTGGGCTTCTACGAAAGCCCTGCCTATTTCGATTCACTCCAAAGAGCGCGGGAAGCGGGTTCGCAGCGGCCCGCGCAGGTGGTCTCGACCGTTCTGATGCTTTTCAAGAGCGCGCTTTATCTGGTCGCTGTTCTGGTCATGCTGGCAAATATCGAGTGGCGGTTGTTGCCGGCCATTCTGGTGGCGATGCTGGCGGTGTTGTTCATCCGGCTGAAATTCACCAGGACCCTGTTCCAATGGCAGAAGGAACGTATCCAGCTCGAACGGCGGGCAAGCTATCTCGATTGGCTGATCACCTCGGACTTTCACGCAAAGGAATTGCGTCTCGGCGATCTGGGCTCGCATCTCAAGGAACTCTATTCCAGCCTGAGAAAACGCATCCGCAAGGAGCATTATGCCATCGAGAAACGCAAGGCGGTCGCGGAGCTGGTGGTGTCGGCATTGGGGGCGCTTATCTTTGCGGGGGCCATATCGTTTCTGGTGATGCGGGCTCTGGCAGGGAGCCTGAGCGTAGGCGATCTGGTCCTTTTCGTACTTCTCTTCCGGCGCGCAGAAAGCAGCGGGCAGGAATTCATCCGGCATATTTCCAAGCTTTACGACGACCAGCTTTTTCTGGGGCAGCTGTTCAGCTTCTTGTCCGTGGAACCTGA
>Ga0209309_10004794_pt1 | contig 11025 bp, 14 predicted proteins | sample COGITO_mtgs_1204_2_FD_184807 | JGI IMG/M metagenome (GOLD analysis project Ga0209309, IMG submission 184807) | Pelagic marine microbial communities from North Sea - COGITO_mtgs_120412 (SPAdes) (version 2) | ecosystem: Environmental > Aquatic > Marine > Epipelagic ...
CCACTTGATTTTAGATCCCATCGATATGGATTTGGACCCTCAATACTTTCATCTCGCACCCGAGTGTTAAACAAAACGGACGGTAGTGCCTCGCCTTTTCTAATCATAATATAACTCCTATTGTTTAAAATAAAATGCCTAATACATAATTTTCTGCAACATCTTCAGCCCAGTTTATGTTGTGTCCACTACAGTCTACGGTACGGATGTATCGAGACTGTTCGAATAACTCAACAAAATATCTATCGTTAGTTCGGAATACAATAGCTTCCAATTTACCATTGACGGATGTGTGTTTTGAGATTTCTATGTGGGGGTTTTCTGCTTTCATATTTTTTCCTCCAAAGATTAGGTCCCATTGTGCATCAAAACTCGATTGAGATTCTTTTGATGTAGGTCTTCTTCGGCTTCCTTTTCCATTCATATTATAATTCCTAAGATGAGTGCCTCATTGCGAGGCACTCGTTAGATGGGATCACCCCCTTTTGACTTGTTCTATGGAAGCGTTAATCGATGCTTGATTTTTTTGCATCTTATACGCCTTTCCGTTCTTACCCTTCTTTGATAGATTGCGAGCATAGTGCCCGAGTTTATTAGAGTATTTCTTTAGTTTTTCTATATGGTATTCAACCATAGGCAAGTCTCCTAGTTTTCGATTAGTGAGTTTTACTTTTTCACATTACGAAATGGGATGTTCTCTCCTTTTATTTCATCCTTTCACGGTTTGCTTTGTTTAGAATGCCATCATCGTTTTTGAAAGCATTCGATATAAATTGCCGATTTGTGCCGAAGTATTGATATAAAAGTAACGCAGCTAAACATTCAAAAAACCCGTAGTTGATGTTCAAACCAAACAACGTGTTGAGTGTCCAGAGTATCGTTAGTGGTAGTCCGACAATTACCACCGTCAGTACAATTAGTATTAACCAAATGGGTGTATCCTTGTCCATATTAATAATCCTCTAGATCGTCAAAGTCTTCATCGTTAATATTATTTATATCGATATGCTGGAGTTTTTCTGTTATTTTTGCACGGCCGCGGCCTTTTTTTTCTGCCAATTTTTTCTTCTTAGGAATTTCTCCATCATACGAGTCATAAAATTCTCGAAATCCTCTATAAGTGTCTCTATTCTTACTTCTAGCCATTGGACTTTCCCAACTCCTCACCATTAAAAATTTCAGGAATACACTCCATCAAGAGTTTCCTTGTGATCCCCTTATACTTAAATTTTTGATCTTTGATCATTAACACAACCTTAGATTCCTCTTCGGAAAGAGATTCAAGAAAATCAACAAAAATCTTTTCACGTTTTATGGGATCCAACTGTGGCGTTTTGCTTGATAAGAAATAATTAAACTTCTTATATTCTTTACCCAATCTAGTATACCCAAAATTCTCTGGTAAATTTTGAGGCTTGTATGGTGGGTCGCCAGCCGGAAGATCCAACTTCCAACTCTTATTAAATCCTAACATAAGAAACAATTTGATTGCTGGGTATGCTTCGGTTATTTTCTTGACAGCTGGCGGCCGTGAAGCTGGCTTCAAATCCGAAATATGTTGAAATATTTCGTGGACTGTCATTCGACTTAAATCTATAGACATAATTAAAATTCCTGTAGGTGTTCCATAAGATGTTTCATCTTGTTCTTGATAAAATAGTTAAACAATTTTTCACGACCACGTTTCGGAGACGATTCAAATGTATCAACAATTTGTTCTTGAAGCTCTTCTGGTATTTTTGTCAAATCAATTAACATTTGATTGCGACTGTAATTGCGCAACATTTCTGTATTACAGAACTCTTCCGGAGACTGTGCTAACCATGTATTTAGTTTCTTAGAACTTATAGGTTTTTGTCGACTTTCGGTGACAAACGTATCATCGGATGACATAATATTAGGGATACCGTCACCACGGTCGCCTCGAATGATGTGTTCAAGCAAATAGGCCTGAGCACCAAATTCTGGTTTGAGGAAACGCTTCTGCATAGGACTATATTGTTCTACATTAACAAACTTCTGCAACTGCATAAAGTCTTTATCACTAGATAAGATAAGAATTTTTTCTGTGTTGAAAGTGCGCAATCCTTGACTACCATTCTTCATACACAGTGTCCCAATGATATCGTCAGCCTCAGCACCATCGATCTGTACAACGGGGTATGGAAAGAATTCTTTAATTTCATCTTTAATTTTGTGTAATGTCTCGAAGATCATAGCCCAGTCATATGGTGACTCGTCTCGCGTTTTTTTGCGGCTAGATTTGTAGTATGGGAACACTTTTCTGCGCCAATACCTTTTGTCGTCTGCACATATCACCATTTGGCCGTAGTCTTTGGAGAATTTTACATTGTACGATCTTAGGGTATTTGCTACCATGTGTCGTACAACATTCTCATCGACACGTTTACTAATATCGGGTTGCATCATCAAGTTAGATATCATCACTTGATTGAGGTCCACTAGAATCATTATATATTTACTCTTATGAAATTTTCAGTACTATTGTATCACAATTAAACCGGCCTGTCAAGTTAATTTCCTTTGTAGTCAACTCAGGTAAGATCTTTTTCATCTTAATCTTACCGGCAGACAACAACTCTGGTATTACGACATCAGGTTTTCTTAGTTTCTTGCCGACAGAAGTTTTCTCGTCAATGTTTTTGAGTGTGCTTCCCTTGAAGGTTAGTCCTTTAGCATTGTCTGTGTTATAGACACCTAACAACTTTGTTTTGGTATTATATACCCACACCTGAGAAGCACCGACGATTTTCTCTATAGGTAGACTAGTGAGGTCGCCGAATTCCTTAAGATATTTGACCTTGGCCACAATCTGAGGTATTGGTTTTTCTTTCGTGCGACGTTTTCGTTTCACTGGTTTGTTTTCAATAGAAACTTTGTTAGCGGCAGATACAATGGTATCATACAACTCAGACAATTTTCTCAATTCTGGTTTGCGCATATACCCATAAGCTTCTTTGACTTGATCATCAGACCCAGACACGGCTTCAGATATTTCTCGGGACGACTCGACGAACATCTCACAGATCTTAGATAGGACTACGGAACTCAGATTTTTGGTCTTAAAGTATTTTTCCATATCATACTTTTTAGTATATCCGGATGATCTGAAATCATCAATCAGTCCTTCTATCTCTCCAGCTTCTTCGCGAGCTCGATCAAGAATCCGGTCTTGTACCGATATTTTTGGTGTTGTGTCTTTCTTCTCAACAGTTTCAAGTCGCCGGCCATTATATGACAATAAATTCTCATACGATTTCTGAAAGAACTCTTCGGTAGATTCGTCGGGAGACATACCGACAGATAACATCCTAGCGACCCAGCCGACTTGCGGGAGTATTTTTGATTCGGGGACAGATTTAATCTTTTCAATCTCAGTCGAATCTTTCTTCGACTCTTTACAATAAGAGATTATAAAGTCTTTCGCTTCTTTCTGACCATAACAATAATTGTAGTAATTGAGTGCGTCTATAAGCTTTGATTGTGTGAATTCATCAACCCAGATCGGTTCCGAACCCATACCCAAAACTTGGTTTGATCTTAGTCTTTTCGCCATACGTCACCTATAAAAATGAATCGGAGCGTCTTAGTAGACGCTCACTTCAGTGCGTAACCTTACAAACTGGCCAGGTTTCCGGTCCATAACGACAGTGTTTGATTCACCCTCGAACTCATAAGTTACACGGTAACCAGTGGTTTCTGTGCGAGTCTCAGGGCGACTCTCAATCTGACACTGTCGTTCTTGTACGTGGACGACATGTTCTCGACGGCCGACCTCAACCTCAACAGTCTTGTTTCTTTGTGTATATGCACCCAACAGCGCCCCCACAGCGGCCGCCTCGTTGCGGTGACTACCCTTGGTGATACCCCTAGTGATTGCACCACCGACCAAGGCACCCATTATAGGCGCTGCCACAGACCGTCTGGTCTCGTAGATGGGTTCATATGTCACTTTGGGAACAGTCACATTGCGACACACTTGCTGCTGAATGTATGTCTCATACTGAGACTCAATTGGAACAACTTTGGTCACTTTACCGAGAACGGCTTCAGGAATTGCGACGGCGGCCGCAGACTGTGCTGCAACAAATACCGAAGTGAGAACAATTGCTGTTGTGATTACTTTTTTCATGATTTCCTCATTAGTTTTCTTAGTTACAATAGACATTTTACGGGAATTTGACATCAATGTCAAGCGTTTTTGAAACATTTTTTTACTTTTTTTATACATTATTTGCACCAATTCCTCAATTTCAAGTACATATAATAACGCATTGTTCTCGATAAAACAAGGGAAATCTAGGAATACGTTATATTCCAGTTTTTCATCAATTAATCTCGGGTTCTTCTGCCGTTTCTTGTCTTTTTTCCAATCTTAGGACAACTTCTTCAGCTGGCATCCAGATATCCTTACTATTTATTATTGAAGAGATTTCATTGTCAGTTAGAAAGTTTTTGTAGATGTCCTTCAACAAATTCTCAGACCACAACTTTTCAGCTTGGATTTGGTCATACATCTCACCACCCTTGCCAAATGTTCCACCGAGGTAATTATGAAACATAAACAACGAATGGTCAGCAACTTCGTGAGTGTCAGCCGTCAAGAATATCATAGTTGCAGCTGACATACAGTCACCCTCAACTGAACAGACGATCTCAGCTTTACACTCTTTCATACACCTAATGAATTGCACAACTGTCCGAACTTGGCCACCTTCAGAGTTCATATGAATAATCACAACATCGTTTTGAGTCAGTGACCGCAGCAATTCAAAGGTCTCAATATAATTTTCAGGAGCTCCGATTTCACCTGAAATGTATATTCGGTGTAGAAATCCTAACGGTATTCCTTTTTCTACTTGTGGTGTGTTATTGTTTGGTGTCATTGTCCGTCTCCATATTAACGCCATATTTACAAATGTAATATGCATCGATGATATCCGATGAAGGATTCCATTGTTTCTCTGTCATATTCAATTCATACTTTAAATCCACCGACGATTCACTTTGGAATTGTTCCTGCAGATGTTCTTTATTTGAATTGCCTTTACCCGTTGCGAATTTTTTGATGGTTGTTGGAGCTACCGTTTCAAACTCTATACCAAAACTCCACATTCGATATTTTAACACGCCGGTATTTTCAGCAATGTTAAACACCCGACCTTTAGATCCCATCGAGTATCCTTCGATGTACGCTTTGGTCACATTGTTGTCTAACATTGTGTCTAGGAAATATGATGAGATTTTATCGTAGCGTTGCATGTCATCAGAATACTCAAGGTAATCCCCAACAACATTCTTAAAAGAAGTTTCGTATTTTTTGATTTTGGTGAGATACCGAAAATTACACGCATCAAAGTTCATGTCCTTGACATCCCCAGAATATATGCATATAGCTGGAGATGTCATTGAGTAGTCTATCCCTGCGATAGACATCTAATCATCATCTTCTTGAGATCCTGCAAATGATGATTCCCACAAATCACCCCAGCGGCCGTCATCATCAAAGGTGGGCGACACCCCATCAACAGATTTCATTAGATGTTCATCAATCTCAAATGAACAGTATGGACAAAATCTTGGGGCCTCTTCGGTGTCCGCTGAATCTAATATGTAACCGGTATTACAGTCTTCACAAAATATTTTAAACATTGCCATAATTTTTCCTCTTTAAGATGCGTCACCCCAGACATCATCCCACTTTCCTATCATAGCACCTTTTGCATAGTCGGTACTTCTGTTCTCAAAAAAGTTTGTATGTGTCGGCGCATTGATCATTGATTCTACCCACGGAAGTGGATTCCTCTTCACTTTAAATACACCCTTGAGTCCTAAAGAAATCAGACGGCGGTCAGCGATGTATCTAATATATTTTTTAACTTCTTCGGATGTAAGTTCCTCCATTGGGCCCATACCAAAAGTCAAGTCAATAAACTTATCTTCCAATTCTACCATTTTTTCGGCGATGGAATATATGCGACTTTTCAAGTCGTCGTTCCAAATCTCTCGATTCTCTTCGATGTAGGTGCGGAACAATTTGATCATAGACTCAGCATGCATTGTTTCATCAACAATCGACCAAGTGATGATCTGTCCCATACCACGCATCTTGCCGTGGCGAGGAAAGTTCAACAACATAATGAATGAACTGAACAGTTGCATCCCTTCTGTAAACGCAGAAAATACTGCGATATGTGTAGCGGTAGACGCTCTATCACCATTCTTTGAAGAAATTTCAAGCACATAATCGTGTTTCTCTTTCATTTCTTGATACTCAAGAAACTCTGAATATGTAGACTCGGGCATACCAATAGTTTCGATAAGATGCGAGTATGCTGCGATATGCAGCGCCTCACGAGCAGCAAAACCCATAAGCATCATTCGAACTTCTGGATGTGGGAAATATGGCAAATAATTCTTTACGTATCCACCAGCAACATCAATGTCACCCTGCGTAAAAAATCTGAAGATGTTTGTTAGGAAAAGTTTTTCTGACTCTGTCATCTTCTTTTTCCAATCTTTCACATCCTCCAACATAGGAACTTCTGTATGGAGCCAATGTGATTGTTCATGTTTCAACCAAGCATCATAAGCCCAAGGATACTGAAAAGGTTTAAAATATTCCCTTTCATCCGTTAGTACAAGTTCGTTAGAATTCTTCTTTGTCATTTTTCTCTACCCTTCACACGCTAAACATAAATCACCATCAATGATGGCACTCATGTCAATTTCTTTAATAGCTTCTCTTTCTATTCTTTTTGCCACTTTATCTGCTTTACCAATCTTTTCAGAGCGACAGTAATAGAGCGTCTTTAACTTTTGTTTCCACGCCATAAAATGAACAGCGTGAATATATTTTAAATGTGCATCTGGTCTGAAGAACAAATTCAAAGACTGTGCTTGGTCTATGAACTGTTGTCTGTCAGCTGCGTGTTGTACAATCCATCTTTGGTCAATTTCCATAGATGTTTTAAATACGTCTTTCTTATAATCATCTAACCAAGTCAAATGATGACAAGATCCATCATTCGCAATAATAGAACTCCAAACATCATCATACCAATTTGCCGGTTTATTTTCGGATTCCGTTTTGATAAGTTCATCTAAGAATTTATTTTTTGCCAAGAATGATCCGGACAATGTGTCCTGTCGATATGCATTTGCTCTGTACGGTTCAATGGAGGGTGACGTATTACCCATAATAATAGAACTACTTGCGTTGGGCGCGATGGCCATCATATTAGAAAATCGTTTCCCACTACCACTGGCGTCTGGCGCAACACCACGTTCTTCACCCAGTTCTAAATTTGCTTCGTTCAACTTCTTACTTATATAACTAAACATTCGGTTATTGGCCGAGACTGCCATAGCACTTTCCCACGCCAAGTTATTCTTCTGCAAGTATGCATGGAAGCCCAGAGCCCCAATCCCAATAGATCTTTCGCGCATAGCACTATACTTGGCGCGTTTGATTCCCGCGTGAGCATTATCAATAAAGTATTGAAGAACATTGTCCAACATCTCAGCTACATCTCTTAAGAATTGTGGGTTCTTGCTCCAGTTGTCATAGTACTCAAGATTGACAGACGACAAACAGCATACCGCAGTACGATCTTTGTCCGTAGGCAAAATAATCTCAGAACATAGATTAGATTGTTTGATCGACAAACCCAAATCTTTTTGGTATTGCGGCATCGCATTATTCGAAGTATCGATGAAATGCATATAGGGTTCGCCGGTTAGCATTCGGTTCTCGATAATTTTTTGCCACAAATATTTAGCCGACACGACTTCACGAACTTCTGAATTATTTGGATCCCGCAATTCCCACGAGTCGTCGAAGTTAGAATCAATCATAGACTTCTCAACAAGATTCATAAAGTCGTCTGTGATATTAACTCCGTGATGCAAGTTTAACGCTCGCATATTAGGATCACCCGTAGGTTTTCGCATTTCCAAAAACGCAATTATGTCTGGGTGGCTGATATCGAGGTATGTTGCATAACTACCACGACGGGTTCTACCTTGACGATAGGCCAGACAACTGGCGTCATATGTTTTAAGGTGTGGCATAATACCAACAGACTTTTCATCTGAACTGCGGATACCGATACCGATACCAACACCACCACCCAACATACTCAACCAATTAACTTCAGACAAACACTCGACCAATCCTTCCGAACTGTCGTGAAGGTACGGCAGGAAACAAGAAATTGGCAGTCCGTTTGTACTACGGCCGAAGGATAAAATCGGTGTCGAATACGACAACCAATGGCGACTACTATAATCATACAATCTTTGTGCGTGTTCAGCATTACTTCCAAATGCGGACGAGACAAACGCAAATCGTTCTTGTGGTGAAACTTCATCATCCTTCATGTAGGATTCTTTTAATCTTTTTATGCCCAACTCATCAAATAATTCATCTCTACTGTAATCAATTTTAATTTCGTAATTCATTTCTTTGCCTTATTCTGATACAAAATCATTAACGAGAGGGAACACCGACGATATAGCGTAAGCGCATTCCCTTGCAATTTCTGCGTGTTCTTTTTGTGTTCCATTTCCAGAACGTAATTCTATATAGTGTACCCAACTTCTCAATGTTCCGTTTACATACATTCTTGATACTGTATTACCTTCTGGCAAAACAGCTCTTGCTTGTTCTTTTGCAATGCCATTTTGGATGGCCCACTGGTATGCGAGTTTCGCTTCATGGATAACATTTCTCTGGGCCAGTTCCCAACCTCTTTGCAAATCTTTATCGTCATCAACATCAATGGAGTTTTGGCGATTACTGTGGTCTTGAATTCTGGCTTCACGGATAACAAATTCCATTTCTTTGGTTGGATCGGCATATCGTTGTGAGAATTCTTGGAAACTAAAACTCCTATGTCTTAATATCTGTCTCGCTATGTCGCGGGTGGTCTCAATCTCTAAACACGCCGAGACCATCTCTAACGGACTCCAGTGTTTATGTTTGACCAAATACTTGACTAACTTCTCTGATGTCTCTGTATTAAATTGGTTCTCTGGGTTACTAACTCTCGCACAGAAAGCGATAAGCTCCAACGGCGATGTACTTTTAATTAAATACCCTGACGACTTACTGTGACTAATTAGTTTTGCTTTCATGTATTATCATATTCTCCAATTGTTAAATTCTAAAGATAATTTGGGGCCCGAAAATGTTCTCGCTGCGATTGTGTTGAGAAGTTCTTCTGGGTCAATTTTTGATTTCAGTACCATGTCGTTTATATCTTTCTCTGTATATGATTTAGGCCAAATGCACAATGTAAATCCGACATCTATGGCACTCTTCATGTTCTTGACAATCTCTTTGTTTCTTGGTTCGTTGTCATATATTAGTACCAGATTATCTTTAGGTAATGATTCTGATACCATTTTTAAATTTGCGTTACTGGCTGCCACACAATTTGGCAGAAATAGACTGTCTATTGGACCTTCTGTAACATAGATAGTCTTACTTGTATCGATGGTTTCTAACCCATATATCATAGGGTTATCTACATCTATTTTCAGATTCAAGTACCTGAATTTTTCACCACGAATACCTCTAGCGGTGAGACCAACAAGTTTGTTCTCTTTATCGAAATATGGAAGTACTAGTCGGGGTTCGTTTGTTACAATTTTATCATCGTATCCAGAGGCTAATTGTTTAAGGTCTTGAACATTCTCAACGTAGTATATCTTATTATATCTATGTCTAGGAATTTTTCTAGAATGCACATATTTGACGGCTTCGTGATTTTCATCTAAATTTTTTAAAGGCTTTAATAATCTCTCCATTAAATTCTTGGGAGAATTGGAATCAAACTTTACAGGTTTAAAAACAAATCCGTGTTCTTTATGTGATTTTCTTCCACCTTCACCGGAAGAGTATCTTTCTAAGCAGTATTCTTTATATAGGGTTTGATCAATGTCTTTGATCAGATTACCAAGAGAACAACTGGCTTGGCAGTTGTGACACTTGTAAAATAAGGCATTCTTGTTTGGGTAAATGTACCCACGTGTTTTGGTCTTGTTCTTTTGGCTGTCGCCACACAACGGGCACCGGAAGTTAAAGTTATACCCGCCTTTGCGTTTAAATTGATCAAGATGAATCGACAATATGCCAATATATTTTTGGTCTAACCACATGCTCATAGTATAGGGTGTTCGTAATGGTGAGTATGTATGATACCAGACTGACCATCAAATGTCAAGTTATTTCGAGGTGAACATCCCAGATTTTCCGTATCTCAAAAATAACATAGATCCGGTGGTGTCATCCTGAAGAATGATTGGGTTGTTTGGGTATTTGTTGCCATACTCTCGGATAGCTTGACCAACAGCATCTTCACCAACATAATCGACATATCTTTTGTATTTTCGTTTGCCGAATCTAGATTTCATAAATCGATTGGTGTCGACAACAAAAACATCGTGTTTAGCAAATCTGCGCATCCTGACAGCTGACCTATTCGGGCCGTCACCATCCATACCCTTGATCGCACCACTACCCACATTATTAGCGATTTCTTCTTTGACGAACAATTCTTGATATGTTTTCCTATCATTGTTCCTCAAATCTCGCATTTGTTTACCAAACGTTTTTGTCATCACAGAGTTCATATTTTGCAACTTTTTAAACTCAACGTCTAATTGTGATTTTGTTGACTTCCACTTGGGGTTGGCTCGTGTTTCATCGGAAGTCAAACCCGCCGAACTCTTCCCACCGAATGCGTCAAGTTTCTTCTTAAGTTCGCTAACCTTCTTTTTCTGTGCTTTGATTTGGAGTGCAGAATTGACGAACGATTTACCATACTCGTCTTGAAGATAGGCTATCTTCGGCCCTAGATTTGAACTTTCACAAATCTGTTCTACGAGATTACTGTTCTCTCCAGCAAGATATGCGTCAAGTCTTTCCGAGAGCAATTCGTCGTTATCGCCAATCTCTTCGCCCTCTTTGATTAAGAGCAATGCGGCTGCATATGAAGC